>PPYF01386329.1_pt1 | contig 11530 bp, 10 predicted proteins | sample 1559871 | NCBI WGS metagenome assembly PPYF01 (sample SAMN08240021, study PRJNA423297) | Human gut metagenome, whole genome shotgun sequencing project. | reverse complement strand
CTTCATATTCCGCTATCAGGTCTGCTATTTCTCGCACCTCGGTTACTGCCACGTTCTTTGCCTCTGCATTCACAAAGGTTTCCACTTTGGTCTTCACCCTGTCGGTCAGAAAGGCTTTTATCTTGTCTTCGCTTTTCTTATGGATAAGATAGCTTGGATACTTCTTCGTGAAGTTCCGGGCTATATTTTCCATATAAGATATACTATAATCATAATTTAAATTAATTGAAACATAAACTATTGTATCAACCTTAAAAACATTCTGTAACATATGTGTTGATTTGATATTATCTAATTCTTTTTAAATCGCCCATTAATTGAATAACCGTATCAATATAAGGAGCAATCTTTACTATTTGAATATTATCAATACAATCCTTTCCACCTGCAACTAAAGCAGGAACATAGCCATAACATTCATCTATCTTAGGCATCGCCTTCACTTCCTTTATTGTATTATATTCATTCAATAAAAACCAATTTTCAAGACAACTCTTATTGAAAATTACTATATTTAACAATATGTCAATATTTTCTGATAGAATTTTAAAAGTTCCATACCTTATATTAATAAAAACGACGTAATCTCCAATTACATGATTCTTAACATAAGCAAAAATATCTCCAAAAACAGTTATCATAAATGGAGTCACTGTTTCATAATCATACATAGGATAACATTCCTCTATAATATACTGATAGTCATTCGGTATAATAGTTCTAAACAAGCCATTACAATAAATGCCAATACCAGCTATTCTCCAAAAAGAAATTAGTTTTTCCGAAACCAAATTATTGTATTGTCGGATATAATCCTCACTAAACTCTTCCAATTTTATAGAATTTCCACTTCTTTCTAAAAATTTCTCAAACATACTACTTAACAATTTCTAAGTTTTCAACTAAATTTACATTCATCTTTATTTTTTTCTGCTCCTCTTCTGTTATAGGAGGAGGGTCTGTTATTAATTTTAACAATTCATTTTCAATATTAAGAGAACGACCTTTTTCTATACTTCCCCATTGTGACCCAATGGACGAATTTATTCTTTTATTTCCCATTTGAGTCACCACATCAACATATCCTCCTGCTATCTGATCAGGATTATGTAATGCTGCTAAGCCTTCCAATTCTGAGTCAACCATTGCCTCTATAGCCTTAATATCCATATCTTCATACAATAAAAGATACTCATCAATTTTAGCATTCCTATATCTATCCTCCGACACCTTCCACACCTTCTCCCTAACCTCCAGATTATTCCTTTTGATAATCCCCGGTGACAAATACAGCACCATCATCATCGGAGAGTTTCCTACACTCATATACTCTTCTATTTTCACACAGAAGCAGTCCCAGAACCGGAAAATGTCCGCAATCTCCACTTCGTTGTAGATGAAATGGATTTCCCCGTTGTGCATGGCTCCTTCGTTCAGCCAGTCATAGAAGAACTGTTCTTCACCCTTGCACTCAAACGCAAGCGTAATCAGGTCTCCCTCGACCGGCAGACACTCCCGATTGCCGATTTCCTCGCATACTTGGATGTGGAGTTGTATGATTTTTCTCAGATTCGGGTCATCATAGTGCCGGATGTGGCACCGATAGTTATAATAGAGTATCGGCACCTCCATTCCTCTTATTTTCAGAATAGTTTCATAAATCATGATAATACAGTTTCAGGTGAATGACTATGGTAATAGGTCACGGCTGATCCAATAGTATGTCTGCCCGTTGGACTGGAACGGCTTGCCGGCGGCTTCGTCCAGCAGTTTTTTCTTTTCCTTGAAATATTCAATCAGCATGTCCAGCTCCGCATCCGTAATCATTTTCTTTTTCCGCAAGTCCTTGACACGGTAAACTTCAAAGAAAGGATAGTCGGTCGGGCAGGAGGTAAACCTTTGCAAGACCTCTGATAGGGGCATTCTCAGGAAAGTCTTTCTCCCTACCTTGCAATATCTGTCCCTGTTGCGCTCTGAAAGGAAATGTCTGACCAGTTTTCTCCTTGCACGGCGGGTTGAGGCATATTCCGGTGCGTTCAGGCTGTCCGTCTTTACACGTACGGTAGATTCTTCGGCATCTGCCTGTAGGTAGTCGTCCGGACAGTCGCAGATATCCACCTTCGCTTGCTTTTTCTTTTTGACCGCTTCGTATTTATAGTCAACGATCAGCTTGGAGGGTGCTTCCACATACTTTCTCAACCGTTTGAACTCCTCTTCGTTGACAAGCAGATAATAGTCCAGTGTGGAGGACAGCGAGTCCGGCAGTACGATTGGCTGTGCAGGCAGGCTCCAGGCAGGTTCGGTATCCGGAAGTACGGATAGCATGGGGTGTACCCCCGACTGGCGGATATGGTAATAAGCTGTCATTGTCGAATCTGTCCTATATCGGTGTGTACCCACTTCGTCGAATGCCCTTGCCAGACTGTTGCTCAGCAGGGTATTGTCAAACTTCACTTGTATCAGCATGGAATCCACGGCGGTGGTCAGTCCTTCCAGTTCCAGCGATTCGTTCTTTTGCGGAAACACCAGCCATCCCTGTGTCATGCTCCGATTTGGAAAGTCCAGACAATAGGTGTTATGGTTCACCTCCGCATATTCGTTTTCATTTCTGATTTGTTCGGGATATACAATCAGTTCCCGTTTTTTCCGGCTGATGCGTGGTGCCGAGCAATCTATCATGTTCCCGATTTGCAGCACGAAGTTGTTGAAGTTATCCGGTTCTCCTCCGTAGAGCTGGAAGCCGATCATGCGGCAGTTGTTTTTTACCAGCTTGTTCACCAAGGTGGAGTCTGCCCACTCGCTGTTGAACCCTTTATCGCCGATGACAACCAGGATATTGGTTTCATCTGGACATTTGTTGAATTGCTCCACTCCGATCCGAAGGCCGGACCAGCTGCCGAATCGTCCGTATGTAGGTTTCAGTTGCTCGGCATTACGTGCTTTGGCGGAAAGGAAATCAAGCAGCTCCATGTAGTCGGGAGTCAGTTTGCAGATGGGGTCTTTCCGGCTGTCCGGTTCGTTGAAGGTAAGCACGGCACCGAACCTGAAAGAAAAGCTGTCGTCATTCACCAGTTGCGATTGCAGTCCTTGGATGGCATTCACCACGGCTGGAAACCGTTGGATGGTGTTCTCTTTTCCTTCCAGGACAAACATGAGGTTTATTTTTTGCAGGTCCTTCTCTATCTTGTTTTTGAAAGTCCCGTAATAGATTGGATTGCCGTTGACATTCAGCACATAGCTTTCCCGTTTGTCGATGACCGGCATCGGAAGCCGGGTTTTGAAGCAGAAGCTCGTGTCATTGTTCCGGTAGGACAGTACCGGGCTGTAGCGGATAGCAGGCTGGCTGGCCGAAAGTTGCAGTTTCCGCTTCAGGTCGTTGGATGATAGCGGCAAGGTGTCTTTCCGTTCCCTGTCTTTAAAAACAAGCGTGCTGTCCGGCAGCGAGGTTATGTCTATATGGAGCTGCTGTTCGGGGGCGGTCAGCAGGCGTTCGTCTATCCATCCGATGACAGCATGCCCTATGCTGTCTGCGTCAAGCTGCGGCTTGTCTGCCACGAGGGTGCATCCTTTGTCTTCCGATATTTGATAAGGATATACGACACTGTAAAATGGAATCTTGCCAGCCTCTTGTGTCAGGTCTGTATTTTTGAACAGTTTTACGGAGTCGTTGGCAAAATACGTTTTTGGGGTGGCCAATGCCACGCTGTCGTTCAGCATGACCACCTGTTTGTTTTTGAATCCGGTAACAATGTCGGTAAAGCCGCTCCGGGTCAGCAACAGGTCGTTTTGGTTGATCCATCCGCAGTATTTTGCCTGTTTCCATTCTTTCAGTTTCCCGTTTTTCAGAATGGCTGGGTCGTATTGAATGACTCTGAGCCAGTCTCCTTTTCGCTTGATGACGAGAAATGCGTCCATGTATTTCACAGACTGCATCTCGTTCTTTCCGCTCGGACTCAGATAGGATGTTCCTGCTTCATTGGCAAAGACAATCCACGGGGTATGCTTGGGCAGTGTCTGGCTGCGGGGAGCCTTTACCCCTTCTATGGAATAGTTTCGCATATATTCACGGGGTACATTCTTTATCCGCATAAAACGGTGTACCGGTCCGCAGGATGCCATACAGATGATGCACCCGCAAATCCATCCTCCTTTTATGAGTGTCGATATGCAATTCTTTTTCATGCCTCATTTGTTTTTTTGTTCGGAAAAGCGTTCGTGCTGTGTTACCATCAGCTGCATCACACATTCGTTGCTCAGGTTGTCTCCCATATCGACGAACACCTCGTCTATAAGGGTTTTCCTGCGTGCTATGATTTTCAGTCCTTGGCAATAGGAATAGAAATCATTCTTCTTGCTGTTGTTGACGGTTACCGCTATGTCCGGATTTCCGCAAAGGTATTTCTTCAGGATATAATTGTAATGGGTATTGAACGGCTTGCCGTCCACGATGGCTTGCAAGTGTTCACGGATGTCATTGCCGATGATGACAAGCACGTCTGTCGAGTCGTTCTCCGTATATTGGGGAAGGATTTCAATGGTGTGCCGGACCGGATATTGGGTATTCTCCGTAGTCAGCAGAACCTCGTATATGCCGGGTTCTGTATAGGCGTAGAGTGGATTCTGCTCCCGCGAATCGACAATTCCGGATTCTCCGAACTGCCAGCGCCATTCTTTCGACGGACCGTATCCTTTGAAAGATACGATTTCTCCTTGAAAGGCGGTTGCCGGTGCTTTCATCCTGACAAGCTCGTCGCTTCCGTAATCATCCCGGCTCCTGTGTACTGTGATGATCTGTTTCCTTTCCAGTCCTCCGTCCACTTGAAGGCGCACTTGGTAGCGTCCCGGTTTCTTGAACACGTATTCTCCGCTCCGTTCGTGTGATATGTCCCCGTTGCCGAATTCCCAAAGCCAGGAGCGTGCGTTGCGGGTGCTGTCTGCATAATGGACCGTTTCTCCGGTTTCCACCTCTATGGGGGTCAGTGTCATACGCACGGTGCGGCTGGAAAAGAACAGCCGGATCAGTATGGCGACAAGGATGCACAGCAGCATGGCTGCGATTACGAACAGAATCTTTCTGGTATAAATTTTTCCCATGTCATTTGTTTTTAGTTCCTGAGCGCAAGTCTTCCTCCTTTTTCTGCAAGCCTATCTCGCACTCCTCCAGATTGGCTTTGAACAGACTTATGTTTTGTCCGATACTCCATAGCTGTTTCCTGTCGGACAGCCACATGGCATAAAAGTCGGCAATGTGCATGAACAGCTTGTATCGCTTGTCCCAGCTGTTCCTTTCGTATGTGTTCCGCAGGTTGTTTATCAGATAATGGATGTCGTCTTCTTCATACTGGGCGTAAACGCCCGGTTCAAATGTTTCTATTTTACGGAACAGGGAGTCCACCGGCAACTGGCTTTCCGCTTGTTCCTGCTGGAAATCCTTGATGCGGTTCATCTTGATCTTTACGAACTCTTTCTGTTCAAACATCTTGAAATCTGAGTTCCACATGAAGATTACCAGACAACACGCTACGGTTGTCAGGAAAAAGAACAGGAATACATAGGCATGTCCCATGAATATTTCCCGTTTGTTCATTGTCTTTCTGTTGTTGTCCATGGCTTTCCGTTTTATTGTTTGTTGCCGCCGGAACCCACATTCAGGTTACGCCTTGTTTTCCAGTTGTCTTGGATGCACTGCATCAGGTCTTTCTTCACCATCTCTTCCTGGATATTCAGCAGACGGATGGAGTCTTTTACCCCGAGGAAGATGTTGAGGTTTTCCAGCAGCTGCCTGTAAAGCCTGCAATCTTTGGTGTCCATGCCTTGGACATATTTGAGCAGGTTCATCTTGCGCGTACTGACAACGCTTTGCAGGAGCTTGTCGTTTATTTGCGGTGAAGTGTTCATCAGTTTCATGTACTGGTAGATGGAGTCCATGCTGTTCGACAGGGACAGCTCTTTGGCATAGATATGGTCATATTCCAGTGCCTGCTCCGTGATTCGCTTTACTTCTATGCCGGAGGTTTTCAGGAAACAGGCAAAGATGCTTACCGCAAGGATGGTGCAGCATGTCAGATAGCCCGCGAATCTCAGATAGGCTTTCCTTACTTCTGTGTTGTTTTTCGGTTTCATATAGGATGATGTTTTATATTCATAAATAGGTGCTGATACCCAGATAGGCGCCTTGTTCGGTTGGGGTTCCCAGCCTGAACCGGGCATCTTCCTGCTGGATGATGTAGCGGATCTGTATCTCCTTGTCCGAGGGAAGGAACAGTTCTGTCAGCGCATTCAGTATTTTACTGTCGGCAGCGCCGGGAAAGAAGCTCTCCATCCGTCGGGCGGACAGTGGACCGATTTCTACCAGCATCTGGTAGGTGCCGTCGGCAAAACTGTTTCCCAGAACCATGTCGTCTCCCAGAATGCAGCTTCCCAATTTGGGAATAAGGCAGGAATCCACTTCCACCACGCATTTGTCTCCTCTCTTGATATGCACGGGCACACCGGTCAGAATGGTCATGCACTCGCCGGCTTTGGAGAGGCTCGCTGTAATCTGTTCCATATAGGCCAGCATATGGATAAGCATGACCGCCAGATGGGTCGGCAGCAGTTCCAGTACGGGCCATTGACCGGAAAAGATGCTTACGAAATCCGGATGTACGTTCATCTCGTCAATGCGGCGTTCCTTATTCTGGAAGGCTACCAGCATATGGTCCAGGGAGATTTCGAAAGGCTTGAAGAAACGGCGGGCGAAAAATTCCTCTTCGCGGTGGATGCGGATTTCGTCCAGCACCTGTTCCTTCGATATTTTCTCGGACTGGTAAAGGTTCTTGTGGAATATGCCTTCGGGCAGCTCGTCATAAAGGCTTCTCCTGTTCACATAAAGATACAGGTAATCCGTCAGGTCATAATGGGAATATTCCGGGTGGATGTCATGGATGTCTTTCGAGAATCCGCGCCGGATGTCTCCCCGTCTGAATATGAGGGTACGCTCTGCATCATACCCGGCCTCTTTCAGTCCGCTGGCCACCACTTCCGCCTTGAAGTCGGTATCCGGCAGGTTGAATGAATGGGAATGTTCGTCAAACCGTACTATTTTATCTTGTTCTTCCGTCATGTCCGTTCGCTTATAGGGGATTAGTCCAGTATGTTCCAGCGTGACTCGCTCGATTCTTTCGGTTGTCTGGAGCGTTCGGCGACAACGATGTTTTCCTTGTGCTTGCCGATATATTCCAGACGGCTGAGGGTTGTCCACAGGTCATTGAACAGGTATAGGAAACGTTCCGCCGTAACCATCAGTTGGCGGATATTGTGGTGGTTGTACAGCAGCCCGCAATTTTCCCTCAGCAGGCCTTCGTAGGCACCGGGAGTGATGCCGTTCCATTCGTTGAAGTATTTCAGCAGGTCCTCCTTGTCTTCCTTGTCCATGAAACTCAGGCATACATACAGGCGGTGAGCCAATGTGGAGAATACATTCAGGAAGTGTAGCGGTGAATAGTATTGCCCCTCGTTGCGGAAGGAGAAGTAGATATCGGATATGAACAGCATGACATGGCGGCACAGCATACCGATGTTGGTGGCCAGGCTGGTCTGTTTTTCTGCATTCTCCACTTTGGCAAGGATGTCAAACGAAGCTTTTTCTATGGAATCCACGAGTTGCCCGAATTTGGTATAGTAGCCTTTCAGGTCCGGATGGCTGGACATGCTTGTGCATGGCGGGATGAAGTTTCCGTCCACTTCACAGCGGTTTCCGTTCTTGCGCAGGCGGCCGATCAGCAGAAAGTGTCTTCCCAGCTCGCTTCCGTCGGTCTGTCCGCTCGGCAGCACGCTCAACGCATATTTGGGTAAGGCATTGGGCTGGCGTGGACTGATTTCCTTCTCGTTCGGAATACCCGAAGGAAGATGCTCGAAAGGGTCTGCCATCAGTATGACATCCCACCGCTTGTCCTTTTCTTCTTCCTCTTCTGTAGGGATATGGAAACTGGCGGTGAGTTCGTCATCCTCACCGGCATCATAATCTATCAGGTAACCTCCGGAAGTAAGGGCGTGGCAACGTTTCAATCGGACTTCCAAGGTGCCTGTAACGAGTTCCGTAATGCTGAAATCGCCGGAAACCGGTTCTCCTTTCTTGAATGGCAGGAGTCCGTAGGTATTGCGGTTCAGATGAAACGACTGGTATTCGCACAACCGGTCCGTAAAGTGGTCTTCCTGTTGGGTGAAATGCCCTTTGTTGACGGGCATTCCGTCCGCCCAGTTTACCAGCGGATATTTTTTCTTTTGGCTCTGTTTTCCTATCATAATGTTTCTATTTAATATTCGTTATACTTTATAAGTTCGTTTGCCACACGCTTGGCTATGATTACATCGTGTCTTTTCAGCTTGTTGCCGGCAAGTGTAACGTCGGGGTCTATATAGCGCCGTCTCTTGAAAAAGGACGGTTTGGTATAGAATACCCATTCGTAATAGGCTCCTCCTTCATTCTTATATACGATGGGCGAAGACGGTGATTTGAGGTTGCAGTCGTCAATCATGCGCTGGAACCACTGCCCGAAGATGACATCCTCGGATGCCTTGCCGGTTATGCGTTCCGATGCGGGGTCATCCACCCTGCGGAATATGTCCACATCCATTACGATGCTCCGTTCACGGTTGATGTACAAGGTATCCGAGTCATATTCCTCCGAATATTTCCATACTTTATAAATTTCAATGGGTATGTCGAAATAGCTGTTCACCGTTTGGGAATACAGGAGTGGAAATGCAAAGGGCAGCAGGCAGGTGGAGGCCCAGATGCCGTACTGGAGTTCGTTGCAGAGGTTGAACACTACGGAAAAGAGTCCGGCTCCCAGAAGCATGACCGTAACCGTCAGCAGGCATTGGATGCCGAAAGAAGGCATTTCCTTGCTTGACGCGAACACTTTGCGAAGGATGAGCCGGTTGTAATATCCGGCAGTCCAGTACAGGATGACCAGCAGGATGTAGGCATAAGGCATGAAGTTATAGTCCATGAATCCGGACAGGCCGGGCAGGGCAAGGATTATGCCGCACAGCAGCAGATACGCAATCAGTTTTTTGTTGTTGAGCAGTTTGTTCTTGCGTGCGATAAAATAGGCCGCGATTCCGAAAATCACGGTCAGCAGCGGCATCAGCAGGTACGATGAAATGAGATGTTGGGTAACTGGGTTCATAAGTATGGTATTTATGCTTTATTGTATTCTATGAATATCCGGTAGTTGAATGTGTCCGGCGAACAGGCCGAGAGTTTGGTACGCAGATTGTCTTTTATCTGTTTTTCCTGCGAAGGCTCATCCAGTTTCGTTCCAAGAATCAGATGGACTTCTTTGGTTCGGATCAGTCCTTCGTGCGGCATCGGGCTGATTTCCACCCCGTTCCGGATTTCTGTCCGCACCAGCAGTTCTCCGAGTTCTTTTTTGCAGAAGCTGGCTATGTCGTTCTGTGTCAGGACACGGCCGTGCGAAATGAAGGCGTATTTGTAGATGTCAATCCGTTCTCTGTTTTGGGGGGCTTGTTTCCCGCCGTAGGTGGTACTGACCAGAGCCAGTGTCTTCGGGTCCAGGTAAGTGGTGGCATTGGGGGACAGGTTTACGCCTGCCTGTATCCGGTTTCCTACCTCACAGTTGGTTGTCCAGTATTTGACGGTAATCTGCCCCTTGCCGGACAATTCGTCAATCATAAGGTAATAAGGTGTTTCCCTGAACTCGTTCATGTTGTCCGCTGTCTGTTTCATTTGCGCCATCAGCTGCTCCATCTGGATGGTAAGTGCCTGTAGCTTGATGCTTGATACGGCATTGAAGGCATGGGTCTCGTCATCCAGCAGGTCGGACAGATAGCCGAGCAGCTCCTTGGCGGAACGGGAGTCGAAACGCTCGCATCCTCCTTTGCGGATGGAGTAGGTTCCATAGCTTTCCGTGGAATCCTTTGCGGAATAGAGGAGTTCATGGTAGTTCTTTCCGTCAGAATCCTTCACGCTGTGTACGGACAGAAGGGATTCGTAGCTGCCCGTGCGCAAGGGTATCACCCTGAAAGTTTCCTCAAGGGTGGTCGTCTGTTCGTGAAGCGTCTTGTTCTCTACAGGCACGATGTTGATGCCGGCATGAAGTTCTTCAAGAACTTCCGTTGTGAAATGGGCGGGGAACTGTATCTTCACCCATACCAGCTTGTCCTGCATCTTCTCCAGAACGGCCTCTTTGAAACAGGACCGCAGGGTGTCCGGAAGGTTTTTCCTGCAGGAACCGTCGAGTGGAAAGGACTGCGATACCTTCAGAAAATGTTTGCTGTAAATATCCATGACTTCCTTGTCTATGACGGACATTACGTCATAGTCTTGGAAAAAGGCACGGGTTGGTTCTTTCTGTATGGTTGTCTTTTCATGGATTCCCCCTTCCATCACGACTGTCTTCCCTTCTACGGACCATTCCGTACAGGGGAGCAGGAGCAGATATTCATAGCTCTCCGTAAGGTTGGGAAAATCTAGATAGAACGAAAAGTCTTCAAGGTCGGAAATGGATTCATCCACCGCCATTCCTAACCAGACGGTACGCGGAGACATCCTTGTCTCTGCACGGGCAATCATGGTCTTCTCCAAGGTAGGGGCTATCCGGTAGAGAAGGTCGTCGCAGACCATATATTTCACGTCGGCTTTGTGCAGCAGGGTATCGCAGGCGGGATAAAACGATACGCTTCCGGTCGATAGCTTCCGGGTAAGCGAGTCGCTCTCGTAATACATGCCCGATTCCCGGGTTATCAGGTAACACGGTTCTATGGGATAGGCGTGTACGATGCCGTGTGCGGGAAAGGGTGAGGTAAGGATGTCCGGGGTAAGGATTCGGGCGGTCTTTTCCAGCAGCCTTGTCTCGATGGCGGTAAAATCCTCTCCCAGCATATATATCTCGTTGGACAATGCTTCCAGCAGGAGCTTGACAACCGGGTCGAAGTTTTCCGCCTTTTTTATTCCCCAGAAAGCCGCAGCGTATTTCAGCATACGGTTTCTGATTTGCTCTTTATTGTATTTTTCTGTACTCATAATCCTTTCATCGGGTTGAAATCGGTCCTAAATAGATTACATAATAGAAACACCGTTTTTCTCCGGTATGTACCAGGGTTCCATATACATATACTTGTACACGTTTCTTTACGGCGGGAGCATCAAATACATTGTCCTGTCGGGTGGTGTCATCAATGATGACACGTACATTTACACCCGTAAGCCGCTTCTCGTGCCGGGTAATTGCCTTGGTTATGTATTCCGAGAATTGTCCTTCCCAACGGGTGTGTGAGACAATGCTTTCAAAGTCGAGAAAAAAGATCTCACAGCCGAACTCCTTGTCAAAGGCATGTTCGCCGGGAGCCGTACTGATCAGCAGTTCGATAAACTGGTCGATGGACTCGATTTCCGAGCAGGATGCAAGACGGCTGTTTTCCACATCCTCGCTGAGCAAGGCTTCAAAATCCAGGGGCAATTTGCAAAACTTTGTTTCCATACTTGTCAGTGCCATTCGTTTTCAAATTCTTCGTCTATGAA
>PPYF01671693.1_pt1 | contig 11531 bp, 12 predicted proteins | sample 1559871 | NCBI WGS metagenome assembly PPYF01 (sample SAMN08240021, study PRJNA423297) | Human gut metagenome, whole genome shotgun sequencing project. | reverse complement strand
GAAAATGTAAAAACAACACTGATTAACGTAACGAGTCTTTTCATGATCATAAATAATTAAAAGGTTATACAATGAAAAATGTCGAAATTTAAGGTTTTAACAGAAATAATGCAAATACCTTATGTTAATTCGTGCTAATATAAAAGGATTATATGATTTCCCATACCGTCCTTGTTCTTTGACAAAAAGTTTGCGGGTACTTCCTTCATGGTAAAGGGAGTACCCGCAAAATACGTTTATAGAGATTCGTGCCCGAGGTTTTATTTCTTCACCTTGAAAATCACGAAGTTCTTGCCTTGAACGGTAGTTTTGATGACGTTGCCTTCTACTGCTGCCCATCCGTCCTGCGGAATGATGGCGTTCGGATGATCCAATGTGTTGTCTAAGGTGTAGTCACTGCAATCCAGGGTAACGGTTGTGGCGTTGCCTTCTATCTTCTTCAAGCCATCGAACTTGATATCCACGGTTTGTGCCTTGTCCGTCGTGTTGATGACCTTCACGATATATTCACCGGTGTTCTTGTCGAACACGGCACTGGTGAACAGGCCGTCCTCACCTTTGGGAGTGGGAGTGGCGAGCGTGGCCGGTACGACATTCGTACCCATGTTCTTGGCATACATCTGCTGTACGTAGTAGCTTACGGACTTCACGCTGCGGAGGTTGTCGAACCAAATCAGGTCGGGACGCCATTGCCAGCCTTCCACGTGGGCGAAAAGCGGAGCGTATGTAGCCATGTGCACGATGTCGGCGTTGCGTTCCAATGTGGTCATGAAAGCGGCTTCGTAGATAGAAGCGCCTGCGTGGTTCCATTTCATGCGGTTGCCATGGTCGTGGCAGGCATATTCGCCGGCGAACACTTTCGGGCCGTTACGGTCGTAGTCGTCATAGCGGTTCATGCTGTTTTTGAACCAGTCTACCGGACGGTAGAAATGTTCGTCCACAAGGTCTACTTTCTGTTTCTTCATGTCTTCCCAACCGAGGTCGAACATTTTGCCTTCCGAGTCGGGACCGGACGAACCGATGATGAGGATTTCCGGATGGGCTTTACGGACAGCCTCCACAAAGAATTTCAGGCGGTCGAAATAGAACTTGTCCCACTGCTCGTTTCCGATGCCTAAGTATTTCATGTTAAACGGTTCCGGATGGCCCATATCGGCGCGCAACTTTCCCCATTTCGTATCGGTCGAACCGTTGGCGAACTCGATCAGGTCGAGGGCATCGTCGATGTAAGGCTTCAAATCCTCGGCATTGCAGGCCGCGTGGGCTTTCTCATTGTCCCAATTCTGGTACTGGCAAGCCATACCTACATTCAATACGGGAAGCGGAGCCGCGCCGATTTCCTCGCTCAGCAGGAAGTATTCATAGAATCCCAGACCATAGCTTTGGAAATAGTCCGGATAGTAACGGTTGGTAAAGGTCGACTCCCAACGGTTCTTGTTGAGCGGTCGATTTTCCACCGGCCCTACGGTATGCTTCCACTGGTAGCGCGTTTCCAGATTGGAACCTTCTACGATACAGCCGCCGGGGAAACGGAACACGCCCGGACGCATGTCGTATAAAGCTTGTGCCAAATCCTTGCGCATGCCGTTCTCATGTCCCATCCAAGTGTCGACCGGGAAGAGAGATACATGTTCCAAGTCTACGGTACCCGTACCCGAGCGATGTTGCGGATTGGAAAGGAAGATGCGCAGGTTGGCCTTGGCGATGGTACGGTTGGATTTCATGACCATCGTGTATTTTTTCCATTCTTTCGAGTCGATAACCAAGTCCTGACTGACAAACTGCTGTGCGTCATCCATCGTGTTCTGGTCGATGAACTGGACCATCAGCGTCACCGGCTTGCCGTCCGGCACACGTGCCCATACGGAGAAACGGTATTCCGCATCTTTCTTCAGACCGATACCGAAGAAGCCTTCGTTCTGTATGCCCGTCCACATATCGCCATGTCCGGCGTAACCTAAACGGACGTAATGCGGATTCTTGTCGAAAGGACCGTCGTTCTGCAACGTGACGTTGCCAAACATCTTCCAACCCATGTAATGGTCGGGGGCAAATTCAAAAGAACGGTTTTTGACGAGTTCGGCATACAAACCGCCGTCGGCTCCGAAGTTGATGTCTTCGAAGAACACGCCGTACATGGTCGGCTGGATGTCGGCTCCGATTTTCTTAGTCTGTACGGTCACGGTATTGTCTTGTGCGCAAACCGTGTACGAAGTTGCCATGAGCGCTACACCTGCAAGCAGAGAGTTGATTTTCATGATACAATAGAGCGTTAGTTAAATTAATAAATGATTTATCGCTGCGAAAATACTTATATTCTTTTAAAACCGCAACATCTTTTAAATGCTTTTTGTATTTTTGTTTTTAATTAGACAGAAAAGCAATGAGGCTTTTTCATGCGGGAAATGTATGAAGTGGAATAAAAAGAAATTTGCGATTAAGCGAGAGCAGAGGCAAGCTTGCTCGTCTCTGCCGGGCGTGAGCAAATTATGCAAAACAGCGTGGGCGGTGACGGTAGGAATCATTTTGTGTGGATGCCTGCTTTTTTGGCCGACTTCGGAGAGGGCATGCCGTGAGGGCGTGGCAGAGGCTGTCACGGTGTCTTGGTATGAATTGGGAGTACCGGGAGGCGACACCTTGTATTTTAATGTGCTTAGTACCGATTCCACCTTGGGAGGGCTTTCTACAGAGCGCGAAACGGCACAGCGTGAATTTCGGGCCAATGCCTTTTTCATTTCTTATTCCGGCCGTTTGCTGACGGCTGCCGATTCCGTGACGAGACCGGAACGGCTGAATCGTGAGACCTTGCTTCCTGCCTTGCAGAAAGAGTCGCGACTGTTGTCTGTGCGTTTGGCCGGTTTTCGGAGGATGTTGGAGGAAATGGAGTATTATGGCCGGACGCATTCGGTGGTGGACGAAGGATTTCATGAAGTCATGGCTCATAACGAATGGGTGAAGGCGCAGTGTGGAGAACTGGCACGTTGCAAGCAAGCTTTGGACAGGTTGCTGGCTGCAGGGGGAGAAGATGCGTATTTGCGTGAGGAGCGGACGTTGCGTATTCATGCGAGGGCAGGCCGTGGTGCGGACGAGGTGTCGGTGGCTTGCCGACGGTTGGCGCAAAGGTCGGGAGGTCCGTCCGTATGGCAGGCGGCAGGCGGTAAGTTGCCCGACGGTTGCCGCCGTTTCCGGTTGAATCCGTTTCCCTATGGTTGGTTCCATGTCCTTTCACCGTATTATACATGGTGGGGGCATTGGGGATGGCCGGGTGCGGCGCCCCGTAGGCAAAAAGCTGAAGCTTCGCCGGTGAGCATCCGGATGAAAGACGGTTGTCCGGAAATTCCTTTAATTCAGGGGGCTGAGGGTGCTCCTGTGTTCGGGGCTTGGAGGAATCTGAACGGTATGTGGGTCGGTGGCCGTTTTTATCCGGCTGTCGGGTTGTATGCCTTGAGTTTGTCCCATGCGTCTTGGCCGGAGTGTGTATGGGAAGATTTGAAAGCCTGGGTTTCCGGTTGGCGCACAGGGTTCCGTTTTGACTTTACCGGAGAAAAAGACGTGTCGGAAACATGCCCGGTCTACGGTACTTATACGTGTCGGGATACGCTGTTCTACGGACAGTTGGCCGATGGCTTCCCGGAAGGTGAGGGGGTGATGCGTTATCCCGATGGCGGGGTGTACCGTGGCAGTTGGCATGCGGGCATCCGGAAAGGATACGGGGAGTATACCGACTCCTTGGGGCACACGTACAGCGGATATTGGCGCGGGGATTCTTTGCGGCGCGGACGTCTTCGAGCAAAAGAGGGGACGTATGAAGGTCTCTTCAACCGACGGATGGAAGAGCATGGCGAGGGAGAGTTCACGGCGAACGATGGAGGGTACTATGTCGGGAAATGGAAGGACGGGCGGCGTGACGGCTTCGGCTTTTCAGTAGCTCCTCACGAGGTGGTCAAGTGCGGAGTGTGGGCGAAGGGACGGTTCCGGGGCGAACAAATGCTGTACCATTCGGAACGGATATACGGCATCGACATTTCCAAATACCAGCATGTGCACAAGCGGCGGGTGTACGGTATAGACTGGAGGAACCTGCGCATTACACGTTTGGGGCATACGGCAGACCGGAATGCGTTGGGAGCGGTGGACTATCCGGTCTCTTTCGTGTACATCAAATCCACGGAGGGGCTGACGGTGTTCAATCCTTATTATACGCAGGATGTGCGTGCCGCACGCCGGTATGGATTTCCGGTCGGAGCCTATCACTTCTTTTCCACCCGTCCGGCGATGAGCCAGGCAGACTATTTCCTGAAGAAGTCCCGCTTGCGGAAAGGCGACCTTCCGCCGATGCTCGACGTGGAGCTGTCCGACAGGCGGATTGCGGCGATGGGAGGCCGTGACGTGCTGTTCCGTGAAATGCTGGTATGGTTGAAAGAGGTAGGTCGCCGGAGCGGCACCACACCTATTATATATGTGAGTCAGGATTTTGTCAATCGTTATATGCCGTTCGCGCCGGAAGAGTTGAAAGCCTATCCTGTATGGGTGGCCCGTTACGGGGAATACAAGCCATACGTGCATTTGCTCTACTGGCAGCTCTCGCCCGACGGCCGGGTCCGCGGTATCCAAGGCGGTGTGGACATCGACGTGTTCAATGGTTCGGAGGAACAGTTCAAGAGGTATTTGCGGACGCAAACCGTGAAGTGAACAGGGCTTTTGCCTTTACGGTTGTGGGATGTGTCAGAAGACCGTTTGGGGTGCACCTACGGTTTTCCTGATCCATTCTGCCATGTCTTGCAGCACTTCCTGACTGAAATTCCCTTTTAGAAGTCCGTATTCCGAGGGATGCCCGGTGGGGGCTTCCATGAACAGGTGGTTCAGGCCGGGGTAAATGTGCGTGACGACTTGCGGGCTTCCTTTTGCGAGCGTTTCGATGGCTTTCAGGTTCTCTTCGGGCAATACTTGCAGGTCTTTTGTCCCATTGACGGCCCATACGGGGCATTGCACCCGGCTTAAGTCATGGCTCGGGTCATATTGTATGATGCTGGCTATTTCCGGACTTATGGCTTGTCCGGTGAGTTGGCGGGCCTTGCGTCGGCGGATGCTGTCCGTGAGGTTTTCCCGGTAGGTGTCTTCGTTTATGCCGAGATGCTGCCAAATGGAGACCATGAGAGGAGTGCTCCTGTGGCGTATGGAGTCGAGCGGAAGGGGGAGCGCCATGGTGCCGTACAGTTCCTCGTACAGGGTGCGCAGGCTGTCGCTTGCGGCGGCAGGGAGTTGCGAAAGGATGATCTTCTCACATTGGTGCATCATCAGGTCTTTTCCCGGAATGGCGGCTCAGGCCAATGAAAGTACGAAAGCCACATCTTGCGGACGTTGCGCGGCTATACGGAAAGCGATGGTGCCGCCCATGCTGTGTCCGGCCAGTCCGGTCTTGCCGCGTCGGATGTCTTTCCGTCGGAGAAGATAATCCAAGGCACATTCCGCATCCGTGGCAGCGAGTTGCAAGGTGGCGTCGGCATAGCGGCCTCCGGACTTGCCGGTTCCGCGGTCGTCCATGCGGAGTACGGCGATGCCTTGCCGGGTCAGGCGGTCGGCTATCATGAGAAACGGTTTGTACTTCCATACCTCTTCATTCCGGTCTTGCGGCCCGCTGCCGGAAATAAGGAGCACGGCAGGGAATGGCCCTTCCCCTTCGGGCAAAGTCAGTGAACCCGATAATTTTATGCCGTCTTTTGTCGTGATGCTTACCTCTTCTTCCCGATAGGGGAAGGGCGGTTTTGGGGTGCCGGGCCTTTCCGGTTCAGACGACACACCGGATTCCCGGGCCGTGCGTACCAAATTCAGCGGAAGGGACTGCCCGGCTTGCGTCACCGTCCCCTCTATCAGGGAGTCGCCACGTACTTTGCCCACATAGCGGAACTGTATTTGTGGGATTTTCAGGGTTAATTCTCCGTCGGAAAGACATTCAGACGATTGTACTGGGAAACCGAAAACGCCTTGTGCAGGACTGTCTATGGTGGTTGTCGGTTGACCGTTCTGTTGTCCGAAGTGGAACACGATAGGCATTGTCGTTTGCCCTATTTGTATTGAGCCTTTGAAGTCTCCTTGTGGGGCTTGTGCATATAATCCTATGGCCGTCCCATACAAAAAACATCCCAATATCATCTTTTTCATGGCGAAAAGGTTTTAAAGTCGATATTCAAAGTTAAGGTATTGAGGAAATATATGCAATCCGCTCGCGTTAAAAAATCCTTTTCAGAATAAGGGCTTTCCGGTAGGCTACCCTGCATGTTGAGGTTGGTCTTATGCGGCATGTCCTACGCTCTCCTGTCGGTCGTGTGGATTTGTGCTTTTTGGATAAATGAAAGGGAAATGTGGGAAATGGGTGACGAAAGGAAAGTAGAGTGGCAATTTTTAGAAGAACGGGAGCGCATGGAAAAGTGCTTTCGGGAAGGATTTCAGTCCGACTTATACACGCTTTTTAAGGTTTCAGGCTCGTTTTTCACTTTCCTGAAGCAAAATTAAGAATCAATTTCAGTCGATTCATTTTTTATTTGGCTGAAAAAACACTTTTTTTCTCCGCAGGACTTTTCGGAAAACTACGCATGACGGTGTACAGACGGTGTGAAAGCAACGTACAAACGTGTGCAGGATACCCTATTGGATGCTGATTGGTGGCTTTCGGAGGACAAAAAAGGGGAAGCATGATGTCATGGAAATACCCTGTTTCGTTGACGCGAGCCTTTTACTTGTACGTAGGACGGAATGTCCCGGTGGTCAGAAAGTAAGCCTAAAAAAGCAAATGCTGACACACCGGCTTCCTCCCTGCCGTGCGAGAATCGCGTATTTCCGTCCGTGCCTTCCTTTGTGTCTGAATGGCGCAGTCTTGTGCGGGGGATGTTGACAATCTGACAAATTGATAGGTCGGGTGGGATAAATGTGCGGGTATACGCGGAAAATATTAATTTTGCGGTATGGATGCGATAAATGATTATTATATGGAAGAGCTGGACCTCTTGGCCATGAAACGGTTCTTTTGGGAACAAGGGGAGCGGCGAATATTGGAAAAGCAGGATTATTTTGTGCGGCAAGGCGAACGGTCGGGGCGTGTGGCCTATGTGGAAGACGGCATGTTCCGTTTCGTGCGGACGGACACGAAAGGTGGGGAGCATATCGTCGGGTATAGTTTCCGCGACAGTTTCGTGGCCGAATACACCTCGTGCCTTTGTGGCCGTCCGGCGTTGGCGGACGTGCAGGCTATCGTGAGAAGCACGCTTTACGTCTTGCCTTACGAAAAGCTGAGGCGTTACTGGGAAATGTCTCCTGAACATCAGCGTTTGGGGCGCATCGTGGCCGAGCAACTGTTCGTCATGACCTACCGCCGTTTGATGGACAGTTATTGTTGTACGCCCGAAGAGCGTTATATGGACTTGATGAGGCGTTATCCCGAACTGAAAGAACAGCGTCCGCTGAAAGAAATCGCTTCGTTTATCGGGGTGACGCCCGAAACGGTGAGTGCCATCCGGAAAAAATTGTTGAAGTCCGGAATTTCTTGAAATACTTCAAGGAAAATCCGGCGGCTCCCTTTTAACTTTGCCCGAAAATCGAAAGTGGAAATAAAACGTAAACGACAATGAAGAGAATTTTGATTGTGGGAGCCACGTCCGGTATCGGTGAGGGATTGGCTCGTTTGTATGCGGAACGCGGAGAGGTGAAAATCGGAGTGATGGGGCGTCGGTCGGGCCGTTTGAAAGACTTGTGTGCGTCGCGTCCGGATGTGTTTGAAGCAGAGGTGTGTGATGTGACGGACACAGAGGCGCTTCCGGTGGCATTGGAGCGTTTGGCGTCCCGCTTGGGAGGAGTGGATATTCTGGTACTTTCTTCCGGGACGGGAGACTTGAATCCGGAGCTGGATTATGCCGTAGAGCGTTGCACGTTGGATACGAACGTGACGGGGTGGACTTGCGTGGCGGACTGGGCCATACGGTATTTTGAAAACCGGGGACAGGGGCATCTGGCAACTGTCACTTCGGTGGGCGGCCTGCGCGGCAGCGGGGCGGCACCGGCCTATAATGCCACAAAATCTTTCCAGATGAATTATTTGGAAGGGTTGCGTCAGCGTGTGGTCGCGCGGCGGCTGCCGATAGAGGTGACAGACATCCGTCCCGGTTTTGTGGATACGGCTATGGCCAAGGGAGAGGGACTGTTTTGGGTCGCTCCGGTGGACAAGGCTTGTCGGCAAATCGCACGAGGTATCGACCGGCGGCGTAAGGTCGTATATGTCACCCGACGCTGGAGGCTGGCTGCTTGGGTGTATCGTCATATACCGGGGTGGCTGTATGTCAGGATGATGAAAGGATGAGGACCGGAATCCGCATTCGGAAGGCCGGGAAGTAATTCCGGTTGTAAATCAAGTAAAAAAGGTATAGGATATTTCCGGGCGAACGCTTATCTTTGTCAGGACATTAGGAGATAAAGTTTAAAAAAGACATGTATCGGAAGAAAATGATAAAGATATTGCTCGTCATATTGTGTGTCATAGCCGTGGCGATTGTGGCTGTGGTCCTTTTCCTTCAGACGCCGTCGTTCGGGCGTTTGCCGCGTGGCGAACGGTTGGAACGTATCAAGCGGTCACCGAATTTCAGGGACGGGGAGTTCCGTAACATGGAACCTACCGTCCTGATGACTTCGGAAAAGGGGAAATGGGGGGCCATGCTGGATTTCGTTTTCAAAAAGTCGCCGGAAGGATTGCGTCCGGAACATCCGGTTCCGTCGGTGAAGACGGATTTGCGTGCACTCGACCCGGATAGGGAGCTTTTGGTATGGTTCGGGCATTCTTCCTATTTGTTTCAACTGGGCGGCAAACGTATTTTGGTAGACCCCGTGTTTTGCGGTGCCGCTCCGGTATCTTTCCTGAATAAGCCTTTTCCGGGGACGGATATCTACCGTCCGGAAGATATGCCAGATATAGATTGTCTGGTGATTACGCATGACCATTGGGACCATTTGGATTACGGGACGGTGACGCGCCTGAAGGGACGCGTCCGTAAGGTGGTGTGCCCTTTGGGCGTAGGCGAACATTTCGAGTACTGGGGCTACGAACCGGAACGGTTGGTGGAGTTGGATTGGAACGAGACGGCTACGTTGGGCGGCGGTGTGACGGTACATTGCTTGCCTGCCCGTCATTTCTCCGGCCGTGGTTTGCGGTCGAACCGTACCCTGTGGGCGTCTTTTCTGGTAGAAGCGGCGGGGCGTAAGGTGTACATCGGTGGTGATGGCGGCTACGGAGCGCACTATGCCGACATCGGGAAACGTTTTCCGGGGATAGATCTGGCCGTGTTGGAGAACGGGCAGTACAACGTAGACTGGCGTTATATCCACACGTTGCCCAAATACCAGCATGCGGAAGCCGAAGCTTTGGGTGCCCGACGGGTGCTCACGGTGCATCATTCCAAATACGCGTTGGCACGCCACCGTTGGGACGAACCGTTGGAGAACGCCCGCAGGTTGGCAAAGGACAGCTCGCTGGAAGTCTTGTGTCCGATGATTGGCGAAGTGGTGGAATGGAGTGTAAAATGAGTTTTTTAAAATATAGGGTCATGAAACGTTTGTTTTTATTCGCGGTTTGCGCGTGGGCAGGTCTTTCCCTGTGGGCTTCCGGTGTGAAGGGACAGGGGACTGCTTGTGAGACACGGTCGGAAAAAGTACCGGCCAAAGTGTATATGATAAAAGAAATCAGTCCGGAGAGCCTGATGAAAGTGTATGAAGCGCTCGGGCGGAAGGCTACCGGAAAAGTGGCGGTGAAGCTTTCCACCGGCGAACCCGGAAATAACAATTACCTCGATCCGGCATTGATAAAAGGGTTGGTGCAGAAGGTGGACGGCACTATCGTGGAGTGCAATACGGCCTACGGCGGCGGACGTTCCGATACGGAAAAGCATCTGAAAGCGGCCAAAGACCACGGCTTTACGGCCATAGCCCCGGTAGTCATCATGGATGCGGACGGAGAAGTTTCGTTGCCCGTGAAAGGGGGAAAGCATTTGAAAGAAGATTTTGTGGGAAAGGCGTATCCGGAATATGACTTTACCGTAGTGTTGTCCCATTTCAAAGGTCACCCGATGGGCGGTTTCGGTGGGGCTATCAAGAATATCTCCATCGGTATCGCTTCTTCCTCGGGAAAGGCTTACATCCATTCCGCCGGAAAAACGAAGAGCGTGAAAGAAGTGTGGGGCAAATTGCCTCCGCAGGATGATTTTTTAGAGTCGATGGCCGAAGCGGCCAAAGCTGTGGCCGACCATTGCGGCGACCGCATCTTGTATATCAGCGTGGCCAATAAACTTTCGGTGGATTGCGATTGCGTGGCCACGCCCGAAGATCCGAAGATGGGGGACATCGGAATCCTGGCTTCGCTCGACCCCGTGGCACTCGACCGGGCTTGTGTGGACCAGGTACGTGCTTCGGAAGACCATGGAAAGATACACCTGATTGAACGCATCGACTCCCGGCACGGCATGCATACGTTGGACTATGCCGAGCAAATCGGGTTGGGCAGTCAGCAATATGAGTTGGTGGAGTTGAAATAGTTTTAAGAGGAATGCCGGAATCGTAGAAAGATACGATTCCGGAGAATTTATTAATACAAAATTAGAATATCATGAAACGCGCTGATTTATATTTTGCCTTGGTGGTGGCCGCATTCTTTGTACCTTTTTTCTTGTCCCGCACGCTTTATGAAGGGTATCAGTCGTTTAATGCCGCGCATGGTATGGTGATGAGCTTTGTCAAATTCTCCATACTGTCCACTATGGGTGAACTGTTGGGCCTACGTATCAGTTCGGGGCATTACTTTCGTAAGGGGTTCGGCGTCTTGCCCCGTGCTGTGGTATGGGGCTTTTTAGGAATGGGTATCAATATGGCTTTCGTGGTGTTTTCTACTGGAGTGCCTGCTTTTGCCGCCTATTTGGGTGTAGATAATCCCGCTGCCATTATGGAAGGTGCACTGAGCTGGGGCAAAGTGTTACTGGCTTTTGCCATCTCCGTTACCATGAACAGTATTTTTGCGCCCGTGTTCATGACGTTCCACAAAATCACCGACACGCATATCCTGATGACCGGTGGTACCCTACGTGGCCTGTTCAGTCCCATCCCTATGGGCGAGATTATGCAGGGATTGAATTGGCGTGTACAATGGGAGTTCGTGTTCAAGAAGACGATACCCTTGTTCTGGTTTCCTGCACATACGGTAACTTTCCTCTTGCCGGGAGAGGTGCGCGTGCTTTTCGCGGCTTTGTTGGGAGTGGCTTTAGGTGTCATTTTGGCAGTGGCAGCCCGCAAGAAATAGCAGGTGAATCCGATTTTAATAGATTTATAATTGGCGTCTACATAAAAAGGCTAAATGTAGTATCTATAAACAAAAAGACAGTTTTCTGAAAAATGAAAACTGTCTTTCTTTCAGTGATTCGTTTGGGGCCCGAATTATAAGTTTTATCCAGCTGATAATCAAGTGTTTATCAAATAGTTTTAATCTTAGTCCACCTATTTCG
>PPYF01545928.1_pt1 | contig 11531 bp, 9 predicted proteins | sample 1559871 | NCBI WGS metagenome assembly PPYF01 (sample SAMN08240021, study PRJNA423297) | Human gut metagenome, whole genome shotgun sequencing project. | reverse complement strand
GCGATCTTTGCGTGATCTGAAAAAAGCTGAACTTGCAAAAGGCCCTGCGCTGTGCGCAGGGCCTTCGTTTTTATGAGCGTGGATATGCGGTTTTCGGAATGCCGCTCAGTTTTCCCGCGTTCCGTCTCCGTGCTGCTCGCAGAAGCGGGCGAAGAACGACGGGGCTTCGCCGGCTGCGTCGAGGTGCGAGAGGTCGGCGAAGCGGGACATGCGGAAGATAGCCACGCCTTTCTCGCGTTCCTCTGTGGTGACGACGGTGACGCTGCTCGGCAGGGCCACCGTATGGTGCCAGAGCGTGACGGGCGAGCAGTCGAACAGGCGTGAGAGCAGCACGCACTCGACGCCGAAGTGGCAGAAGAGCAGCAGGTTTTCCGTGTTCGGCCGGACGGCGCGGTAGAGATGGTCGCCGCGCTCGTAGCCGTGCTTCGCCAGCAGCGCGTCAAGGCCGTCCGTCACGGCGCGGTAGACCGGCGCGACGCCGGAATCCCGGTAGGCCGGAGCCTGCAGCCAGCGCTCGGGGTCGTAATACAGCGGCTCATGCGTCCAGGTCTTCGGTGGAAAGTCCCAGCCGAAGCCCTTGGGATTATAGACCGGCGGGACCGTATAGCCCGTGTCGAATTCGCGCAGCCACGGCAGGACCTCCGCCTCCTGACCGACGGCCCTGAGCGTCAGGGACGCGGTGTCTCTGGCCCTTCCGAGCGGAGACGTGTAATAAAATGCGTTCCGGATCTTAGACAGACGATGACTTAAAAGCTCCGCCTCACGCCAGCCCTTTTCGGTCAGCGAGTCATGCTCGTAGTCCGGCTCCGCGTGCCGGATGATGTAGATGTTCATAGATGCGCCCCCTGATCTGCAGCTTTTCTGCGCTATTGTAGCGCGGACGAGCGGGTTTGTCAAACGCCGGCTCCGTTTATTTCTGCGCCGTCCGGGCAGCGGCAAACGCGGCTGGACCAGAGCAAAAAAGCGGCTGGCAGCGCGTGGCTGCCAGCCGGGAAAACGGTTTTGCTGCACCGGCCGCTCTGGATCCGGCCGGTGTTCCGGTCACAGCAGCGCCGCCGGGTCGAGCGTGGAAAAATCCGGTGCGCTGGCCGCAATGTCCAGGTCGAGCGCGAGTGCGTAGATCGTCAGGATCGCATCCGTATAGGGCGTCGGCACGCCATAGCGGCGGCCGAGCTTCTGGATCGGGCAGATCCCGTACGGCAGGTCCTCGGTGAAGTGGCGATAATGCGTGGAAGGAGGCCCCATGCTGGTCTTGTAAGCTTTTACGTCCAATAACCCCTCAAGTAAATCGGTATAGCTTGCAGACCAGGCGTCGTTGACGATCTCCAGGCAGCTCTGCCCATGGATCCCCATCGCGCGGATGACGGCCATGCGCTCAGCGTCGATCTTTTCGATATACCCGACGCTGACCGGCGTCGCGCCGTCCGCGTAGAGATAATAGGACTCCCCTTTGTCGATCCGCGCCAGGGAAAACAGATCCAGCGGCGCATGCAGGATGGGGTTCGTCGCGTTCAGCGAGGTCTCAAAGACCGACGCCGCAGGCTGGAACTGCGGAAACACCGGGCGCAGCTCCGCCGCAAGCCGTTCGCTTTCCGCCGCCAGGATCGCTGCGAGCGACATTTTCTTTTTGATAGAGCGCAGGAAGCACTCCCCTGTCCGGCTCAGGTTGGAAAGCAGCAGCATGCCGCCGGTCTCACCCACAAGGATCTGCTTCTCGCACAGCTCGTCGTGCAGGACCTGGTCAAACTCGTACGCGCCCCAGTTGCAGTTGAAGACGATGATCCGCTGGCCGGGCTGCAGAAGTCTCCGCAGGCGTTCGGCGACGGGCTTGTGGCCGTCGGCCGTCGTCATGACAAGGATATATTTGCTGTCCGCGACCGCATCGGCAAGGCTGCTCTCCGTGTGGATCGGGAAATGCCCCTCCAGCGCGCCGCTGACCCGGATCCCGCTCTGCTCCAGAACGGCAAGCTTCTGCGCATCGCGGTCCCATGCGGTCACGGTCTGTCCCTGCTGCAGCAAATATGCGCAGACGGTGTGGCCGGTCTTGCCCATGCCCAATACAGTAAATTTCAAACGCTTGCCCTCCTGTTCCGGAACTTATTTCAGATCGTCCAGAGAAACCGTCGGCTCGATATCCAGATGCTTTGCGGTGTTGATGGCAAAGATCTTGCGGATGGCCGCCTTGCTGACGCCGTAGGCCAGCAGGAGCTGGATGGTCCAGCGCACGCCGACAACATGACGCGGGTTGTGGATCTGACCGTAGTCCGTGCCGAACACGAGGTGATCGGTGCCGAGCTCTTCGATCATCTGCGCAGCATAGATCGGACCGGTCTCATGGATCGGGAAGCACTCCATGCCAAGCGCGTTCAGCATGATCATGACATCCATGTCGCAGTATTCCTTCATCTGCTTGATGGTGTGCTTGGAGTGGATATGGGTCGGATGGATGAGCTCGCAGTGCTTGACGCCGAGCTTCTTGGCCTCTTCCATGACGATGATGCTGTCTTCATACGGATAGTGGCCGGAGGCGAAGACGAGGTCGTTGTCCGCGCAGATGCGCATGATCTCTTTCAGCTCGCCCTTGACCTTGCGCTTACCGTCGAGCAGCTGGATCCCGGCGTCCGGCGCCCAGTTGTCATAGACGACGCGCTGATGATGATAGGAGTCGACCATCGGCAGCCAGACATACTTCATGCCGGGGAAGCCGAGGCATTTTTCGACCGCGGCCGGATTCAGACCGCCGACCGTCTTGTTGAGCGTAATGCCGCCGAAGACCTTGACCGGCTTCACCGGCTCGGCCTGCTGGCTGGCCCAGTCTTCCATCATGCGGTTGATGAGCATATTGCGCGAGGCGGACGGCGTGTACCAGGTCTTGAAAACGACCGCGGCCATGCCGGCCTTGGTGTAGTCCTTGCAGACCTCGTCTTCCGGCAGAACACGGTCTTCTGCGGGGAGAAGCTGCGTACCAGGCAGTAGATCAGGATCACCAGCGGCAGAAGCAGATAGCCCTTCTGCTTGAGAATGGCCAGCGGCTTCGGAAGGTCTTCCTTTTTCTGGCCGACGAGGCCGTTTGCCGCCGCTTCTTTATCGACGCAGAGGAACAGGCCGAGGCAGTACAGCACAGCCGGAAGGATCGCCGCCCAGCAGACCTCGCCATAGGAGACGCCGACGTACTCCGCCAGAATGAACGCTGCCGCGCCCATCATGGGCGGCATGATCATGCCGCCGGTCGAGGCGACCGCCTCGATCGCGCAGGCGCTGTTTTTCTTGTAGCCGGACGAGACCATCAGCGGGATGGTAAACGTGCCGGTGGTCACAACGTTTGCAATGGACGAGCCGGAAACGCAGCCCATCAGCGCGCTGCTGACGACAGCTGTCTTGGCCGGGCCGCCGCGGAAGCGGCCGGCAATTCCGTACGCGATGTCAATAAAGAACTTGCCTGCGCCCGCCGCCTCCAGCATGTCGCCGAAGAGGACGAACAGCATGATAAACGACGCACTCGTGCCGAGCGCGGAGCCGTAGACGCCCTCGCTCGAGAACAGCAAAAACGGCGCGACACGGCTGAGCGAATACCCGCGGTGCCGGAAAATGCCCGGCATATACGGGCCGAGGAACATCAGATAGATCAAAGCGATGGCCGCCGTAACGGTCAGCGCGAGGCCGGTGGTCCGGCGGGCGATCTCCAGGATGACAAGCGTCATCACGAGGAACGCGACCTTGTCCAGCGTGCTGAACAGCGGGTCATTGGTGGAGACCTGGATGGTTCTGGTCGGCCAGACGACCGCAACGTAGATCGTTGCAAACAGCGAGGCCGCCAGAAGGATATAGTCGTACCAGCGCATCGTCTCCTTCCCCTTGACTGCGGGATAGGACACGATCGCAACTGCGGAGATCACAGTCCAGTGGATGGTACGAAGCGTCATGGACGAAATGTTGGAGATCCCTCCCGCATACATCTGGAACAGACATAAGGCGACAGATACGACCATGACGATGCCGGAGAATATCTTTGTTTTCTTCCGGTAAACGTTTTCTGCCATAAAGCACTCCTTTCTCTCTTTCTTTTATATCCGGCCGGACCTGTCAGGCCCGGCCGGCTTCAGGTTTTGTTCCGTCGTGCGATCAGCCGATCGCGCCGACCTCCTGATAGTAGCGCAGAGCGCCGGGAGCGATATCGATCGTCGTTTTCGTTGCGTTTTCAAGCGTGAGGGAATCTCTCAGCGCCGGTATGGCAGCGTAGACCTCTTCGATGTTCTCCCACAGCGTGCGGCAGAGCCAGTAGGATTCATTCTCGTCCATGTTCGGGCTGACAATGATGATGTTGGCTGTTGCGATCGTGTTGACGACCTCATCCTGGCCCTCATAGGTGCCCGGCTGCAGGTCAACGGAGGCATAGAAGGGGTTCTCAGCTAGGAAGCCATCGCGCTCCTCGTCGGACCAGCTCAGGAGCTTATAGTCCTTGCCGGCAGCGGCAAGCGTCTGGATGGAGGAGTTGGGAACGCCGGCCGGGACGATCGCGCAGTCGACCGTGCCGTCCACCAGAGCCTGACATCCGTCGGAGTAGCTCATGTAGCTCGGGGTAAAGTCGTCCCAGGAAATGCCGAAATAATCAAAAATCGTGGTAATGGTGGACAGGGAGCCGTTGCCCTGCGCACCGACGGCGATCGTCTTGCCCTTCAGATCGGAGAGCGTCTCGATGCCGGAGCCGTTGAGGACCGCAAAGTGGACGACGCCGGGCTGCAGGCCCGCGGCCAGACAGTTCAGCGCGATGGGCTGGCCTTCAAACTGCGCGGTGCCGTTCACAGCCGCGTAGGCGATATGCTCGTTGGTGAAGCCGATCTCAAGATCGCCGCTGTCGATCAGGACAGGGTTTTCCAGAGCGCCGGCCGTGATCTCAACCGTAACGGAGGTCGGCAGGTGGCTTTCGAGCATCTTGCCGATGGCAACGCCGACGTTATAGTAAGCGCCGCCGGTCGCCGCTGTGCCGAGGGACATCAGCTTGGGCCAATCCACGTCTTCCGGAGATGCGGCAGCCGCTTCTTCCGTTTCAGCCGGGGCTTCTGCCTGCTCTTCCGCGGGGGTCTGTTCTTCCGTTGCTGCGGGGGTGGATCCTGTTGCTGCGGGTTCACTTGTTTCCTGTTTCTGTGCGCTGCATCCGGCAAATACGACCAGCAGAAGCGAGATCGTAAGCAGAAGTGCAATCATCTTTTTCATGTTCTTGTCTCTCCTTTTGATTTTATGATTTTACCAAACGCCAATCTGGCCAGACATCAGCGCAGGCAGAACCTCAGATTTTTGCGACCGAGTTTCGCTCGATCACCTCGACCGGGAGCAGGATCCGGGTCTGCGGCAGCTCCTCCTGCCCCAGCAGGAGCTCCACCGCGCGGCGGCCGAGCTCATACAGTGGGAACCCGACCGTTGTCAATTCCAATTTCGTCTCGTCGCTCTGCGCACCGATCCCATATCCGTGTCCGACGGGGAAATTTCCCATGCCGGTCAGAGACATATCCTGCGGCACACGCAGCCCCATATCGTTGAGACAGCGCAGCGCGCCATAGGCGAGGTGATCGTTGGAACAGCAGATCGCGGTAAACTTGGCGCCGCTCTTTAAAAGCTGCATGCAGCAGTCATAGCCACCCTGCCAGGAAAATTCTTTTCTTGCAACATATTTAGGATCATAGGGGATGCCCATGCTCTCCAGCACGACACGGTAGCCCATGAGCCGCTCTTCATCCGAGATGTGGTTCACATAGCCGCCGATAAATGCGATCCGGCGATGATTATGGCGGATCAGATAATATGTGATCTCACGGCCGGCGTTGAAATTGTCGATCGCGACCATGGGCATCTTCATATCCTGCGGAGCCAGCGCGATGGTCTTCAGGCCCATGCTCTGCAGCGCGCAGATCATGCGGCGGACCGAATCGTGCTCGCTGGTCCGGTAACCGCCGCCGCCGATGAGCACGCCGCTCAGCTGCCATTCCTGCAGCCGCTGATAAAAGCGTTTTTCCAGCAGGGTATCCTGCATGGGGTTGAAGACCATGGCAAGGCTGTCATATTTGAGCGCCGTCTCCGTCACGCCGCGCACGATCGGCAGATAATACGGATCACCGATATTCCGGACGATCAGTGCCAGACCGTTTCCCTCCCGCTTGCGGAGATTGCGGGCCGAATGGTCCGGGACATACTCCAGTTCCTGCGCACTTTTGAGCACCTGATGGCGCACCGCGTCCGAGACGGGATAATCCGTGTTGTTCAAAACGCGTGATACTGTCGCAATGGAAACGCCCGCGTGGTTGGCGACGTCCCGGATCGATACTGCCATTCCGCACTCCTCCTGTTTTCAGGGTCGTGAAAACGTTTTCTGCCAAACAGCGGTCCTTTTTCTTATAAGCAGGAAACGCTGCATATATTTCCCTGTAATTCCATGAAAATTTCGTTTTCTATTGACTTTTATGCGTTGAACCTGCTTTTTTTATCTATTTTATTCATGAATTTCGCATTGTCAGCACATAGGAAACGTTTTCTGTTGTTTCTGTCGCTATGTCCAGTTTGCCTGTGTTCGATTTGTTCACTATGGTTTTTTCTACACAAAAAAATGAGCCGGCCGTTTTCTTTTTCTGTCCGGCTTCCGTTCTTTTCTGCTCACTCGGGTCAAACGAACCTGCCTGGGCGCGGTCGCCCGGACAGCTCTCTTCCCGCAAAAGGTCCTGAACGGAGCCGCAGGGCAGTGGCCTTCCCTCTGAGCGGATATTTTGCCGAAAAATGGCATGGTGTTGGAGCGTGGGTGTGGATGGGGTGCATATTTTGTGCAGGGTGACGAAAATGGGCGGGTGGATTGCAAACATCTGCCAATGGCGGAGGCTTGACTTTTGTAGTATAATGCAGATATACTGCTCCGGGCGTTTGACGCGGGGCAAAAATTAAGGGAGGATACTATGAAGAAACTGATCGCGCTTCTGCTGGCAGTATGCATGGTACTGGGTCTGATGACCACGGTATTCGCAGCAGATGAGAAATCCAACGACATTGTGATCCTACATACTGACGACGCACACTGCGGCGTCAACGACAATCTTGGTTATGCCGGTGTCGCGGCATACAAGGCCGAGATGAAGAAAACACACAACTATGTCGCACTCGTTGATTGCGGCGACGCTATTCAGGGCGAGTCTATCGGCACACTGTCCGCAGGCGCCTATCTGGTCGATATCATGAATGAGGTCGGCTATGATTTTGCCACCTTCGGCAACCATGAATTTGACTACAAGCTCCCGCAGCTGGCCAAGCTGACCAAGCAGGCGAAGTATCAGTATCTGGCGTGCAACTTCAAGTACATCGGCAAAGGCACGTCGGATCTGAATTACAAGCCGTATGAGATCGTGACCTACGGCGATAAGAAGGTCGCATTCATCGGCATCGTTACGCCGGAGTCCTTCACCAAGTCCACCCCGGCTTACTTCCAGGATGAATCTGGAAACTACATCTATTCCTTCAGTGAAGACGAGACTGGCACAGCGCTTTATGAGACTGTCCAGAAGACTGTTGACGAGGTAAGAGCTGCGGGCGCTGACTACGTCATCGCAATGGGTCACCTTGGCAACGAAGGTATCACCGACCGCTGGACCTCGAAGGCTGTCATCGCCAACACCACCGGTATCGACGCCGTGCTGGACGGCCACGATCATATTGCCGGTGTTCAGAAGGTTGCCAATAAGGACGGCAAGCAGATCGTTCTGACGGAGCCGGGCACTAAATTCGAAAATCTCGGCAAACTGACGATCAAGACCGACGGCACGATCACTGCCGAACTGATTTCCCCGAAGGAATTCACCGAAAAGGACGCAGGCATCACCGCTTACATCACCAAGCTGACCGACACGTTCAAGGAATACGTGTCCAAGGTCGTCGCCAAGAGCAGCATTGCGCTGCCTGACAAGGACGAAAACGGGAATCGCCTCGTCCGTAACCACGAGACCGCTCTCGGCGATCTGTGCGCCGATGCGTTCCGCGTGATGATGGACGCGGATATCGGCATCATGAACGGCGGCGGCATCCGCAAGCCGATCAAAGCCGGCGATATCACCCTCGATAACATTCTCAGCGTTTTCCCGTGGGGCAATCTGCCTTGCAAAATGGAAGTCACCGGCCAGACTGTCCTCGACATGCTGGAAATGGGTGCGATCAACTACCCGGAGGAGTCCGGCGGCTTCCTGAGCGTTTCCGGTCTGAAGTACACGATCATGGCGGGTGTCCCGTCCTCCATTGAATTGACGGACAAGGGCGAATTCTCCAAGGTCGCCGGTAAATACCGCGTAACCAACGTTCAGGTCCTGAACAAAAAGACCAATGAATATGAGCCGCTCGATCTGAACAAGACCTATACGCTTGGCGGTATCGACTATACGATCCTCTACTGCGGCGACGGCTTCACGATGTTTAAGGACTCTAAGGTCCTCAAGGCCGGCGACGCCTCCTACACGGATGCGCAGATGGTCGTTGATTACATCGAGAATAAGCTCGGCGGCACCATTGGCGAAGAATACGCCAAGCCGCAGGGCCGAATTTCCGTCAATACCGACATCAAGGGCAGCGACTGGTTCTATGAAGCTGCAGACTATGTTCTCAGCAATGGCCTCATGACCGGCACCAGCGACACCACCCTCACGCCGAACGGCGCTCTGACGCGCGGGATGCTTGTGACGGTCCTGTACCGCATGGCGGGCTCCCCCAAGGTCGAGGGCAAGGTCAGCGAGAAGTTCTCCGACTGCACGGACGGCAGCTGGTATGCCGACGCCGTTCTGTGGGCCAGCGCGAACAAGGTCGTCGACGGCTATGAGGACGGCACGTTCAAGCCCACCAAGTCCATCACCCGTCAGGAGATGGCCAAGGTCCTCTACGGCTACGACAAGATCGGCGGCAAGACGGCTGAGGGCATCACCGAAAAGCTCACCTACACCGATCTCGATGCCATCGCCGACTGGGCGCTCGAGGCTGTCACCTACTGCACGGCTGAGAAGTATCTGGCCGGTTCCAACGGCGCGTTCAGCCCGAAGGGTACCGCGACCCGCGCCATGGGCGCCAAGGTGCTCATGAACATGACGAAGGAAGCTGCATAAGCGCCTTCTCCCCCGCATTTCCCGTTTCCCCGGAGCCCGAAGGCTCCGGGGAAATTTTTTGCCTTGACAGTGTAACAATGTTATGCTAATATACGACCGTAACATTGTTACGGAAGGAGGCACGGGATTGGAAGAGGAGCTGATCTCCAAAAAGGAGCTGCTGGAGCAGTACCAGATCTCCTACGGAGCGCTGTACCGCTGGAAGCGGATGGGGCTGATCCCGGAGGGGTGGTTCCTGCGGCGGTCCGCGCCGACCGGGCAGGAGACCTATTTCCGGCGCGCGCAGATCTGCCTGCGCATCGAGCTGATCCTGCAGAGCAAGGACCGCGTCTCGCTCGAGGCGCTGGCCGCGGAGCTGCAGGGGCAGAAGCAGGCGGCCGCCGCCGAGCGGACGCTGATACTGGAGACGAAATACGGACTGAAAACCTATCCCCTCGATGCGCTTATACACCTGTATCTGGCCGAGGGCGAACACAAAACCGATATTCTGGAGCATCTGAAGGAGGAAACATTATGAACGAACACATCGATATGAAAATTTCCGGCTCGAGCACCATGCCGGGCGGCGAATACGGCAGCGTCTCGATCAGCGGCGCGGGCAAAGTCAATGGCAGCCTCAAATGCGAGGAGCTGCACTGCTCCGGCGCGGCGAAGGTGCAGGGCGACGTGGACTGCGCGGGCGAACTGCACACGAGCGGCGCGGGCAAGATAGCCGGGAGCGTCCGCTGCGGCAGCCTGTCGGCCTCGGGCGACTTTTCCGCGCAGTCGGTGCAGGTAGAGGGGCTTGCGTCCGTCTCCGGTTCCCTGCAGACGGAGCGGGCGCTTACGGCAGACGAGCTCAGCGCGTCCGGTTCTCTGGAAGCGGGCAGCATCCACTGCCGGGCGTTCCGCGCCTCCGGCTCGTGCCGGGTCAGCGGGGATCTTGAGGCAGAGACAGCCGTTCTGAGCGGCGCGGCGGAGATCGACGGGCTGCTGAACGCGGAGACGGTCGAGATTTCAACGAACCCCGCGGTGCACATCCACGCCATCGGCGGCGGAACCATCCGCGTGCTGCAGAAGGACACGACGACGTTCCTCGGCATCTTCCGCACGAGCCCCGGCCGCGCGCGCATCGGCTCGATCGAGGGCGACGATATCGAGCTGGAGAATGTCGAAGCCGATATCGTCCGCGGCAAATACGTCCGCATCGGGCATGGCTGCCGCATCGGGACGGTCGAATACGGCGAAAATCTGGAGGCCGAGCCCGGCACCGTCAGCCGCAGCACGCAGACCGGCGCGAAATAAATATCAATTCCGCGGGAAAATGTAAATATTTCTTAACTTTTCTTCAAATGGTTTGATTCCTGCCGCGATCTGTGATAGAATGCATTCGTATGTGAATTTCATGATAACACGATAACTGGAGAGATTCGATGTCACAGGTCAAATTATTCAGCTCGTCCGGCGGCGCGCGGGTCGCCAAGCGCTCCGGCCGGCAGAAAAAGCAGAAGGTCAAAAAGCCTCTGAAGACGCTGGCCATCTGGCTGCTCGTCATCCTCTGTCTGGAAGGGCTGTACTTCTTCTGTATCTATACCAACAATTCGTTCGTCAAGAAATGGCGCACGATCTACATCAACACCGCCATGGATACCATGCGGCACCAGTGGCTGGCGACGTATTTCATCCCCAAGGACGTGATCGACGAGGTCCGGTACGAATACGGCCTGGTCAAGGCCGGGACCGTCGGCAAGGAATCGACCTGGGGCCGGACCGATCCGGCGCCCGCGGACCAGACGCCGTCGACGTCCGATGACAACATCGTCACCCTCGACCCCAACGTCACGCACGAGACCGACCAGCCGGACTCTGAGGAGCTGACGCAGGAGGCGCTTGCAAAGCAGGCGGAGGAAAATTTCTATTCCGTCTTCTGGGAGCTTGACCGGACCTCGATGGAGACCTATCTTGCCGAGCACCCCGACACGCTGGCCAACGGCTGGGAGCATATTTACATCAACGAAGCCGGGTTCGACGACGAGGGCACGTCCATCCAGTCGACCTTCGGCGAGCAGGTGCTGGCCATCGACGCGTATAACGGCGTGCTGCTGCTGCGCATCTCCGGCAAGGGCTACCGCGGCGTACTGGCTGTGGGCAAGGACCCGTCGAGGCTGTCTATCGAGATGGCAACGACGCTCGGCACCGCCGGTCAGCTCTCCGGCACGATCGCCGAAGCGCACAACGGCGTGCTGGCGATGAACGCCAACGGCTTCCTCGACCCGAACGGCGCGGGCAACGGCGGTCTGCTCGCGGGCTATACGATGTCCAACGGCAAGGCCTACGGCGACCACTTCTCCGCCTACGCCTACAAGCGCATCGAGCTGCACGAGGACGATCTGTTCTACATCAAGGACGCGCTGTCCCCCGTCAGCGAGGACT
>PPYF01526196.1_pt1 | contig 11531 bp, 7 predicted proteins | sample 1559871 | NCBI WGS metagenome assembly PPYF01 (sample SAMN08240021, study PRJNA423297) | Human gut metagenome, whole genome shotgun sequencing project. | reverse complement strand
AATCCTCGCTGTCCTAAGAAAATATGGTATCAGTGATACGGAAGTGACTCTTTGGGGTACTGGCACTCCGCTTCGTGAATTCCTTTGGAGCGAAGAAATGGCAGATGCCAGCGTATTCGTCATGGAACACGTTGATTTCAAGGATACCTACAAAGAAGGTGACAAGGACATCCGTAACTGCCACATTAACATCGGAACCGGTAAGGAAATCACTATCCGTCAGCTTGCGGAACGTATCGTAGAAACCGTTGGTTATCAAGGCAAACTGACTTTCGACAGCAGCAAACCGGACGGTACCATGCGGAAACTGACCGACCCTTCAAAGCTGCATGCTCTCGGATGGCATCATAAAATCGAAATCGAGGAAGGCGTACGGAAAATGTACGAATGGTACTTGAAATAAAAAGTAAAAACAATCTGTTGATATGCTATCAGCATCATTATTTTAGCTTATAGCATAATTGATTTTCATTATAGCATATCTGATTTTCATTATAGCATAATTAATTATCATTATAGCATATCTGATTATCATTATAGCATATAAGAATCAGCTCATAGCATATCACAGATTTACTCCCTCTCCCCCCATTTCCAAAAATTCTTCACTCATAGTTCTTCATTCTTAATTTAATTGCTATATTTGCACAATTTAATACCAAATGTGCAAAAACAATGGAACAGAGTTTTATAGCTTACATTGAAAATAGTATCAAGAATAATTGGGACTTGGATGCCCTGACCGATTACAAGGGTGCCACCCTACAGTATAAAGACGTAGCTCGCAAAATCGAAAAACTCCATATCATTTTTGAGGAAAGTGGAATCCGCAAGGGAGACAAGATTGCCGTATGCGGAAGAAACAGTTCGCATTGGGGGGTAACTTTCCTTGCTACGCTGACGTATGGAGCGGTTATCGTACCTATTCTCCATGAGTTTAAAGCAGACAATGTGCACAATATCGTCAACCACTCCGAGGCGAAATTATTACTCGTAGGAGACATGGTATGGGAGAATCTGAACGAATCGGCAATGCCGCTATTGGAAGGTATCCTGATGATGAACGATTTCAGTCTGCTGGTATCACGCAGCGAACGTCTGACTTACGCACGCGAACATCTGAATGAAATGTTCGGTAAGAAATATCCCAAAAACTTCCGCAAAGAGCATGTCGCATACCATAAAGACGAACCCGAAGAATTAGCCGTTATCAATTATACTTCCGGTACGACCAGTTATTCCAAAGGAGTAATGCTCCCCTATCGCAGTTTGTGGTCGAATACCCAATTTGCATTCGATGTGTTGGATTTGGAAGCCGGAGATAAAATCGTATCCATGCTTCCTATGGCACACATGTACGGATTGGCGTTCGAATTTCTTTATGAGTTTGCCGTCGGATGCCATATTTACTTCCTTACCCGCATGCCGAGTCCGAAAATTATCTTCCAGGCATTTGAAGAAGTTAAACCCAGTCTGATTATAGCCGTCCCGCTTATCATCGAGAAAATCATAAAGAAGAGCGTACTTCCGAAACTGGAAACTCCCGCTATGAAGATATTGTTGAAAGTGCCTATCATCAATGATAAAATCAAAGCTACGGTACGCGAGGAAATGATAAAAGCATTCGGTGGGAACTTCAAAGAAATTATCGTCGGTGGAGCTGCATTCAACCAGGAAGTGGAACAATTCCTGAAAATGATTGATTTCCCTTATACGGTAGGATATGGAATGACGGAATGTGGCCCGATTATCTGCTACGAAGACTGGACAAAATTCAAGCCGGGGTCTTGCGGAAAGGCTGCACCTCGCATGGATGTACGGATTCTGTCTTCCGACCCGGAGAATATCGTCGGAGAAATTGTTTGTAAAGGCCCGAATGTGATGTTGGGGTATTATAAGAACGAGGAAGCTACACAGGAAGTTATCGATAAAGACGGTTGGCTGCACACAGGCGACCTCGCATTGATGGATGCCGAAGGCAATGTAACTATCAAGGGACGCAGCAAAAACCTGCTTCTCAGTGCAAGCGGGCAGAATATCTATCCTGAGGAAATCGAAGACAAACTGAATAATATGCCGTACGTAGCCGAAAGTATCATCGTTCAGCAAAACGAAAAGCTCGTCGGTCTTGTTTATCCGGATTTTGACGACGCTTTCGCCCACGGTCTGAAGAATGAGGACATCGAACGGGTGATGGAAGAAAACCGCGTGGCACTGAATGCAATGCTGCCGGCATATAGCCAGGTTTCCAAGATGAAGATTTATCCCGAGGAATTTGAAAAGACACCGAAAAAGAGTATCAAACGGTATTTGTATCAGGAAGCTAAAGGTTGAGGCAACTAAACTTAGCGTAGAAGAATATAACTTAAACCGAAGATAAAGAGACATAGAATGAAAATAAAGAAGACAATAATCACGGCAGCTATCCTAATGGCTGCCGTTTGTTTACCAGCACAGAACAAGAGTGCCGGTATTAATATTTCCATTTGGAAAGATATTTGTACGCAACCGCATGACAGTACGCAGACCACTTATGTGAATATCGGTCTGTTGTCTACCATGAATCGTCTGAATGGTGTAGGAATCAATGCATTGGGAAGCGTAATTCACGGTGATATGAATGGTGTTCAGATTACAGGATTGGCCAACCTGGCAGGGGGAACAATGCGAGGTGTTCAAATAGCCGGTATCAGCAACATCAGCGGAGACAATACGGTAGGATTTTCTACTGCCGGATTGGTTAACATAACCGGTGACGGTACACGTGGAGTAACCATTGCCGGACTTACCGGTATCGGCGGAGATAATAGCTCGGGAGTAATGATAAGCGGTTTTATGAATGTGACAGGAAACATGGCTTCGGGTATTCATTTCTCCGGCGCAGCGAACATCACGGGACAGAGTTTCAATGGTATGATGACTTCCGGACTCTTGAATGTGGTAGGCGAAAACATGAATGGTCTGCAAATAGCCGGCATTGCCAATATTACGGCTACAAAATTGAATGGTGTACAGATAGCATTGTGCAATTACGCTACAAAAGTCCGTGGACTGCAGATTGGTCTGGTCAATTATTACAGGGAAGACATGAAAGGACTTCAATTAGGATTGGTCAACGCAAATCCTAATACAAGAATACAGATGATGGTATATGGTGGTTATGCGACTCCTGCCAATATAGGTGTACGTTTCAAGAACCAATTATTCTATACAATTCTGGGAGTGGGTTCCATGTACCAGGGATTGAATGACAAGTTTTCTATGAGTGCGTCCTATCGTGCCGGCCTGTCCTTTCCTATCTATAAGGGACTCTCTATCAGTGGTGACCTCGGATACCAGCATATAGAAGCCTGTGATAATAAGGATGAAGTAATTCCAAGACGCCTGTACGCATTACAGGCACGTGCTAACTTGGAATATCAGTTCACTAAAAAATTCGGTGTTTTCGCGACAGGCGGTTACGGCTTGACCCGATTCTATAATAAATCAAGCAATTACGATAAAGGAGCAGTTGTAGAAGCGGGTATTGTTCTTTTCTAAGTTATTCTCTTCTAAAAGAAGGAAATAAGCAAACTACAAGTTCCCAAAAAACAAAATAAAAGAATAAGCCCTATAAGAATGAAACGTCTATTTCATCGTTCTTACAGGGCTTATTTATGATATAATGTACGACTTTATCTATTACACCTTTTCCTTTATCAGACCAGTACGATAAGCAACAAGCAACTTTTTCAAATCTTGAATCTGCGTCACAAGTTCTTTTCCTTTATCAGTATCCTTCACCATCATCCGCTGAGAGTTAAACTCTAGCACAAAGTTAGTCGATTTAATATCCAATCCCTCTTCAATAGCTTTCTGACGGGACTGGAACGGCTCATGCTGCACAAGCTGCATGCCATGGGAATGGTAAACAAGCGTATATCCTGCAATTCCTGTCTCCGGCTGATAAGCTTTGGAGAAGCCTCCATCAATAACGAAAAGTTTACCGTTCGCTTTCATCGGTTGCTCTCCCTGGATTGTTTTCACAGGCACATGACCATTGATAATATGCGAATGAGGTCCCAAAGCCCCGAACTCAGCCAGTATCTGGTCACATATATCTTCTCGGTTACGCAACGTATAATAATAACCTTTCTTCTCCTTATGCAACTCTTTGTCGTCCACAAAGTAACGTTCGAAAGTAGCCATCTTATCCTTATCGAATAAAGGAGCTTCCGGGCCGCACCAAATATACCAGATATAGTCCATAGCGAACTCCTTATCCTCTTCCCCGTCTTCATCGAAATAAGCGGTACGAATCAATTGGTCGGCTTTATCCAGCAGCTTGCGTCCCCAGTATTCCTTCCCCCGTATCTTGACATGCTTAAAGCTGCCATCTTCATTCAAAGGTACGGAAGCATGATAGAGAAGGTTAGAGTTGGAAACCAGATACATTCCGCCATATGTAAACAGGCAGCGCATATGTTTCTTCAGTTTCTCACTATTCATAAATGAATAATGAATTTTCTCCACCAATTCGCGCTCTTCATCCGTCAAACGATAAGGGTCGGCAGGGTCAATGGTCGGGAAGTTCGTATCGCGGAGTGCATACTCTTTCCCTTCATAAACAAAGATGCCACGCTCAAAATCTATTTTCTCCAGCAGTTTGCGGTTTGCCATCCCAAACTCTGGACGACGGTCGATAATCTCAGCTTCCAGTTTAAACTGAATAATAGTGATAGCCTTGTGCATCTGGGTTATCAGGCGCAAAGTCTTTTCATTATAATGAGCATCGGCAAAATTCATTTTCGGCATGAAGATGGAACAAGAGTCATCGGCATAAGTATCCATGGCGAAGGTAGCCAAGGGAAGCAAGTTAATTCCGTAACCATCTTCAAGTGTAGCCAGATTGCCATAACGCATAGACATACGGATAACGTTGGCGATACAACTGTCATTGCCGGAAGCAGCGCCCATCCAAAGAATGTCATGGTTACCCCATTGAATATCAAAGTTATGATAGTTGCACAAAGTATCCATAATAATGTGAGCGCCCGGGCCACGGTCGTAGATATCACCTACGATATGAAGAGAGTCGATAGTGAGACGCTGAATCAGGTTGCACATGGCAATGATAAAATCATCCGCACGCTTTGTAGTAATAATCGTACTGATAATCACATTGATATAAGCATGTTTATTCGGCTCGATGGAAGATTCGTGCAACAGTTCCTGTATGATATAAGAAAATTCGGCAGGCAGGGATTTGCGCACTTTGGAACGGGTATACTTGGATGATACATTCTGGCAGACTTTCACCAGTTGGTTCAACGTTATCAGATACCAGTCGTCCAAATCCTTTTCACGCGCTTTCACGAGTTGGAGCTTTTCTTCGGGATAGTAAATCAAGGTGCAGATTTCTTTCTTTTCCGCCTCACGGAGAGTATTACCGAATATTTCATTCACTTTACGTTTTACCGCACCCGACGCATTTTTCAGCACATGTTGAAAGGCTTCGTATTCACCATGTATATCTGTCAAAAAATGCTCCGTCCCCTTAGGTAGATTCAAGATAGCTTCCAGGTTGATTATTTCCGTACTTGCATCAGCAATCGTAGGAAAACTTCGGGAAAGTAGTTGTAGATAGCGAAGGTCGCTCACAATACTTTCAGGAGTTATATTACTTTGAGCAGTCATTTTATTTTATTACAATTTACTAATTACCAATTATTTTGCTTCTTATGTTCTTTGTTTGGAATCATACGATTCGGTTATTCGTGATAAATATAGTACTTTTTATTCACAAGTCTATTATTTCTCAATTTTTAATTCTCAATTTTCAATTTAACAAGAACATCAACAACACTTGCGCGATAATCACCCGCAGAAACATACACAGCGGGTATACTGTCGCATAAGCTACAGACGGATTGTCACCGGGGATTGTATCATTTGCATAATTCAACGCCATCGGATTCGCCATACTTCCGCACAACATACCGGACACCGTACCGAAATCTATCTTCATCATCTTGAAGGCTATAAAGCCTACCAAGACTGTCGGAACAATCGTCAATCCTGCTCCCAAAGCAATCCATAACAAGCCTTCCGGGCGGAATACAGTGTCGAAGAAATGCGCTCCGGCATCCAGTCCCAAACAGGCGAGATACATAGAAAGTCCCAGTGCGCGGAGCATCAGATTTGCGCTGCGAGTGGTATAGGTAATCATATGTATCCGTGGTCCGAATGTACCCAAAAGGATACCGACAATAATCGGTCCACCCGCCAATCCCAGCTTCACGGGAGTGCTGACTCCCGGAATGGAAAAAGGAATGGCACCCAATGCCAATCCCAACACGATACCGATAAATATAACCACCAGATTAGGCTCTTTCAAACTCTTGACAGCATTACCCAGTACTTTCTCCACATTTTGGATGGCAGCCTTCTCTCCTACTACCGTCAAGCGGTCGCCCAACTGAAGTATCAGTCCCGGAGTGGCAAGCAGTTGCACGCCCGAACGGTAAACACGGCTGATATTAATCCCATAATGATTTCTCAACCGGAGAGCGCCCAGCTTCTTTCCGTTCAACTCAGGACGAGTGACAACGATACGTTGGGAAACCAGTTCGCTGTCAATCGCATTCCAGTCAATATCCTCTTTGTTCCAATCCGTATTTTCCTGCTCCCCGAAAAGAACAGTCAAGGCTAAAGCATCTTTCTCTGCGGTTATCACCAGCAGGCGGTCTCCTTCTTTCAATACTTTATCGGAAGTCGGGATGCTGACATGCCCGTCCCGCCACAAACGGGAGATGACAAACTTCGGGTAACTCATATGAGCAATATCCTTTATACTCTTATTGAAAATAGCAGGATTGTGTACTTGAAACGCAGCAATATAAGTTTTGTTCGCATCATCTTTCTCTTTTATCTCCAAATCTTCTTTGCGAACCAGTACTTTACGGATTAATAAAACGGCAAGAATTACGCCGACTACTCCCATCGGATATGCCACCGCACATCCCAAGGCAGGCGTACTGCTCTCCATTCCCATCTGTTTCAAAGTTTGCTGCGCAGCTCCCAATGCCGGAGTATTGGTCGTTGCGCCACAAAGAATACCAACCATATCGGGAAGAGACACACCCGTGGCATAACTGGCTACCACCGTCAGCAATGTTCCTAAAAGAACGACTCCGAGCGCCAACATGTTCAGCGTCACTCCGCCTTTACGAAAAGAGCTGAAGAAACCGGGCCCCACTTGCAGCCCAAGGGAATAAACAAATATGACGAGTCCGAAACTTTCTGCATAATTCAACATCTGCGCATCCACCGAAAGCCCGAAATGCCCGGCAAGAATACCCGCAAAAAAAACAAAAGTGACTCCCAGGGAAACTCCCCAGAAATGCACTCTTCCCAGCCCCAGACCTATTGCCGAAATCAGCGAAAGTACCACAACAGCCTGTAAGGCAGAATGTTCGAGAAATAAACTATATAACCACTCCATGTATATTCAAACTAATAGGGCGCAAAGATAAAAACTATTTAGTCCCATTCAAAACTTTTAGCTTTCATTTCGCGCCCCATATATGGTCTGATTCTTAATATCCTGAAATCTTATTGGCAACCCTTTTACCGCCTTACCTATTATTTTGTTTTTAATCTTTGTAAAACTTCTGTCTTTACTTTATTATCCTTTCTCTTTTTACCCGCATATTGACATTTACGTACTTTTCACCTATTATCCCATTACATATTCTTTGTTATCTTTTCCCCTGATATTCCACAAAGTTATTCCGTCCGTCCAGATAACCGCTCAACCTGTTGCCACCGATATATACGTCATCCAGATATGATACATCATTCGGTCCATAAGACATACGGATAGAGGTCTGTGCGTAGTTATCCCAGCTCCAACGGAATTTATATTCAAATTCCTCTACATATCCGTTGGGATACTTCACCCGTATGTAGTCAATCCCTGTACGATCTAAAAAGAAGTCTAGTTCCTGACGGCAATAGTTACCATCTATATCCCAATAAGAACTCGCCCATGTGCGGCTGCATAAATCGACAGAACGATTGTAATAACCTCCGCTAATATTGTCATCATCATAAAAGCTGTCAATTTCTACTTCGCAAGAAGTAAAGCTTATCATCAATACGGCCATCAAAGCCAAGCCTAAGTATCTGAATGTGTTCGTTTTCATATTCCTTTATTTTTAATGGTTATTTATTATTATCTATCATTTATCTTTCGATATGACAAAAGTATAGAATGAAATTTCCCCATAAAACTGAAAAATCCTACTTGTCGAGAGGAAATCCCCTAAAACTTCCGGAACTGATAAAATTCGTTTCAAGGAATTATGAAGTTCATTTCAAGGAATTCTTGTATCTTTGTCCCCCACTGACAAAACATAAAATCATCTGTCACATGAAGTCTATCAAATCGCATATCACCCAATTACTAAAGACCCTCAACGAGGGAGTATTTGAAAAGGAACATACCATCGCACTTTCCCTGCTGTCAGCTATGGCAGGTGAGAGCATCTTTCTGTTGGGTCCCCCGGGAGTAGCCAAGAGTCTGGTGGCTCGAAGGCTCAAGCTTGCTTTCAAGAATGCGGACGCTTTCGAGTATCTGATGTCCCGTTTCAGTACACCCGACGAAATATTCGGCCCAGTTTCCATATCCAAGTTGAAAGACGAAGATACATACGAACGCATCACAAAAGGGTATTTACCCACGGCCGCGATTGTTTTCCTGGATGAAATATGGAAAGCCGGGCCTGCCATTCAGAATTCACTCCTGACGGTTATCAATGAAAAGATATATCGTAACGGACAGTTCACGGTACGCGTACCTCTGAAAGCCCTGATTGCCGCTTCCAACGAACTACCCGCCAAAGGTGAGGGACTGGAAGCTCTGTACGACCGTTTCCTGGTTCGCCAGTTTGTGGGATGCATCGAACAGGAATATGCTTTTGACCAGATGATTTCTTCCACGAAAGAGATGGAACCCGAAATTCCCAGGGAACTCCAGATAGATGATGAGTTATACTCTAAATTACAAGCTGAAAGTGAAAAAGTAGGAATCCATTATACAATCTTCGAACTGATTCATAATATCAAACGGGAAATAGAGCTGTATAACACAGGACGCGATGAAAATACCCCGCCCATCTATATATCCGACCGCCGCTGGAAGAAAATAGTAGGCCTGCTCCGCACTTCCGCCTATCTGAACGAGTCTGCGGGAATCCACTTCTCCGATTGTCTCTTGATGAGTGCCTGCCTGTGGGATGAAGTCTCCCAATTGCCCATTATCGAAGAAATGGTAGAGCAATCCATAACACGGGGTATCAATGCTTATCTGTTAGGCGAAAAAAGGCTGGAGCAGAAACTGGATAGCTTGAAAGAAAATATGAAATCCGAACATAGCCTGCGGGAACTCAGCGACCCGGGAATCCAGGTGGTAGATACATTTTATCATCGCATCGAGGGATATCATATTGCCGGAAACCTGCTCATATTTGCTTCGGACTACCAATCTCTGAAAAAAGACAGCAACCGGCTATTCTATATCCAGCAAGATAAGTTTCGCCCTGTCAACAAAATCCTGAAAGCCTACGACTTCGTAAAAAACAGGAACGTTGCACAAAAAAACATCTATTCTCTCCGAAAAGGAAGGCGCTCTGTTTTTGTCAACAACCAGGAGTATCCGCTATTATGCTACGACAATTGCGACCCTCTGCCGGCACAGCAAGATGACAGTACTCCGTTCGAATTCACCTTGCAGGAAGTCATCGACCTTCTCCATCAGATGGAAGTGGAATATAAGACGATTTCAGAACGGGAGACTACATACACGAAAGAACATCTTTTCCTGAGTCCGTCGCAGAAAAGCAAGATAAAACGAATTTTAGGAGAGACTGCACATATCATCGAAAACTACCGGAACGAGCTTCGCATCATCGCCCATGCCCATGAACAAGAGAACAGAGAGTATTAGGCTCAAACACCTGCAAGACATCTACTACGAGAAATTGCAGGGAATAGCCTACGATGTGTACGACGAACAACTGCACAACCTGATTATCCGCCCCGAAGAACTGGATGCGGATATTCATCAGTATTTTCGCCATACACAACCCTCTTTGCAGGATTTCTATTCCCGCTATGCATCGCAATGGGAATATTTCCACGAAATGGATGAAGCGTCCGATGCCAAGTTTCTCCAATTTCTGAAAAACAGCGCTTATCCCTTTTCCATGAAATATCACCTGGTAGACCTGAACGTGAAATATTATCTCCAACGTTTTGCCGTTATCAGCCCCCGTTCCAAGGAATGGAAAGCTCTGCGTGCTCTCTTTTTCGACAAATGGCATACATTGCTCTCGAACAACGAGTTCAACTACCAGATGGAACATATCGAACAGCTCTGTGATGACTTTTACCGTCTTCAACTGTCACTCTCCAAAAATCTTCCGGTGCGCGGCGGTTCACGCCTCGTCTGGCTGCTCCGTAACCACAAACAGATAGCGGAGCAAATCCTGGAATACGAAGAAACTATCAAACGGAATCCAGTAATCCGCGAATTGGTGGAGATATTGGGAAAGAAGCATCAAAGCAGCCGGAAACGTTTCAAAATGACTGCGGGAATCCATCGGGAGCAAATCGTATCCCATGCCACACGTAGTGATATTACAGGCATTTGTGAAGGAAACGATTTGAACAGCCTTCTCCCTCTCGAATATTGCTACCTGGCAGAAAAAAGCCTGCAAACCGTATTCTTCGAACGTTTTATAGAGAAACGGCTTCAAGTTATCGATTACCAATCGCACGAAAAGCAAGCTATCAATGACAAGAAAACGGCAGGAAATGAAGTCTCCGAAGAAGCCGAAGGTCCTTTCATCGTCTGCCTGGACACTTCCGGTTCTATGGCGGGAGAACGGGAAAGAATTGCGAAGTCAACCCTACTCGCCATTGCCGAACTGACGGAAGTGCAACATCGGAAATGCTATATTATCCTTTTCTCGGATGATATTGAATGTATTGAAATTACCGATTTGGGAAGTAGCTTTGACCGTCTTGTCGATTTCCTGAGCCAGTCTTTTCATGGCGGCACAGATATGGAACCCGTCATCACTCATGCCTTGCGGAAAATCAGCGAGGAAGGATATATGGAAGCAGACATCATCACAGTGTCCGACTTTGAAATGCGTCCTGTCGATAATATGTTAGCCAAAAGCATAGAGCGGGCAAAAGCCAAACAGACAAAGATGTATGCCATCTCCTTAGGTGGTAAAAGCGCTGAAGCCAGTTATCTGAAATTATGTGATAAATATTGGGAATATAGCATTCAGAGCGCCGAAAAACTTAATAAAAATAGAATTGAAGAATCAAATATTTAATCAATGTTATAAAACATGCGTTTTTCCTTGTTTTATTTGCTAAATTCACAGAAGTCCGTATATTTGCAATGTGTTTTTCATAGTATTAGATTTAAGGTTAACAAAAAAGATTGGCTGTCTGGGATAGATAGCCTTTTTTTA
>PPYF01306801.1_pt1 | contig 11531 bp, 5 predicted proteins | sample 1559871 | NCBI WGS metagenome assembly PPYF01 (sample SAMN08240021, study PRJNA423297) | Human gut metagenome, whole genome shotgun sequencing project. | reverse complement strand
AGGTTAAGACCAGCCTTTACATTAAAAGACACCTGCGAAAATCCCATAGTACAGATTAACGCAAACAATACGGTTAAAAAAACTTTTTTCATCACATTTATAAATTTAAATATTCAATTAATATCCAACAAACTGTGTGTAAAGACACTGTCACCTGAATTCATGAACAGTAAAAGAGCCGGAGATGTTTCCCACACTCCGGCCTACACACAATTCAAATATTTATCGGTTAGTTCTCATGTATAGTACAGATACTTACACGATTCCAGTCCGGTTCTTCAAACATATTACCAACACCCTGACCTTCTGCTGCGATCCGGCTTTCGGCAATCTTATATCTCTTGACCAGCATATTTCTGACAGCTTCGGCACGTTGCCTTGCGATACGTGCGTTCACCTCTGCCTTTCCTTCCGGAGAAGCATACCCCTTGATAGATACAGTTGCAGCCTTGTGGTTTCTCAAATAAGTAGCGATACGTTCCACGTTAGGTATCTGTGAGGATTCCACCGAAATACCACCCTGACGGAATGTTACCACAGATTCCAATGTCTTTCTGTTATTAGTGATAGTATCTGTTACAATTGTGGGGCCCTGGTTTCTACAATCAGACAATTCTTTTTCCAATTCAGCTGTTTTCTGACTGGCCGCTTCCAATTCAGCATTCTTGTCCGCATTCTCTTGACGTAAACTGTTCACTTGCGCGTTCAGCGCATCCACTTCAGTTTGGTCATACAATTTGGCGAAAGATGCATGATGCTTTCCGTTACTGCATGCAAAATGATATTTTAGTCCAGCAGTAATTTCCCATGCCGCACGGTTGGCATTAAAGCATGTATTTTCAAAGCCATTCGCATTCATATCATATACAAGAGCAGGCTTGAGACCAAGCGTCCATGCTTTTTCCTCTCCTAAATTGAAATTAAAATTCAAGCCTAACTTACTTGACATACTGTTCAGATCACCATCTCCATTCATGGAATAATGCAGCCATCCTATACCGGCAACCGTTTCCACTTCAAACAAACGTGGAGTGCCAAGATAACCTCCAAAAAGATTATTCAGATTGATAGTAGTCAACAGACTCAAATTCATATTGTCAAAGGCTGTTTTACTGGCTGTCGTATTAATACTTGTCATGGCTTCAATACCTAATCCGAACACAGGTGTAACCTGTTTACCCAACCCGATGCCCCATGTGGCACGCATATTTCTAAAAAATGCACTGTGAGTAAGCGGACTGGTTACACCCGCATTGACCCCAACAGACCAGTTATCAGTAAATTTGACTCCTTCTACCGCTTTCTGAGCATAGATGCCGCTTGTAAGCATACAAGCTAAAATTGGCACAATAATCTTTTTCATATCTTGTTTAATTTAAAATAAAAACGCGCAAATATAACAAAGATTACATTTGTGTAATATTATAACATATGTTTTTTAACATAATTCTATTTTACTAAAGCTTTTCGATATTTATTAACTTAAACATATTATATAGGAAACATTTCTTTATAAGTATAGTTATAGAACGAAGAAAAAGCCAACTATAGCAGATATTTTTTTTACTAATTCTATTCAAAATCTGTTCAATCAAATCTTTTTATTTATACATTTGCAAAAACACTTTAGTGATTTAACTTCGCTTCTGTATTAATTGAAATATCGAACTCATGTTAAATAAAACCCCTCCTCGGCAGTCTTTAGACTGCTAAAGGAGGGGTTATCATGTTTACCTATTGAAAAATCAAGATAGCTTCCGCCAATCGTTTATTTTTCAGCACGTCCACCAGCTTGGATAGGCCAGTACAGATTCTGATACAAGTTACTGTTGTTCAAATCTCGGTCGGCAGAGCCTGTACGAATGTCTGTAATACCCAGAGGATAAAGATAATAAGCTTCACGCCATGTATATCCGTTGAGTAGTTCGTTGGTTTCCAATGTATTGATACTATACGGACGCACATACTTGCTCATTTCCTTCATTGACATGTTGGCATTGGCGGAACCGTCGGCAATAAGCAAGTCACGTGGATCATCTTTGTCGTTAGGGTCTGTCTTGAAGTGCGTGTACATCTCATCCCAGAAGTTTACGCCTTCAGGAACCCATTTGGTCGTGATGAGGCGGTCGAAAGAACGCCAGCGAATCAAGTCGGCAAAACGGAATCCTTCACTGAACAATTCCTGCATACGTTCACGGCGGATATTGTAAAGTGTCTTGTCTACCTGCTGTGTACCCGAATAAACTCCGAAGTCACTTTCTTTATTCAAATCAGTAGCTGCAATGGTTTTCTCGAAATCATCGCTTACGCCGGCGCGCTGACGTATTTTCCTCCAATAGCTTGCGGCGGTAGCATCCAGCCTTCCGTTCTTTTCATAGCAGGCTTCCAGGTAGTTCAGCATGCCCTCAGCCACACGGAATGCCGGGCAGGCATTGGTGCCTTGCTGTTCGTCGCTCTTTCCTTGACTGTAGTCATACGCATAGAACTTGCGTGACTGATAGCCGGAAATCATACGGGTCTGAGCTTCTAGGGAAATCAAGTTGGGAAAATCAAATGTGTCACCCACTTGTTCTTCCCCAGCATCGGGGTCAGAGAATACCAACGTGCTTTCACCCCATACGAAGAGCTGTAGACGCAAGTCTCTGTCGGTCTTTACGTCATCAATAGTCTTGTCGCCTTTGTACTGGTATTGTCCTCCGGTTGCGTAGATAGGCAGTCCGTCTTTCATGAGGAATGATTCGATGAACGGACGGGTATAGCCGCTTCGGGCACCGATTCGTGAACGGTAGATGGCATTGTGCTTGATGCCTAGATCAAAGTTATATTCTTTCCACAACAGAACTTCGGGGACATCTTTCAGGCTCGGTTGGCTGAACATTTCAAAATAAGGATTCCATCCTTCAATCTGTCCGATTTCCGGCTGTAACACTCCATTGTTTGTGGTCAGTTCAGTTGTACCTACCGCCAATGTGGCAGCTTTCATGGCCTCGTCCAGGAAAAAATCGATTTCCGCTTCAATGTTAAAGGTCTTTCCTTGGTTATAAGCCATCTTGGCACCCGGCCAGTTAGCATCGCCCGGCACGCGGCCTGAACCTTTGTGGTATTTCTCGAAAGTAGCTTCAAACAAGGCAACGCGTGATTTCAAGAGAGCGGCTGTCTGCTTGTTTACACGTTGACCCTTAAAGTGGTCACGGTCATACAGACGTTCGATGGCTTTATCCAAATCGCTCAAGATGAAACGGACAACTTCATTGCGTGGAGCCCGTTTGCTATTTTCTACAATTACCTCGTTGTTATCTTCCAACACTTCAGTAACAATGGGAAGGTCTCCATATAAAGCCAACATGCGGTAGTAAGTCAATGCACGGAAAAAGTAGCCCTCACCGATGTAGTTCAGGATTAACTTGTCGTCGCCTTCTATTTCACCGGCTTCATTTCTTGCTTCGGATGTCTTCAAGAAATAGTTGAACGCACGTACAGTTCCATACCATCCCTGCAATTGCTTTCCACCGGACACCTCCCATTTGTCGGGAACAAAAAGCTGTGTGTTTCCTCCTCCTACTACCTGAATGTCTGTATTTCCGTCGGAGCGGGCAATTCCATCATCGTAACCTCCGCCATGAAACATGGCACCGCTGAACGGGTTCTGTAATTCACCATAGTAATTAATCATGTAAGCCCCTAACTGATCGGCTGTCTTGTAAAAAGAGTCGGGAGTAATTTGGCTCACAGGGTCAAGGTCAAGCAAATCGTTGCAGGATGTAACCGTCAACAATGTACCTCCCAACAAAAGGCAAGCGCCTACGTTTTTTATATTTAATTTCATAATAATCTTCAGTTAACAAATTTAAAAATTCAAATTTACACCAACAGAAATGGTACGCTGCAAGGGGTAAGTTTTACCACTGGTTCCGTAGCCGTCGTAGCTTCCGAATACTTCCGGGTCATAGACGCTTGACAGTCCGGTAATGGTAAACAGATTGTCGCATGAAAGATAGATACGGCAGTTGCTGATGCCGGCTTTTTCGGTAATGTGTGTCGGCAGGGTGTAACCCAACTGGATGTTCTTGCAACGTAGGTAAGAAGCTTTCTGCATATAGGCATCTTGAGCCTGTTGGTTTTTCGTTTCATTGAAGTAGGGTTTCGGATAATAGGCATCGGTATTTTCCGGAGTCCAGTAATCCATGTGTTCTTCAAAGCAGGCTGCTTGCCACATTCCGGATCCTGCGCCCCAAAAATAAGGGTCACCTGCGTCAAACATCCAGTCACGTTTCAATACCCCTTGGAAGAAGATAGAGAAATCAATGCCTTTCCAGGCTGCATCCAGATTCAAACCTACCCGATAACGCGGTGAGTTGTTTCCGATGCGTTTCAAGTCACCGTGATTTTCCAAAGTGCTGGCACCTGGGGTTACTTCTCCTTCACCGGTCAAGTCCTTGTACTTCACGTCACCTGCCTGCCATTTGCTTCCCCAGTTTGGCTTGTTGCTTGTCAGCCATTCTTTCATTTCTTCATCGCTTTGTGCCAGTCCTACACTAGTATATCCCCAAAGTTCTCCCAATTCTTTACCATTATAGTAGCCGTAGATTCCTTGGTTTCCGAACTCACCGTCGAACGGATAAGATATGATTTTAGACTTGTTGTCGGAAAGGTTGAAGCGGACACCGTACTTGAAATCCTGAATCTGGTCACGCCATCCGATTTCCAATTCCCAACCGGAGGTACGCATGTTGCAGTTGTTTGTTTTCGGAGCATCAGTTCCCAGCATGGAACCCAATACCGGAGCAGGACCAATCATATCTTTGGTTGTTCTGCGGTACCAGTCGAATGTAGCGGTCAGTCGGTTGTTGAAAGCGGCCAAGTCAAAACCGATGTCCCAAGTCTCGACGGTTTCCCAAGTCATGGTTGAGTTGACGATTCCGGGCAGACTTGCGGTGTTGACACGTTGACCATCAATTAGCCATCCGCTGTTTGCCGTACCGGTGCCTTGCTGCTGATAGAACGGATACCAATCCCAGAACGTTTCATATTTGGAGCTGGTATTACCCAATTGTCCCCATGAAGCACGAATCTTGAATGTTGAGATAGCATTGCTCAATGGTTCGAAGAATTTTTCGCGAGCCATATTCCAACCTAATGAAACAGATGGGAACCAAGCCCAGCGGTTGTTGGAGAGGAAACGTGAAGAACCATCATAACGGATGTTGAACTCAGCCAGGTATTTTCCATCGTAGTCATAGTTCAAGCGAGCAAAGTAACCGGCAGTTGCGCGGTTCCAGTAGCCGTCTCCGGTCTTCATGTTTTCCTGAGCTTGGCTCAAAAATGGTTTGTCGGTAGTGGTAAGTTTGTCTCCCCTTCCCCACAGATTATCCTGATCGTAACGTTCGTAGTTCAAACCGACCATAATCTTTCCGTTATGCAACCCAAAGTTACGGGTATAGTCTGTATACACATTCACCGCATAATAGTTCTGGCGGAAGCGGTTGTCGTATACATTTGAAACAGTTCCATATCCGGAGTCACGTAGGTAGGGATTTCCGTCAATATCATAAGAATAAACGGGAATCTTACTGGTCGTTTTCTTTTCATTTGAAGTACGCATTGCTCCTTCTGCATAGATGTTCCATCCTTCAAGCGGAGTGATGGTAAACTTCAATTGCTGGGTGAACCAGTCTTTGTGTTCGGAAGTTACACCTCCGTCTTCCAGCTCGGCAATTTCCATTCCATCCATCCAATGGCCATTAGGATCAATAGCCGGACAGGTCGGCCAGCGGCGGGCAATATTGTGAAAGAACAAACCAGTTAGATATTGGGGCTTTTCATAGTCTGTACGAGTCCATTTGGTGTTGTAGTCCAAACGAATCCAAGAAGCAATCTCAGCTCCGATTTTGCTGTTTACGGTATAACGATCCAGTTCGTCATGTCCGTGGCGAATCAAACCATTCTGTTTCAGGAAACTACCGCTGACAGACCAGTTGATTTTTTCGCTACCGCCGCTTAAACTGATATTATGCTGGGTAGAGGGAACATTTTTCTTGTAAAACTCGTCAAACCAGTCGGTATTGGCAAAGGCACCTCCATAGTTGTTCCATTTCTTGTTGTTCAAGTTTGCTGTAGTACCATAATATTCCGGCTGGGTAGGATCATTGAATTCTCCGCGCTGGAATTTCAGAATCTTTTCCATCTGCTCTTCATTAAACTGAGCCTGTCCTCCGTTATTGATGGAAGCAGCATTAAAATAAGTGGCAAAACGATAAGAATCTACCATATCCGGAGTCTGTGTAGCTGTGCTGAAGCGCACATCACCCGAGTAGTTTACTCTTACCTTGCCCGCTTTTCCGCTTTTTGTGGTTACCAAGATGACACCGAATGCGGCTCTCGAACCATAGATAGATGCTGAAGCTGCATCCTTTAATACAGATACACTTTCTACATCATTGGGATTCAAGGTATTCAAATCTCCTTCGATTCCGTCAATCAAAATCAAGGGCTTGTCGGTAGATCCGGAACCTATAGAACCTGCACCACGGATATTGATGTTCATTCCAGAGTTCAAGTCACCACCGTTTCCACCTACAGTTAAGTTCAATCCAGGAACAGCACCTTGCAGTGCTTGTGTAACATTGGCTACCGGACGCGATTCAATGACTTCGGCTCCTACCATACTTACGGCACCGGTTACATTTACTTTCTTCTGTGTACCATAACCCACAACAACTACCTCATCCAACATTTCCGAGTCTTCCTTGAGGGTGATATTCAAAGGAGAACCATTCCATTTTACTTCCAATGTCTTGTATCCTACAAAAGAAATTTTGATAGTACTTCCTTTAGGCACATTGGAAAGGCTGAAATTACCGTCCAAATCGGTAATTGTTCCATTTGTAGTTCCATCCACTGTTACAGAAGCTCCGATAACAGCTTCTCCACTTGCATCTTTTACTACACCCGTACATGCCCCATTCTGTTGCACTGACTGTATTCCTGTTACAGGGGCAGGATGGACTGCATAAAGAGCCCCGACCGGAAAGCCAGCGCATATCAGCATCACACTGATAATCTTTTTTCTCATAAAAATTAGTATTAAGGATTAGTAATCATACGAATTAATGATTTTTCCTATATCTTAATTCGCAATTTAAATATCTGATTTGGCTAATGTTTTTCACGTTGTTGAAAATAAAAGTGTTATACGTGTATTCTTATTCATATTCATAGTATCGTAATGTAAAAACGCCTTGTGGCAGGTTTTTTTGGGTTTAATTCTTGTTGTTTTTATTACATTTTCTTCTCATGAAAGAAAACTTATGCAAAAATAATAAAATACATGGAAGATATTTAAAAAATAAATAAAAAAGTAGTGTTATTTAGCAAAAATTAAAAAACAAATCCCTTTTTAAGAAAACTTTTGCTTTAAATCAAGTTATGCAAGTGTCTAATTTATTTCTTTCTTGTTTCAAAGGAATATAATGAAATTAGAGTAACTTTAAGCTTTTGGATTCATTGTTTGGAGAATCTGCTTCTTTGTATGGGAAAAATGAGTTGGGAGTTGCATAGGCTTTTATACTGAAGAATGATACTACTTCTGAATTTGACTTCTGATTTTAGAAATTGTTTAAAAACAGTTCGGTTAGCTGTATGATGACGTGAGTTCGATATAAAATCAAAAAATAGAAAATTGGTCCATCATTGACAAAATTTACGTCAATGGCGAGCTTCTTCTCAAAAAAGCAGTATACTGCGATAACTGACGAAGAGTTGACTATAAAGTTACTGAATGAACGATGTCTGGAATTTCGATCTGTACAATATTCTTCAGTTCATCATTGACCGCTTCAATCAAGGCTCTTCTTCTGAGCAGAATCTTATCAGCTATACTCATCAGTAAATTCTTCATGTTGCTTTTACCTTCGTAACAAACAGAACACCGTTAAGAAAAAGATTTTCAAACAAACCTGTCTAATATTTCCTTTATCTGCACATAGTTTTTCCTTAATATTTTCCAGAAACTCACTCTATTTCAATGGCTCATGATCATCTACATTTCCAAGTGTAAACATGAAATTAAGGATTTTACATTTATTATTGATAATCAAGTAAATATATTAATCCTAATACAGAATTCACATTAAAATATGGTTTACTGTTGTATGATACGTTTTTACAATATAGTATGATATTCAGTTAAATGTCAAAATTAATAAAGCTGCACTTTATGGAATAACGTCCGTTTTTTGCTATTTTTTATGTAAAGAAAAGGATTGTACAACTTTGTTAGAGCTAACAGGTGAATAGACTATGATAAAACAGAACGGACAGGAAGCTACAATCAGGCAATAGCCATTCGTCCATCCCCCCCAAAAAAAAATTGTGACTACAATTGCTTAACAGAGGGGATTTGAACTGCCACTACAATCTACACAGGTTGCCTTTGGGGTGTTACCCAATAGCGATGTAAGATTATTTTCTTCCAACAATTCATTGATATTGAAGCTAAAAAATAACTGATACTATTCACCAAAATCCCCAGACAGCTCTTTTCTGACATTCATACTTTCAGAAAAGAAAGCCAAACTTATATATAAGGAATTCGATATTTAATGAATCCAACAAACAATTTACTCCTCCCAAAAACCAGCCTTCAATATTTAGCATTGTTAACATGTTTCAAAAAGAACAAAAAAAACAACATATAGCGAATTAATTTTTAAAAATATCATTTTTAATTAATATCTTAAAGTTGATAATCTAATTAAGAACTCATGGGAACATTAGGATGTATCAACGACATGCTGCAACGCGATAAAGAAAATCGAGAGTTGCGCAAACGGAATCGGGAGAGGCTAACAGACACCTACCACCGGTTATTGGATACAGGAAAAGAGACTGACCTCTCTCAGATGACGGTGGAAAAAATGGAAGATATCCGCCAGAAAACTTTGGAAAAAGAAGAGCTGGATAAGGTTGCCTATTTTAAGACAATGCTTTATTTAGCTTTAGGAATGGTATTGATTCTTCTCTTGGTATGGTTGCTTGTGGGGTGTAGCGGTAAACCGTCCAGCAACAATCAGCCTGCGGTAAAGAGTGATTCAGCTTCGATTACACAAGGCGCTCAAACAATCTCCGTTCATACCCAAGACACGATCTGCCATCTTCCTGTAGCTACTCAGAGTGTAAAGGATTCTGTGTTTACAGAGCAAGAACTGCAAAAGATACAGAATGAACTGCGAAAACGATATGCGCGTTCAGAAATAGAGGGCACAACAATCAACGATACACTTCCGACACTTTGGGCATCCATTTATATCCTGAATTCTCTGCATACCCATACACGGCTCATACCGCCACTTTTGTTTTATTCAACCAGAGCGAGCACGAGATAGGGTGTGGAGACCCATACCGGATTACTTATGAAAACCAGCATGGAGTCTGGCGAACTCTTCCCATAAATACAAACTTCCACTGCGTTGGCTATATCATCAAACCTGGGAAACAATTTCTGTTTAAAGCTCACTTAAACCCGAATGTCCTGCCCAACCGACCGGGCAGATACAGGTTCTTCTATGAGGTGGAATTAACCGATAAAAAACAGAAAATTATGCTCATGACCGAATTCCGGCTGGCAGACATCAAAGAAGCTGTTCGCGATTCTTCCGATGTAATCAGCGTGGAATATAGATGACTATAATAATAACAGCAGATGCCAAGCATCTTACGAATATTGTATGTTTTCGAAATACCTTTGTTTTCACAAATTGTTTTTGCCTATGAGAAGCGGTATTGTATTTTTGATATCCTTTTGCCTTCTTTCAACCACTTGCATTCAGCAACGACAGAAGTTGGAAACGAAAGAATGTTCTACCACCCAAGCCGACACCTCGTTTATTGTGGTGGACTCCACCTTATTACTATATTTAAAAAAGAATACTTCCGATAAAGAAATTTATGCCGTATTGGAAGAACGACCTGAATATCCGGGTGGCATGAAGGAAGCTATAAAATATATACAGACCCACATTCAGTATCCTCCTGCTGCCATATACAAGAAAATACAAGGGAGAGTTTGGATAGAGAGTGTCATTGACCGCAACGGAAAAGTTGTACAGCCTAAAGTAGCATACAGCGTCCATCCCCTGTTAGACCAAGAAGCACTCCGCATTGTAAGAATGATGCCAGACTGGAAGCCGGGGAAACTGAACGGAGAGACCGTGAAAGTAAAATACGTTTTTCCTGTAACCTTCCGCATCGAGGATCACATTACGCTTGTTGATAAGGATTCCCTGTGTAATCCGAATGATACAGGAGTCGTAGAAATTAAGTACATTCCTCCTGTAAATGCCGATCTGCCTATCAAAAGAACTTCCTCTATAAAATGGGGGCACTTAGTGGATGATGCAGAAGGAGTAACCAAGGTCTGTTTAAACGACCAGACGCATCAGGAAATCAAGTGCAAAAGTGAAGAAATCAATGTGGAACGAATTTCAATTTCGAATGATAAAGTCTATGTATCCATTGCCTGTCCGTATTTTCATTTGATTTATAAACATGAAGCATTTTTATTTCGCGAGGACAAACAAAAGAATTTACATCAGATTCACGATGAGAAAATAAGCAAAGAATCTATTGCCATTCTATTGAATGATTCAAAGGTTATTGAGATAGGAGTCAACTTACCTAAGGATGTTCAACTGGGTGACTATCTCCTAAAAATCAGACTTTATAATGAAGATGAAACTTGCTTCTACAACATATATCAATGGTTTGAAGCCTACATCTCACAGCAGGTTTCATACAGAGAAAAGCCTATTCCTGTAGGACCTGCTAATTACTCCGGTAATCAGGTTACCCCAAATGAAGAGGATGTTTTTGAGGTAGTGCAATATATGCCTGAGTTTCCGGGTGGCGTGCCCAAACTGATGGAATTTATCAGACAGAATATACAATACCCTCAAGCTGCCAAGCAAAGCAAACTGGAAGGTACAGTTATCATGCAGGTGGTGATTGATAATGACGGAACGGTGACCCAGCCTCGCATTCTTCGCAGTGTCAACCCTGTTTTAAGTGCGGATGCTGCATTATGTGAAGAGGCACTTCGCATTGTTTCGATTATGCCCAAGTGGAAACCGGGTCATCAACATGGAGTGAACCTCAAAGTGAAGTATACATTCCCTATCAAATTTGAAATACCGGTTAATTAACTGTCTAAAGAAGGTAATTGTAAACAGATTTAAATATAAACAAAAATATAAAGAATTCTGATATTGAATTAAAAAAAACTGTCATCATGAAAAACTTTTTACTATTTGCTACCGGAATAAGTTTCTGTATCTTTATCAGTTGCCAACAGACTTCATCCCACAAACCTTTTGTAGAATTATCTTCATTGGAACTTTCGGAAGAAGAGATGCCTATGGTATCCATCAGTAATGACTTTGCTTGCAGTTTTTTTCAAAAGATGAATGAACAGGAGAAAGGACAAAGTTTTTTCATTTCTCCTCTGAGTGCCCAATTCAATTTAGGGATGCTTGCCA
>PPYF01612520.1_pt1 | contig 11533 bp, 15 predicted proteins | sample 1559871 | NCBI WGS metagenome assembly PPYF01 (sample SAMN08240021, study PRJNA423297) | Human gut metagenome, whole genome shotgun sequencing project. | reverse complement strand
ACGAGTCAGCGAACTGGCTGGTGGTGCTGGGGAACATACTTATCTGCGCTGCGGTTCTCTGGTTTAGAGGGAATGTGGCGCGCCTGATTGATTTACTGAGGGACTAATGACTAAAGAAGGTATTTTCAACAGCATCCTCGATAAAGAGGGTGGCTATGTTAACAATCCAAACGACAAGGGTGGTCCAACTAACTGGGGGATTACTCAGGCCGTTGCCCGTGCCCATGGTTATTCAGGCGATATGCGTGATCTGACTCGTCAGCAGGCTCTGGATATCCTTTCAGCCGATTACTGGTATGGGCCGCGCTTTGACCTGGTTGCGACAGTTTCTCCATCAATTGCGGCAGAGTTGTGCGATACAGGCGTAAATATGGGGCCATCTGTTCAGGTGAAATGGTTCCAGCGCTGGCTGAACGTTTTCAACAATCAACAGAAACTTTATCCAGATCTTATTGCTGACGGGCAGATTGGCCCCCGTAGCATCAATGCTTTGAAATCCTATCTGAATACCCGCGGTAAGGAAGGTGAAGAAGTGCTGTTGCGTGCTCTCAATTGTAGCCAGGGCCAAAGGTATCTTGAACTGGCCGAACAGCGCCCGGCTAATGAGTCGTTCGTTTATGGCTGGATGAAAGAGCGAGTGAAGCTATGACACAAATTAAAGCCATTCTGGCATTTCTCACTGCGGCATTTCTTCTGCTCATGGAGGTATTTGGTTTAGGCAGAATGAGCGGTCGCGAAAAAGCCGAATCGGAATCTGAGAAGAAACGTACAGAAGAGAATGCTGCCGCCAGCATCGCTGCGGCAGAACGGAAAGAGGAAGCCACCAGGGAGGCCGGCGATGTACAGAAGACTGTTAGCCATATGCCTGATGACGATGTTGATCGTGAGCTGCGCGAAAACTTTACCCGCCCCGGTGGTGGTTGATACCGCGTGCAGTTGGGTGCGGATCATCTATCTTACTGATCATGATATTAACGTGCTCGATAAGCAGACGAAGCGCGACATTCTGGCGCACAACAAAGCTTTAGTGAAGAGTTGTCCAAAAATTAATCCCACTAAGGGATAAAGTTCATGATAAGCCTTGTCGGGGATAATGAGGAGGAACAACTTGAAAACGTTGAAAGTTACAATTGAAAACCTTCAACAGGTAAAAAATGGTGTCGTCTGCGGGACTCAGGTTGCATTTAAAGTCATACAGGCTGGGCGAGTGCTGGTGGAGAGGAGGATCTCAGGCAAGACTTCCGTTCCGTTGACCTTGTCATATGACGTTAGCGCCGATGATGAACCGCTGGTGGTTGAACATGACCGTCCAGACCTGCCACATCTTCAACTTTCAGCGTCATTCTCGCCACAAGAGTATGTATCCTATTTGGGAATGGCGCTGTGTCGGGTCATTATAGTTGGCGAAGGGGATGAGAGAACCCCTCCGCAACAGAGCATAACTAGTTTGAAAAGAGAGTGATGCTAAATAACGTCAGGAAGAGTTAGGGTATAAATTTGATTCACAGGATCAAGAACCAAAGTTCCTCGACGTATTAAATCCATACCAAGTATTATTTGATAACCTAACCCTAACTTGCTGGTAATGATCTTGTGCATAGTAATGCCACATTCAATGTCAGTATCGATTAAGTGTATTATTCCATGGTGAATAGTCGTTTTTTCATTGTTTAAACCAGATATCACTGTTGCTGGTTCACTCTCTTTTTTTATAGGGAGTGTTAATTCTTCGACAAGAGCTTCATCGACATAAAAATCATCCGCTCCGGTATCAATGAGAGCGAATACTTGTTTGGTTTTTCCTCCAATGTCCTTCGCATGATCTTCGGGTGAGCTAGGCCTGATGGTTACCGGAATCACCGGTCTCGTCCCAAATTCAGGGGAATCCGTCAGTGAATTATCATTTTTCCGCATAAACCGAATTGTTATTGTTTTTGCCATGTCCATTCCTTGAGCAGAGCTAATCAGCCATCCCACTGCCATTAATTGTTCGTCCGTGTCCCACCACGGGCGGGCTGAGCGGTAACCTTACATGCTGAGGTTTCACAGTAACATCCTGATATTTAAACAGTAGCCTCGCATATGCGGGGCTTTTTTATTCGCAAAAGGTAACACGATGCAGAGTTTAAAAATTGAATACGTCAATGGAATGCTGGTTGCTCTGGAAATTGACGGGCAGCCGCAACTGGATAAGACAGCAGTCCAGGCCATTAACTTTACGCATGAGCAAGGTGCCACCCCTGTACTGCGAATAACCGTCGCAGAGCAGATTGTCGCTCCTGCGCAACCTGAAATTACTCAGGAAGCACCGCAGCCAGAGAAAGAAGGCGAGCTGCTTCTTGCCAAAACGGAAATACGTCAGCCGCGTAACCGCAACAAAAACCGCAACCGTAACCGGAGCCATTAATCATGTTTAAGCGTGATGATTTGACCATCTCTATGTATTACGCATCGTCTACCGATTCCGAATCGGGGAACAAGCTGGCCACTATGACCGTGGAAGTACGTGACATCAGTCCCATTGGCGATCTGGCCCTCATGACGCAGCTGCAGTGCGTGACCGACAAGGCGAAAAAGAAGACCTACTCCGTAGGTAAGCAAAGCCTGGCAAACGGCTCTGATCCGCTCCTGGTCGCGATTGAACAGTACTGGCGGACGGGAACGGAAGGGCTGGTGAAAGATCTGCTGGCAGAAGTCATGGACTTTATCTCTGGCAGCGTCGGGCAGGAAAATACCTGGGTTGGACAATACGGACTTAAAGTATTCGAAAATGCAGCGCTGGCTGAACGTCTGCCGGAGAGTGTGTTGCAGGCTGACGGTGGCGCATCCGCAGACTGAGCATTCACAGAGGCTGTTCAATGAGCGGCCTCGATGAATGATCATTAAAATGCAAGTGATAATTATTGTCATCTCGGGTCCTTTCCGGGAGTTCGGGTCGTTACGGGGCGGCGACCTCGCAGGTTTTCGCTCCTTATGAATTTTTTTGAGGGGGTGGTTGTTGTTTTATGGTTCGCTTTACCTCGTTGATAAGTAAGAAGAAAGAGAAATAAATACAACAACCTGATGGTGTTTTTTGATGCTTTACCTATGAAAAAGGTCAGTAAAATCAGCGGGTTTAGCAAAAGCAGGCGGTTGTTGTATTGATTTTTTGCCGGCGGCTTATGGAGGGGTGATGGCCTTTTTGTTGAATAAAAGCGATATGGCCTCCTCCATCGGTATCTCAGTTCAGGCATTTGATAAATGGGGTGTCCCTCCTGTTGAGCGCCGGGGGAGAGAGGTTTTTTATGACGTTAAAACCGTTCTGGAGATAGATCGCGAGAGGCGACAACAAAACCAGAAATCTTCAGAGGGTGAAGACGATCTTGAGGAAAAGTTACTTCAGGCCCGGGTTGACCTGACGGAAGAACAGGCCATCGCGCAGCGGTTAAAGAACCGGGTTACTGAGGGTAAGTTGATCGATGCGGCATTTTGTACCTTTGCACTAAGCCGGGTAGCGATGGAGCTATCCAGTACGCTTGATGGCATACCACTGGCCATGCAGCGGCAATTTCCGGAGCTCTCCCCACGTCAGATCGAGCACCTGAAAACACTGGTGGCGAAGGGGGCAAACGCCTGCGCCCGCGTTGATGAGAAATTACCGGGGTGGATGGATGATTTTATCCGAAGTACAGATGAATAATATGATGCGGGCTGTCCGGGAGGGGCTGAGACCGCTTATCCGACCGCTGCCGATGACGGCGGTGGAGTGGGCTGACAAGTACTATTTTCTGCCTAAAGAGTCATCTTACGGCGCCGGAGACTGGGTCACCCTGCCATTCCAGGTCGGCATTATGAATGCGATGGGAAGCGATTTGATCCGCACTATCAACCTGATAAAGTCCGCTCGCGTTGGCTACACCAAAATGTTGCTGGGGGTGGAAGGGTATTTTATTGAGCACAAATCCCGAAACAGCCTGCTGTTTCAGCCAACGGATTCCGCTGCCGAAGATTTTATGAAATCTCACGTGGAGCCCACTCTCCGGGATGTTGCCTGTCTGAAAGCGCTTTCTCCCTGGCTGGGGCGTAAACACAGGGATAACACGCTCACACTGAAGCGATTCTCTTCAGGCGTGGGCTTCTGGTGTCTTGGCGGCGCTGCTGCCAAAAACTATCGTGAAAAATCAGTCGATGTGGTCTGTTATGACGAACTCTCCTCGTTTGAACCGGATGTGGAAAAGGAAGGCTCACCCACGCTGCTGGGCGACAAGCGTATTGAAGGCTCTGTCTGGCCCAAATCCATTCGCGGCTCTACACCCAAAATTAAAGGTTCCTGCCAGATAGAAAAGGCAGCGAATGAGTCGGCGCACTTCATGCGGTTCTATGTTCCTTGCCCGCACTGTGGTGAAGAGCAGTATCTTAAATTTGGCGACAACTCGACGTCGTTTGGCCTCAAATGGGAAATAGACCAGCCGGAAACGGCGTATTACCTGTGTGAGCATAACGGATGTGTGATCCGGCAGTCTGAACTTGACCAGACTGGCGGGCGCTGGATTTGTGATAACACGGGATTGTGGACCCGGGACGGTCTGACTTTTTTTAGTCCGGACGGCAATGAAGTGGCCTCGCCCCGCACGATCACCTTTCACATCTGGACAGCCTACAGCCCGTTTACCACCTGGGTGCAGATTGTCTATGACTGGCTGGATGCGCTGAAAGATCCAAATGGTGTGAAAACCTTTGTTAATACGACGCTTGGTGAGACGTTCGAAGAGGCAGTGGCGGAAAAACTGAACCACGAACTGCTGATGGACAAGGTCATGCATTATGCCGCGTCTGTCCCTGAGCGGGTGGTGTACCTGACCGCAGGTATTGACTCACAGCGTAACCGTTACGAGATGTACGTCTGGGGATGGGCGCCGGGCGAAGAAGCGTTTCTTGTGGATAAGCAAATTATCATGGGGCGTCATGATGACGAGGCTACCCTTCTGCGCGTGGATGACGCGATAAACCGGAAATACCGCCACGTTGACGGCACGGAGATGACCATATCCCGCATCTGCTGGGATACCGGCGGCATTGATCAGGAAATCGTATACCGGCGTTCAAAAAAACACGGCATCTTCCGCGTTCTGCCCATTAAAGGGGCATCGGTATACGGCAAACCGATTATTAGCATGCCTAAAAAGCGCAATCAGAGTGGGGCCTATCTGTGTGAGATCGGTACGGATACGACCAAAGAGATGCTTTACGCCAGAATGGGGGCTGACACCGCTCCGCCAGATACCGCAACCCCTTACGCTTTTCACTTCCCTGACGATCCGGAAATTTTTTCGGAAGTGGAGGCGAAACAGCTGGTGGCCGAAGAGCTGGTGGAAAAGCTGGTGAACGGCAAAATCAGACTGCTGTGGGATGCAAAAGGGCGCAGGAACGAAGCGCTGGATTGCCTGGTGTATGCCTATGCGGCATTCCGGGTTTCCGTTCAGCGCTGGCAACTGGATCTGGATGTTCTGGCAGCATCGAGGAAAAACGAAGTGCAGAGCACTCTTTCTCTTGAACAACTGGCGGCAACGCTGTCCGGAGGTATTAATGGCAACGACCACTGAATTATTGGAAGCCCGCTCGGCGCTGCATGACCTGATGACAGGCAAGCGAGTTGCCACGGTGCAAAAAGATGGTCGCCGTGTGGAGTTCACTGCCACGTCGGTGGGTGACCTGAAGCGGTACATTGCGGAGCTGGAATCGTCATTATTGGTTAGCTCAAAACGTCGACCGCCGGCGGGGGTGAGACTGTGAGGCGATCATCTGTGCTGGTTGATGTGCACGGCGCTCCTCTACGGGAAAGCCTGGGTTACAGCGGAGGTGGTGTCGGGTTTGGCGGGCAAATGGCGGACTGGGTACCCCCCGCTGAAAGTGTGGATGCGGCGTTACTTCCGTCACTGAGACTGGGTAACGCGCGTGCCGACGATCTGGTTCGTAACAATGGTATTGCGGCGAATGCCGTTGCCCTGCACAAGGATCATATCGTCGGTCACCTTTTCCTCATCAGTTACCGCCCGAACTGGCGGTATCTCGGGATGCGGGAAGCCGCGGCAAAAAGCTTTGTGGATGAGGTAGAATGCGCCTGGACCGAATACTGTGATTCGGTTTTTGGCGAAATAGACATTGAAGGAAAGCGCACCTTTACTGAATTTATCCGGGAAGGGGTGGGGGTTCATGCTTTCAACGGTGAAGTGTTTGTCCAGCCAGTCTGGGATGCTGAAACCACACAATTGTTCCGCACCCGATTTAAAGCCATCAGCCCGAAGCGCATTGACACACCAGGCCACGCTCAGGGTAACCGGCAGCTCAGGGCCGGCGTGGAAATCGATAAAAACGGGAAAGCGCTGGCCTATCACATCAGTGAAGACACATGGCCTTTTTCCGGCACCGGGCGCTGGACGCGTGTACCAAAAATTCTTCCCTCGGGCAGGCTGGCCATGATCCACGTGTTTGAACCGGTGGAAGACGGACAGACCCGTGGTGCCAACCAGTTCTACAGCGTTATGGAAAGGCTAAAAATGCTGGATACCCTGCAGGCGACACAGCTGCAGTCTGCCATCGTTAAAGCGATGTACGCGGCCACCATTGAGAGTGAACTGGATTCGGAAAAGGCGTTTGAATACATCGCCGCAGCGGATGGGGACAACAGCCCGCTGATGAAAATGCTGTCTCAGTATTCCCGTTACTATCAGGCAAACAATATCAAGCTGGGTGGTGTGAAAATTCCTCATCTGTACCCGGGGGATGAGCTTAACCTGCAGACCGCGCAGGATTCTGATAACGGATTTTCCGCGCTGGAGCAGGCGCTGCTTCGCTATATCGCCGCAGGGCTGGGGGTGTCCTACGAACAGCTGTCGCGAGATTATTCGCAGGTCAGCTATTCCAGCGCCCGGGCATCTGCCAACGAATCATGGCGGTATTTTCTTGGGCGCCGCAAATTCATTGCCGGGCGGATGGCCACACAGATGTTTGCCTGCTGGCTGGAAGAGGCGCTGGCGCGGGGCATCATTCGCGCACCGCGTACTCGTTTTTCTTTTTGGGAGGCGCGCTCAAGCTGGTGCCGTGCAGAATGGATCGGCGCCGGACGGATGGCCATTGACGGGCTGAAAGAGGTGCAGGAGTCGGTCATGCGTATTGAAGCAGGTCTGAGCACGTATGAGAAAGAGCTGGCGATCATGGGCGAAGATTACCAGGAGATTTTCCGCCAGCAGGTCAGGGAGTCCGAAGAGCGCAGGCTGGCAGGACTGTCCAGCCCGGTCTGGATAGCGTCAACGTATCAACAACAAATTCAGGACAGTCGCAAGACAGAGGAGGATAAACGTGCAACGTAATCTCCCGCACATATACAGCCAGGCCACGAACGCCCCACTATTACTTGAACCCGCCTATGCGCGGGTTTTCTTTTGCGCGCTGGGTCGGGAGGGGGGTGTCAACAATCTGAGGATCCCCCAGAGTGAGGAAAGTCTGGATGCCACGGATATGACGCAGGTCACCACGGCCTTTATGTCTGACGGCAAGCGGCAGGCGCGTTTCTATCAGGTGGTTGACGGGATAGCGATACTGCCCGTCACCGGCAGTCTGGTTCATAAACTCGGTGGCATGCGCCCGTTCTCCGGCATGACGGGTTATGACGGTGTGCTGGGCCGGCTTCAGCAGGCCATCGCCGACCCGGAAGTGACCGGAATTTTGCTGGACATCGACAGCCCGGGTGGGCAGGCGGCCGGCGCATTTGATTGCGCTGACATGATCCACCGGCTGAGGGGGGAAAAGCCCATCTGGGCGCTGGCCAATGATATGGCCTGTTCGGCGGCGATGTTGTTAGCGGCGGCCTGCGATCGACGTCTGGTGACGCAGACATCACGAATGGGGTCGATTGGTGTGGTCATGGCCCATACCAGCTACGCCGGACAACTGGAGCAGGACGGCGTGGAAATCACGTTGATTTTTTCCGGCGGCCATAAGGTGGATTTAAACCCCTATCAGTCACTACCTGAAGACGTGCGGGCTGACTGCCAGAAACGAATGGATGACGCCAGAACGATGTTTGCTGAAAAGGTCGCGCAATACACGCAACTGTCTTTAGATGACGTGCTGGCAACCGAGGCGGCGGTGTATGACGGCGCTTCGGCTATCAGTGTCGGACTGGCCGATGAAATGGTTAATGCGGCAGATGCCGTGAATGTGATGGCATCCGCTATCAGAAATCCCGAAAAAACTGGAGGAAATATGTCTCAATTATCTGCAGCGGAAGCTGTTACACAGGAAAACCAGCGTGTTATGGGGATCCTGACCTGCCCTGAGGCAAAAGGGCGCGAGGCGATGGCACAGATGCTGGCCAGCCAGCCGGGGATGAGTCTCGTGCAGGCGCAGGCTATTTTATCCTCAGCGCCACAGCAAACTTCTGAAGCGGCGGCAAGTGTGCCAGAGCGCATCATGTCTCTTGATGAGGCTGCCGGCCGTGAACCACTGGCACAGGCACTGGCGGCGACGCCGGGCATGACACTGGATCAGGCGAAATCATTGCTTGCCCTTTCACCAAAAGCGGCGTCTTTGTCTGACGCGATCATGGCACTGGAAGAAGCCTCAGGACGTGAGGAACTGGCAAAACAGCTGTCATCGATGCCCGGCATGACGCTCGAACAGGCCAAAAGTTTACTGTCGGCTGCGCCTCTTCCTGCCGCCGGAAATAGCGGCGTCGCGGCAGGTTCCTTTGAGCAGTTTATGCAGCAACATTCTCCTGCGCCGGTTCAGGCGGGTGCAGACAGCAGTACCACCACAGAAAGCCAGATGCTCAACATGATGCCCGGTAACTAAGCGAGGATTGTCTGATGTCATTCAAAACCACCACAGAACAGCGTATCGATCCACGGATTTTTGCCGGTAACGACCCGGCGCATACCGCGATTGGGGCTTGCGCTATCACAAAAGCAACGCCAGTGCTGACCCCACTGATGCTGGATGGCACCACCGGGAGCCTGATTGCCTGGGACGGAGAAAACGCCGGCACTGCGGTCGGCGTGCTGGCGTTGCCACTTGATGGCGGCGAAACCACCCTGACGTACTGGAAGAGTGGCACCTTTGCCACGGAAGCCCTTGAGTGGCCGGAAACAGTGGATCCCATTAAAAAGGTGAATGCTTTCGCGGGTAGTGCGATTAGCCACGCGTAATTCTGGCACCAAGACGACAGGCCGCGCTCAGACGCGGCTTTTTTGTACCTGATGAATAAAGGATATTTTTATGGGATTGTTTACCACCCGCCAGCTGCTGGGTTACACCGAGCAGAAAGTTAAATTTAACCCGCTTTTTCTGACCCTGTTTTTCCGTCGTACCGTGAACTTCCACACTGAAGAGGTCATGCTGGACAAAATCACGGGTAAAACACCTATTGCCGCATACGTGTCTCCGGTTGTTGAAGGGAAAGTGCTACGCCAGCGTGGCGGTGAAACACGTGTACTGCGTCCCGGCTACGTCAAGCCGAAACATGAGTTTAATTACCAGCAGGCGATTGAACGTCTGGCAGGGGAGGATCCAGCTCAACTGAATGACCCGCTGTATCGCCGTCTGCGTATCCTGACTGACAACCTCAAACAGGAGGAGCACGCTATTGTGCAGGTAGAGGAGATGCAGGCGGTAAATGCGGTGCTCTACGGCAAATATGTGATGGAAGGTGAGCAATTCGAGAAAATCGAAGTGGACTTTGGTCGCTCGGCTTCCAACAACATTGTCCAGGCGCCCGGGGCGACCTGGTCAGAGCAGGATCGTGAGACCTTCGACCCTACCCACGATATTGATATGTACTGCGATCAGTCTTCCGGTCTTATCAATATTGCCGTCATGGACGGCTCGGTGTGGCGTCTGCTGAACGGCTTCAAGATGTTCCGCGAAAAACTGGATACCCGCCGCGGCTCCACCTCCCAGCTGGAAACTGCACTCAAGGATTTGGGGTCTCTTGTGTCTTTCAAAGGCTACTACGGCGATCTGGCCATCGTGGTGGCGAAAACAGCGTATGTGGACAAAGACGGTACCGAAAAACGCTATCTTCCGGAGGGCACGCTGGTGCTGGGGAACACCGCTTCTGAGGGGATCCGTTGTTATGGTGCTATTCAGGATGCACAGGCGCTTGCTGAAGGTATTGTGTCCGCATCGCGTTACCCGAAGCACTGGATGACAGTGGGAGATCCTGCGCGAGAATTCACGATGATCCAGTCCGCCCCGCTGATGGTACTTCCTTCCCCGGATGAATTCGTGGTGGTCACGATCAAGTAACCAGACAGGGGCCCGCGAGGCCCTTATTTCTGCATTTCTGAGGGTAAAACCATGTCAAAAGAAACCGATCTGAAGCGTCTTCAGGAACTGGCAACCGCGCTCGGACGTACACCTGACCTGTCTGGTAGCGCCGCCGATATCCGACAGCGTGTGGCGGAATGGGAGGAGGAAGCGCTGGCACTCTCCGGAGATGAAGGCGACGGCAGTGATGGCAACATCATCGATGGCGAGCTTATCACCCGTACAGAAGAGAAACCGGCGGCTTCCGGATGGCGACGGGTTAAGGCGCGCCAGACGTTTCACGCCCACGCCCGGGAAGTCGACAGCGATCGGCGTAAGGAACTTATTCTCCATGATGAAGTGGTCCGTGTGCCTGAGGCAGTCCTGGCAAGACTGATCGCGGCCGGGTTGGTGGATGAATACTGAGGAGCGCGCGATGTCCGGTTTCGACAATCTCTTCGATGCGGCCATTTCCCGGGCTGATAAGACCATCCGAACCGTGATGGGGGTCACCGTGAAGGTCACCTCCGGGGCGCTTTCAGGCGCGGAATTCACTGGTGTCTTTGATGATCCTTCCGAAGTTGGCTATCCCGGTGCCGGTATCCGGGTGGAAGGCACCAGCCCGTCGGTATTTGTCCAGACCTCACTGGTCAGCCTGTTGCGGCGCCCGGATACGCTTTCCATTAACGGAACGGACTACTGGGTTGACAGAGTCGGCCCGGATGACAGTGGGTCCTGCCATCTCTGGCTGGGTACCGGACATCCCCCCGCCGGAAACCGACGCCGATAGGAGGTTTTATGGGTATTAAGGGGCTGGAGCAAGTCATTGCAAACCTGAACAGCCTTGATCGCAACATGGTGCCTAAGGCCAGCGCCTGGGCGATCAACCGCGTCGCCAGAACTGCCGTTACCGCAGCGACCCGAAAAGTGGCTAACGAAACGGTAGCGGGTGATAACCGCGTGAAAGGCCTCCCGGTCAAGCTGGTTAAACAGCGGGTCAGAGTCAGTAAAGCATCCTCTAATGGCCGGATGAACGCCAGGATAAAGGTCAACCGGGGGAACTTACCGGCAATCAAGCTTGGCGCCGCGCAAGTCCGCTTAACCAGAAAGAAAGGGGCGCTTCTACGGAGAGGGAGTGTCCTGAAGATCGGGAAATATCTTTTCAGGGATGCTTTCATTCAGCAATTAGCCAACGGTCGCTGGCATGTCATGAAGCGTATTGAAGGTAAAAATCGCTACCCCATCGATG
>PPYF01594376.1_pt1 | contig 11534 bp, 7 predicted proteins | sample 1559871 | NCBI WGS metagenome assembly PPYF01 (sample SAMN08240021, study PRJNA423297) | Human gut metagenome, whole genome shotgun sequencing project. | reverse complement strand
TCGAGCATTTTGGCAACGCAGATGCCGTGCCGCAGCCGCCGGAGCGGTGCTTGAGCCGTTAGGCGGGAATTGTGCGGTGTTGCCTTCACTTTTTCCCTGTCGTTACGCGGTCTGCATTCCTGTTTTTGCCCACAAACTGCCCTTGTTCACGCAAAGTTTACCGGAATTTCCAGCTATTTCATGCCTTGTTCATCCGCAGTTCATTTTTATTCTTCATGATAGAATCTATCGGGGGCCCCTATTACCGCCCCCAACTGGAGGAATTGTTATGCACGAAACCCAACAGCCGCGCGACCCCAAAAAGACGACCGGCATTGTATATGCCGTGATCCTTGTGGTGTTGCTGCTGCTCAATTTCTGGGCCTTCCCCGCCATGATGAAAGGCCAGGTCAAACAGGTCGATTACGGCACCTTCCTGAACATGCTCGAAGGCGGCGAACTGAGCACCGTTGAAATTCAGGATCAGCAGATCTATTTTGTGGACAAAAACGATACCACCTACTGCACCAACTCCATTGCGCAGGACCTGCAGCTGGTCAACCGGTTGGAAAGCGCCGGCGTTTCCTTTGGCAAGGTGTACAACCAGACCACCTGGGTGGATACCCTGCTGGGCTGGGTCATCTCGCTGCTGCCCATGATCATCCTGATCGTCTGGTTCAACCGCATGATGCGCAAGCGGGTCGGTGAAATGACCGGCGGCGCCAACAGCATGATTTTTGGCGGCGGCAAATCCGGTGCCAAACAGTATGTCGTTGAGGATGGCAAGTCCATCAAATTTGCCGATGTTGCCGGTGAGGACGAAGCCAAAGAGAGCCTGCAGGAAATCGTTGACTTCCTGCATAACCCCAAGCGTTACGAGGATATCGGTGCCAAAATGCCCAAGGGCGTTCTGCTTGTCGGCCCCCCGGGCACCGGTAAAACCCTGCTGGCCCGCGCTGTTGCCGGCGAAGCCGGTGTTCCCTTCTTCTCCATTGCGGGTTCTGAATTTGTCGAGATGTTCGTCGGCATGGGCGCTTCCAAGGTGCGTGACCTCTTCAAACAGGCCAACGAAAAAGCCCCCTGCATTATCTTTATTGATGAGATCGATACCATCGGCAAAAAGCGTGACGGTGCTTCCGGTATGGGCGGCAACGATGAACGCGAGCAGACCCTGAACCAGCTGCTGACCGAAATGGACGGGTTTGACGCCGCCAAGGGTGTTATCATTCTGGCCGCCACCAACCGTCCTGAATCCCTTGACCCCGCTTTGACCCGCCCCGGCCGTTTTGACCGTCGTGTGCCCGTGGAGCTGCCCGACCTGAAAGGCCGCGAAAGCATCCTGCGCCTGCACGCTCAAAAGGTCAAAATCGGCCCCGACTGTGACTTTGCCGTGGTTGCCCGCATGACTCCCGGTGCTTCCGGTGCCGAGCTGGCCAATATCATCAACGAAGCCGCCCTGGGCGCTGTGCGCCACCACCGCATGGCCGTTACCCAGTACGACCTGCAGGAAGCCGTGGATACCATCCTGGCCGGTGCCCAGAAAAAAAATAAGATCCTGAGCGACAAAGAAAAGTGCATCGTGGCCTACCACGAAGTCGGCCATGCCATGGTTGCCGCCCTGCAGAGCCATTCCGCCCCCGTGCAGAAAATCACCATTGTGCCGCGCACTTCCGGCGCGCTGGGTTTCACCATGCAGGTAGAGGACGGCGACCACACCCTGATGACCAAGGAAGAGATCCTGGCCAAAATTGCCACCATGACCGGTGGCCGTGCCGCCGAAGAAGTGGTGTTCAACTCCATCACCACCGGCGCATCCAACGATATCGAGCAGGCCACCAAGATGGCCCGCGCCATGATTACCCGCTACGGCATGACCGACGACTTTGACATGGTTGCCCTGGAAACCGTGAACAACGCCTACCTGGGCGGCGATGCCAGCCTGGCCTGCAGTGAGCGCACAGCCGCCACAGTGGACGATAAGGTCGTGGAAGTCGTCAAGCAGCAGCATGAAAAAGCCAAACTATCTGCGCTTTTGGCTTGGCATCTGCCGCACCTCGCTCGCCGTATCGGCACTTAGAATTATGCGGTATTGCCTAAAATCTCCGCTCTGCGCGTTTTCTTTGTAAAATAACGGTGCCCCCGCCCTATGCAGTTCATTTACCGCACGGGCGGGGGTGTTTTGTTGTAATTCCGTAGGGGCGCACACCATGCACCCATCCGTTTTATATCATCACACTACAGCGCTTTCTCACAAAGCACACCATGTAATAGCGCCATTTTATGGCCAGCCGTTACCCATTTGTAGGGGCCGCTGCTCACCTCTTTCCGAAAAACGCAATAAAAATGCTGTCTTTCTCCACATCAGGGAAAGGCAGCATTCTTCTTTATCCGTTCAGATCTTCGCCGTTGCTGGCAATCACATTTTGATACCATCCAAAGGACTTTTTCCTGTACCGTGCCGCCGCCCTGTTCGAGTACCGGGAAAAGCACCAGTGATCCTGCCGGGCTTTATTTTGCCTGTGCGCCCTCTGGGAAGATGATCTTGTTGACAAAGAAGAAGATCACCATGGAAATGCCGCCATTGAGCACGGTGGTGCCAATGTTGTAGATGAAATCCGGCACCAGCAGGCCCGCAACCGCCACCCACACGCAGTTGATGGAGTTGACGATGCAGGTGATCAAGCAGAACGCCACCACATACCAGGCGATCTGCTTGGCCAGGTTGCCCTTGCTGCGGAACACAAAGTTGCGCTGGATGGGAAAGTTTATGCATTCTCCCACCACCATGGCAACCATGTAGGCGCAAAAGTACGGCAGACCGCCATGGGCGGAATCATACCCCAGGATGTTCCACTGGAAGGTTTCGCCAAACAGCGTGACCGGGATGCCCGGCCAGCCAAAATCCACCACCGGCAGGCTGCTGAACGCCGCCGGCAAAAATTGCAGCAGCAGGTATTTGAACACCGTAACCAGGTTGGATACGATCACAAACAGTCCGCCTTCGCGCACCCACTTGGCTGCGGCGGGGTGTTTTGCCGCAAAATTATTCCATAGCTGCATAAATAGCCCCTCTCTTTCCTCAGCTGTTGCGCAGGCGCTGTTCCAGCTGTGCGTTCAGTGCCAGGTTTTTCACGGCTTCTATGATCACCCGCACAAGGCCGATGATCCAGAATCCCTGTAATTCCATCACAATGCCATCCACCATGCCCATGCTGATGGCACCGCTGGTCATTTTGGCCAGGGCACGCAGCGGCATGTTGTACTGGAACAGCACATTCAGGTCCGGCTTGCCGCGCTTGTAGCTGGCGTTCAGCAGTGCGGTAAGTACCAGCCAGATCAGCCAGCCCAGCGGGCTGCGGCTGTGGTTCAGCTCGCCCAGGGTCATGTTGCGGTCAATTTTAACTTTTCCCTGCTGCACCGGGCGGCCCAGCAGGGTGGCCCATTCGTCGTCCGGCACGCTCTGCACCTTGCCGCTGGTATAGTGCGGCAGATGCTTGCCCGCATAGGGGTTGGGTGCGCCGGTACCGGCCACTTCCACCACGGCGGTCAGGCGGATGTCCGCACTGGACGCGCCGACCCGCAGCTCATAGCTGCCGCCTTCCACTTCCCAGCTGTCGGTCCTGGTGTTCCAGTAGCGGAATGCCTTGTCGTCCAGCGGGATGGTCACGGTCTTGCTTTCACCGGGCTGCAGCTGCACCTTGGCAAAGCCTTTCAGCTCCTGTGCGGGGCGGAACACTTCTGCCCCGGGTTTTGCCACATACAGCTGCACGATCTCTGCTCCGGCGCGCTTGCCGGTGTTGGTTACGGTCAGGGTCACGCCATTGGACGCGGCCTGCAAATTGCTGTAGGCAAAGCTGGTGTAGCTTAACCCATAGCCAAAGGGGAATGCCACCGGCACACCGGCGGTCTGGTAATAGCGGTAGCCGACATACAGCCCCTCGCGGTACTGCACCATGCGGCCCGGCCCGGCAAAGTTATCCTTGGCGGGGGTATCCGCATAGGCGTTGACCCAGGTTTCGGCCAGCTTGCCGCTGGGGTTCACTTTGCCGGTCAGCACATCCAGCATGGCGCCCGCCCCCGCCTGGCCGCCCAGCGCACCATACACCAAGGTACGGCAGTGTTTGAGCCACGGGGTTTCCAGCGAAGCCCCTGCGCTGAGCACCACAACGGTGTTGGGGTTGGCCTGCTGCACGGCCTTTAACAGTTCGATCTGGTTGTCCGCAAGGCGCATATCGCCGCGGTCCAGACCCTCACTTTCCTTGATTTCATCCAGCCCCAGGCAGAGCAGCACCACTTCGGCCTTTTGGGCCAGGGCTACAGCCTCGGCCTGTTTGGCGGCATCCGGTTTGCCCTGGCGGTCAAAGCCGGGGGCAAAGCCCACGCTGGTCAGACCGCTCTCTTTCAGGCAGTCCAAAAAGGTATCCACCTTGATGGAGTTGACCGCGCTGGAGCCAGCGCCCTGGTACCGCGGTGTCTGGGCAAAGTCGCCGATCACGGCAACTTTTGCGCCCTCGGCCAGCGGCAGCAGGTCGTTCTCGTTTTTCAGCAGCACAATGCTTTCGGCTGCGGCGCGGCGGGCCAGGGCGTGGTGAGCGTCCGCATCAAAGGTGCGGCTGTGGGACTGCACGGCGGCATGGGTATCAAACACCAGCGTCAGCAGCTCGTCCAGCCGGGCGTCCACATCCGCTTCGGTAATTTTGCCGCTCTGCACAGCCTGCATCAGCTCGCGCACCGCGTCCCCGCCGGGGGCGGGCATTTCCAGCGTGGAGCCGTTCTGCACGCCCAGAGCATGGTCATTGCTGCCGCCCCAGTCCGTTACCACAGCGCCGTCAAAGCCCCACTCCCCGCGCAGGATGTCCATTAACAGGTGGCGGTTCTCGTTGGCGTAAGTTCCGTTGATGAGGTTATAGCTGCTCATGATGGTCTTGGGCTTTGCTTCCTTGACCACAATCTCGAATCCGGTCAGGTACAGCTCCCGCAGCGTGCGTTCATCCACCACGGAATCCGACGCCATGCGGCGCAGTTCCTGGCTGTTGACGGCAAAGTGCTTGGGGCAGGCCGAAATACCGTTGGACTGGATGCCCCGCACATAGCTCGCGGCCATTTTGCCGGAAAGATACGGATCCTCAGAGAAATACTCAAAGTTGCGTCCGCAGAGGGGGCTGCGCTTGGTATTCAGGCCTGGCCCCAGCAGCACGGCAACTTCCTGTGCGGCGGCTTCTTCGCCCATTGCCTGGCCGATTTGTTCGCCCAGGGCAGGGTCCCAGCTGCACGCCACAGTGGCCGCCGTGGGGAAGCAGGTGGCCGGAACACTGGGGTTCAGCCCCAGGTGGTCCGCCGCGCCCGCCTGCTTGCGCACGCCGTTGGGGCCATCGGATAGGGTGATGGACGGGATATTATTTTTCGGCAGTGCACGGGTCCCAAAGGTAGTAGCGCCCGAAAGCAGCGCACATTTTTGTTCAAGCGTCAAAGCTTGCAGTTGTTTCTTTTGCATAAGGTGGTTCCTTTTCTTAAAAACAGCCTTGCGGCCCACCGCACAACCGCGCAAAGTCGGCGGCGATGGACCGCAGGGCAGCTGCACAGCTTACAAATTACGCTTTACTGTGCCTTTTTCTTCTTGTAGCTTTTGAAGGTGAGAACTTCCAGCACGACCAGCAGTACAGCCAGCAGCACGTCGACCACGATCATAGCGGTACGCCAGATGGGGGTGGAAACAGTGTTGGCGGGGTCGTAAACGCGGGAGTTGACCACGGTGTACATGATGTTCTTGCAAGCCTGACGCATAGCCTTAACGCTGGTAGCACTGGTGGTATCTGTCAGGTGGTTGGTGGCAACATCGTAGTTCTTCAGCATCAGGTCGCAGCCGTTGCGGATGGCAATATCTGAATCCATGTAGTCAGTGAAGTGGAAGCCGTCGGTGATGACCATACCGCGGAAGCCCCACTCGCCGCGCAGCACACCGTTCAGCAGTGCATTGCAGGCACCGGTCCACTGGTTGCCAATATAGTTCCAGCTGGACATGACGGCCTTGCAGCCGCCCACCTTGGCGCTGATCTCGAAGGGACGCAGGTAGATCTCGCGGATAGCCTGCTCGTCAGCCCAGGTGCAGAGCATCTCGCTCTGGTTGATCTGCTGGTCGTTCAGGGCAAAGTGCTTCATGTAAGCGTAGACGCCGTAGCTCTGGGCACCGGCAATGGAGCTGGCACCGATGTAACCGGCGAGGACGCTGTCCTCAGAGTAATATTCGAAGTTACGGCCATCAAAGGCGGAACGGTGGCCGTTCATGGCGGGGGCGTACCAGCCGGTGACGTTCATCTCGCTGGCCATGCGGCCGATGCTCTCGCCGTAGCGGCGGGCCAGGTCGGTGTTGAAGGTGGAAGCGATGATAATCTCGGACGGGAAGCCAATGGAAGAAACGCCGGTAAAGTTGTTATTGATGGCAGCGGGGCCGTCGCAGTCGATGGTCGCGTACTTGTCAACGCTGGCCTCGGCCTTGGTCTGGTAGCCGCCCAGGGCGATCAGGTCGTCCATCTCGGTGACGGTCATCTGGTCGAGCAGGGTATCCCAACGCTCGTCGTCGTAGTCAGCACCGCGCAGGTCAGCCAGCTTCAGGCCGTTGTTGGCACCGGTAACGGGCATCTCGTCGTTGGGGTCGTTGTGGTCCTCGGGGGTCCAGTTGTGGTCGTTGTACAGGGTGTTCATGCTTTCCTCAGACATGGTGTAGTCAGAGGGAGCAGCAACCGCCTCGGCATAGTTGGCGAAGTGATCAGCGCGGGATAGGGTGACGAGCTTGTCGTCAGCGAAGTCGAACTTGGTGGTAGCAGCTTCGGCGTCGGTGCTGCGGGGGTTGGACTCGTCATAGACGATGGTGGAAGCGACGTTGTAGGTCTTGGAATCCAGCACCGTGTGGGAATCCTCGTTGATGCTGATGATATAGTCGCCCTCTTCCAGCACGTAGCAGCCCTTGTCCTTGCTGTCAAAGCTGGCCATGTCCTCGGTGTTGAAAGTCAGGGTCAAGGTCTGGGAAGCGCCCGGCTCAATGGAGTCGGTCTTGCCGAAGGTGACGAGGTTGGCGGAAGCCTTCTCAATGCCGCCATCGGTGTACGGCGGGTTGAAGTAGACCTGCACGGCGTCCTTACCGGCCACACTGCCGGTGTTGGTGACGGTGACATCCAGGGTGATGGTGCCGTCAGCCTCGGTCATGGAGTCGATTTTCTGGGTAAAGGTGGTGTAGGACAGGCCGTGGCCGAAGGGATACTGCACGGTCTTGTCATAGTCGATCAGGCCCTCGGCGGCGGCAGTCTCGTAGAACTTGTAGCCGACGTAGATGCCCTCAACATAGTTGACGAAGTGCGGAGGAACCAGCGCTGCATCACCGCCAAACAGGCTGGCAGCGGTGTAACCAACGGAATCCGCATTGGTGTAGGCGAAAGCGCCAATGTTGTTGAAGTACGGTGCAGCGGTCAGGTCGTAGACGAAAGTGTCGGCAGAGTGGCCGGAGGGGTTGACCTCACCGGCAACAATCTCGCCCAGGGCGTTGAAGCCGGTCTGGCCGGTGCCGGGGCACCAGATAACGCTCTTGATCTGGGGGTGCTCATCGACGAAGCCCAGCTCGAGGGTGTTGGCAGCGTTGTAAACCAGCACAACGTTGTCGAAGTTGGAGCAGACGAGGTCGATCATGTCGCGCTCAGTCTTGCTCAGGGAGAGGTAATGCTGGCCGTCCTCGAAGTCCTTGTACTCGGTGGAGTTGTCGGTGTAGTTGACGGTGCTCATATCGGTGGGCAGGTCAGCAAACTCACCGCCAACGCGGCTGATGACGACCATCGCAGTGTCAGAGAAAGACTTGGCGTTGTCGATCAGCTCTTGGGTGTAGCTGGCGGCGGTGGGTTCGGGCAGGGTCCAGTTATGGTTGCTGTAACCCAGCGCCGGGCGCTCGGCGCAGTAAGCGGTGTAGAAATCGCTCAGCTCGGTGTTGGTGTTGATGCCGGCGTTGTGCAGGCCATCCAGCAGGCTGACGGTGGGACGGTCGGCAGAGATCGCGCCAGCGCCGGTGCCGCCGTAGACAGGGCCGACAGAAGCCCAGCCAAAGACGTTCAGGTTGCTGCCGGAAGCGAGGGGCAGTTCGTTGTCATCGTTCTGCAGCAGGACAATGCCTTCCTCGGCAATCTCGGTGCACAGGGCGTTGGCCTCGTCACTGGATTCCTCGGTGATAGTGCCGTTGCCGGTGACCAGATCGAGCATGGTGCTCATGGGGCCAAAGGCAACCAGGTTGAGCATGATGCCGAAAGCCACCAGCACGGCCAGGCCAGACTGGGCGCGCACCATGAATTTGGTGGGCTTGGCCAGTTTCTTGTTGACCGCCATAGCGATCAGTACGATAATGGCGGCGGCAACCACAACGCCAAAGAAGATGAGCTGCGGGATGCAGTTATTGACCACATCGGCAACGTCGTCCAGGTTGACGCCCATGTTTGCCAGGGTAAGAAGCAGGGTGTTCATTGTTTTCCTCCTTTTATTGTGCCGCCCTCCGGATGGCGGCTGACGGGATTTCCGCTTTTATTGATGATATTGTACCAAAACAATTTTCTTTCGGCTCATTTTTTGCACAAACTGTTGTTTCCGTTGCATGTTCTGCAAAAGTTTCAAAAACATTTCATTTTTTGTTGTGCACCTCTCACAAAGCATCTCGACCCTGTTTTGTGCACCCCGCCCAAACACCAAAAATGGCCGGGTGCCTTATCCTAGACCCCCAGCCATCCATTCAGCTTTTCTGCGGCAGCAGCACCCGCAGCGTAAACCACTCATTCTCCCAGTGCAGCGTCATAGTTCCGCCGCGCTTTTCGGCGGCGGCGCGCACACCGCGCAGGTCGCTGCCGCCATGGGTGTTGCGGCGCGGCAAGCCGTCCGCGCCCAGCTCCACTTCCTGCGCGCAGTAGTTTTCAAACCGCAGCATCACAAAGCCGTTCTGGGCGTACACCGCCACACGGATCAGCCGCTTTTCGTGGTCGGGCTCGGTCTCTACGCTCTCGGTCGCATTGTCCAGCGCCGTACCCACAATCGTGCAGATCTCCCCTGTCTCCAAAAAATCCAGCAAATGCCCGTCCGCCACGCAGGTCATCGTGATGTGGTACTGCTGACAGTACATGCTTTTGGCCGTCAGCAGGGTGTCCAGCACCGGGTTGCCGGTCTTGTTCTCCGCCTCGTACTGGCGGATGCCGCTTTCCATGGCCGCCAGCGCCACATCCTGCTTGGCGTGGTCCCGCTCCGCCCGGATGGCCGCAATCTGCATTTTCAGCTCGTGGTAGCGCCGGTTGATCAGGCGGATGTTCTCCTTGCTCTGCTTGTACTGCTCGTACTGGCGGTGCAAAACACCGTCCAGCTCCGCCAGCTCGCTGTGCAGGGCGGCTTCGCGCAGCTGCTCGTGCTGCACCGTCAAAATCAGCACCCCGGCCAGGTCCACCAGCGTGCGGATGTAAAACATGTTCATGTTGGCTTCGCTGCCGTTGGCAAAGCTCAAATTGCTCACGGCAAATGCGGTCAGCGCCATGACCACTGCCACAAAAGTTCCTGCGGGCGTTATTTTCAGCTTCCCGGCCGGGCCGGGGCGGCGGTTCTCCACAAAAAGCATCGCGGCAAAAATGCCGCCGTACACCGCCGCCAACAGCAGCAGCGAAAGCGGCTCCGCCCCGCCGCGCTGCGGCCACAGCACGCAGTGCAGCTGCCATTCCACGCTGGCCGCCAGCTCCGCCAAAATAAAGGCTCGCGCGCACACATAACCCGCTTCCAGCAGCGTAATGCTGCGTGTGACCCACAAAAACAGCAGCATGGAAAGAATCGCCATTGCCATGCAGGGGATCCACCACGCCAGCGGAACTTCCCCCGTGGCCTGCAAAAACGCCCCCAGCAGCACCGCCCAACCGGCTTCCACGCCCCAGATCGCGCGCTGGTCCATCCGCGGCGGCAGCCTGTGCGCATACAGCAGCGCCGCCAGCACTTCCGCCAAAGCGGTGTACAGGCGGGGGATATCCGGCAATGTCGTCATTGGCCCGCACCCCCAATATAATCCGCCAGCCCCGCCATAAAGGCCTTGCGCCGCGGGCGGCTGATCTGCAGCGTATACGGACCAACCTGCACCATATCCTGCTGCACGCCGGAAACCTGCGCCAGATTGACCAGATACCCGCTGTTGCACCGTGCAAACGCCCGGCCCACCAGCTTTTCCTCATAGTTTTTCAGGGTGCCCGGCACCACAAAATCTTCTTTTTCGGTGTAAAAATGTACCTTGTGGCCTTCGCTTTCCAGGTAATAAATTTCCGCCGCGTCCAGCCGCCGCATGCCGCCGTCCACCGCCACAGCCAGATAATGCCGCTCCCGCTTTTTCAGCTGCCCCAGCGCCTTTTGCAGCTGCTGCGAAAACGCAAAGTAGGGCACCGGTTTCAGCACATAATCCAGCGCCCCAACGGCATATCCGCGGATGGCATACTGCGCCATGTTGGTAATGAACACGATCAGCACCCCGCCGTCCCGCTCCCGAATGCGGCGGGCGGTCTCCATGCCGTCCAGGTGCTTCATCTCCACATCCAGAAAGATGATGTCGAACTGCGAGCGGTAATCTTCCAGAATCTCCATCCCATCCGCAAACTCCGTTACCTCAAACGTCGTGCCGTACTGCCGGGTGTACCGCTGCACATACCCCGCCAGCTGTTCCCGCACCGCCGCCTCGTCCTCCACAATCGCAATCCGGGTCATCTGCTGCTCCCCTTTCTCAACACACACTGCGGCCCCGCACAGTCCACATCTGGTGCGGCTTCTTAAGGTGTATCTGAAAGCAAAGAAAATGACGGATATTTCACAAGCGCAAGACAGATTTAAGGCAAAGAGCCGCGGGAATCCTTTGTGGATTCTAAGGACTTTTAACGCAAAATCCCGCTGCGTTTGTAAAAATAGACGATATTTTCGACTTTTCAGCTGCACCATCGATTGTTTTTAGTATAGCACATACAACCATACACAGCAAATGCGGGGTGGAGCAGTTTGTTTGCCCTCAAAGCGTTTTGTCGGTCGGGACTGCCAGACCAAGCCAGCCCTGACATGCCACAAATATACAGGTTCATTGCGAATGCAGATGTGGCGTTAAACGGAACAAAGCACACCCTCCGTGATTACAGTCCCGAGATAAACAAAAATCTTATCATCCATTGCTATCAGCCCGAACCCGGCTATTGTGCCTGTGTGCTGCAAGTGACGGAGCAATAAATCAGCGGGAAAAGCATCACGGAAATCGATGCGCATCTTGAAACCACTGCTCTGCCGGAAAAGCTTCCTGCACCTTGCTGTTTGTGCGCTCCGCCCCCTTTCTGCCGTCGTTGACTATTTCTGCCTTTAGTATATAGATCAACAAAAAAACGCCTCACACTTTCGTGTAAGGCATTCTTTGGTGCACCATCAGTGGGCGCGTTAAGAATTCAGTCCGGTCCGCTTGTCGGCCTGTAAGGCCTCCATTTTGCTTCGCAAAACCGCTCGTGCGGTTGTACGCCGCGCGCGGCGTACATTGT
>PPYF01017292.1_pt1 | contig 11534 bp, 10 predicted proteins | sample 1559871 | NCBI WGS metagenome assembly PPYF01 (sample SAMN08240021, study PRJNA423297) | Human gut metagenome, whole genome shotgun sequencing project. | reverse complement strand
GATATTTAGAGATATTTATAAAAATTGCATATAGGAAATTTGATTAAAAAAACTTAAAAAGTCTTATAAAAGCCTAAAAATAGTCAAATAAATAGATATTTTTGGGCTTTTTTATAGTAATTAAACTGAGCAAAAATATCTAAAGGTCTGTGAGAGCCTCTCACAGACCTTTATTTCGTTTAAAGCTTATTTTAAAGATATTTTTCAAAAATGGCCACTTATGGTATAATATAATAGATGCAATGTGCATAGAAGGTATTTTAAGTAGTAAAATTAAATTAAGGCAAGTATTTGACTAAAAAAGAGGTAGGATAATGGATAATATAAGAATCGATTCTGATTTTATTAAGCTAGATCAATTTTTAAAATTAGCAGATATAGCCATGTCAGGTGGAGAAGCCAAATTAATGGTTATGAGTGAAGAAGTAAAAGTAAACGGAGAAGTATGTACTCAGAGAGGTAAAAAGCTGAGATCAGGGGATATTGTAGAATATCAAAATCATAAGGTATCCGTTAAGTAAAATAATTTTAAGACAGATAATAAAGTTGTAACTATATGATTATGACTTTATTATTCTAGCTTAATGGCAAATATTAATAGTAAAAAGGTTACATAATTAGTAAAAGTAGGTGTTAGTTTGTATGTAAATAGCTTAAAATTAGTGAATTATAGAAACTATGAAAGTTTACTAATTGAATTTAATAAAAATATAAATTTAATACTAGGAAAAAATGGTCAAGGTAAAACAAATATAGTTGAATCTCTTACACTTATGTCTATTGGCAAGTCTTTTAGGACTAATAGGGATAAGGAGTTAATTAGATTTGGCAGTGAAAATCTATATACGGCTTGTTTATTTACCAGAAATGGAATAGATAAAAAGATAGAGATAATGATTACCAAGGACAAAAAAGGAATAAAGATAAACGGAGTATCTATAAAGTCAATTCAGGAATTACTCGGTAATTTAAATGTTGTAGTTTTTTCACCAGAGGATTTAAGGCTTATAAAAGATGGGCCTAAGGAGAGACGTAATTTTATAGATAAAGAGATAAGTCAAATAATGCCAAGATACTACAATCTTCTAACTAGTTATAATAAAGTGATAAATCAAAGAAATAGATTATTAAAATCACAGAGGGTAGACAGTAATTTACTAGACGTCTATGATCAGGGTCTGGTAAATTTTGGGGGAGAAATATACTCAATTAGGACGAAATTTATAGATAAACTATCTGATATTTCAAATAAACTTCATAAGGATTTGACTTCAGATAAGGAAAATTTAACTATAAAATATAAAAATCAATTAGGTATAGATCAGAAAAGCACTCTGGAAGATATAAGAAAAAAAATGTTAGAAAAGCTCGAAGAAAGCAGGCAACAAGATCTATTAAATAGAAATACCAAAGTCGGACCACATAAGGATGATTTGGCTATTTTTATAAATGATGTAGATGTTAGGCTGTATGGTTCACAGGGACAGCAGAGAACGGCGTCAATTTCTTTGAAGTTATCAGAAATAGAGTTAATAAAAAGGGAGTTAGGTGACTACCCAATTCTGATCTTAGATGATGTCTTTAGTGAGTTGGATCAGAATAGACAAAAAATGCTAGTTGAAAAACTAGGAGATATACAGATGTTTGTCACATCTGCAGATCCTCTTCATAAAAATATACTCAGTCAAAGTAATTATTCTGTGTTTTATATTGAAGAAGGTCAGCTTGTGAAGATTGAAAATGGAGGTAATTAAATGTCAAATAACGAGTATGGTGCAGATCAAATACAGGTCTTAGAAGGCTTAGAAGCTGTTAGAAAAAGACCTGGTATGTACATAGGTACAACTGGACCGAAAGGACTACACCACTTAGTATATGAAGTGGTAGATAATAGTATAGATGAGGCACTTGCTGGAAATTGTTCAGAAATATATATTTCCTTAAATAATGATGATAGTGTAACTGTAAGAGATGATGGTAGAGGTATACCAGTAGAAGTTCATCCGAAAACTGGTCTTTCAACTCTAGAAACAGTACTAACAGTCCTTCATGCTGGAGGAAAATTCGGTGGCGGAGGCTACAAGGTATCTGGAGGACTTCATGGAGTTGGTGTATCAGTAGTCAATGCCTTAAGTGAATGGCTAGTAGCGGAAGTAACAAGAGATGGTAAGGTATATAGACAGGAATACAAAAAAGGTAGAGCAGTAAGCAAAATAGAGGCAGTTAGAGATGCAACTATAGAAAGTGGTACAGCAATTACATTTATGCCAGATAAGGGCATATTTGATGAAACAGTATTTAACTATGAAACTTTGGAATATAGATTTAGAGAATTATCTTTTTTGAATAAAGTAATAAAGATTACATTTGAAGATAAAAGAGAAGGACATGAAAAGGTAAAGACATTCCACTATACAGGTGGGTTGGTTGAATATATAAAGTATTTAAACAGAACTAAAACAACTCTACATGATCAAATTATATATATTGATAAATTGGCAAAGGGATGCACTATAGAGCTAGCTCTACAATATACTGATTCATATTCAGAAAATATTTATTCATTTGCAAACAATATAAATACTCATGAAGGTGGAGTCCATCTTTCAGGATTTAAAACAGCTCTTACAAAGGTTGTAAATGATTATGCTAGAAGAAATAATTACTTAAAGGAAAAAGATGTAAACCTAACTGGTGAAGATATAAGAGAAGGTATTACAGGAATTGTATCTGTAAAACTTCCTGAACCACAGTTTGAAGGTCAGACTAAGACAAAGTTAGGTAATACCTTCATGAGAGGATTAGTTGAAAGTATTACAAACGAAGAGGTAGGGGCATTCTTAGAAGAAAATCCTACAGTAGCAAAAATAATACTAGATAAATGCTTAAGAGCACAAAGAGCAAGAGAAGCAGCGAAAAAGGCAAGGGAGTTAACTAGAAGAAAGAGTGTACTAGATATGACTTCTCTTCCAGGTAAGCTTGCGGATTGCTCTGAGAAATCTCCTGCTAAGAGTGAAATATTCTTGGTCGAAGGTGATTCTGCCGGTGGATCAGCAAAGGCTGGTAGAGATAGAAATACTCAGGCAATATTACCTTTGAGAGGTAAAATATTGAATGTTGAAAAATCTAGATTAGATAAGGTTTTATCTTCAGAAGAAATAAAGAATATGATAACAGCATTTGGTTGTGGTATAGGTGATGATTTTGATGAATCTAAGCTTAGATATCATAAAATAGTTATCATGACCGATGCCGATGTCGATGGTGCTCATATAAGAACACTACTTCTTACATTCTTCTTTAGGTATATGAGACCTTTGATAGAAGAAGGGTATGTATATGCGGCTCAACCACCACTATATAAAATCAAAAAATCAAAGAAGGATCACTATGCCTTTTCAGATATTGAACTAAGTGATACTCTAGATGAAATAGGTAGAACTGGTGCAGAAGTATCTCGTTACAAAGGTCTTGGTGAGATGAATGCAGAGCAGCTATGGGAAACTACTATGGACCCTGAATCAAGAACACTTCTTCAGGTCAAAATAGAAGATGCAATAGTTGCTGATGAAGTATTTTCAATGCTTATGGGAGATAAAGTTGCTCCTAGAAGAGAGTTTATAGAAGAAAATGCAAAATATGTTAGAAATTTGGATATATAGGAGGTTGGCTGATTAAATGGAAAAAACAAGTAGAATTATTCCGATAGAAATATCAGATGAAATGAAAAAATCATACATAGATTATTCTATGAGCGTTATAGCTGGTCGTGCTCTTCCAGACGTAAGAGACGGTCTAAAGCCTGTTCATAGAAGAATACTTTACTCAATGAGTGAACAGGGGATTACTCCAGATAAGCCTTATAGAAAATCAGCCCGTATAGTCGGTGACGTTTTGGGTAAGTACCATCCACATGGAGATAGCTCAGTTTATATGGCTATGGTAAAAATGGCTCAGGACTTCTCAACTAAAGAAATGCTTGTAGATGGACAAGGTAACTTTGGTTCAGTTGATGGTGATAGTCCAGCGGCAATGCGTTATACAGAGGCTAGAATGAGTAAGCTTGCACTAGAGCTACTTAGAGATATAGAAAAAGAAACAGTGGACTACGGTCCAAACTTTGATGAAACATTGAAGGAACCACTAGTTTTACCAGCTAGATATCCAAACCTATTGGTAAATGGATCAAATGGTATAGCGGTAGGTATGGCAACTTCAATACCACCACACAATCTTGGTGAAGTAATAGATGCAACAGTTTATTATATAGATAATCGTGATTGTGACGTAGATGATCTAATAAAGATCGTAAAGGGGCCAGACTTCCCAACAGCTGCTACTATTATAGGTACTGAAGGAATAAAAAATGCCTACAGAACTGGTAGAGGTAAGGTAAAAGTTAGAGCCAAGGCTGAAATAGAAGAAGTTCCTAAGGGAAAACAGCAGATAATAGTAACAGAAATTCCTTATCAGGTAAATAAAGCTAGACTAGTAGAAAGAATAGCTGAACTAGTGAAGGATAAGAGAGTAGAAGGAATATCTGACCTTAGAGATGAGAGTAGTAGACATGGAATGAGAATAGTTATAGAACTAAAAAGGGATATAAATGCCAATATAGTTTTAAATAATTTATACAAACATTCCCAGCTTGAAGATACTTTTGGTATAATTATGTTATCATTAGTAAATGGAAGTCCAAAAGTGTTGAATTTGAAGGAAATAATAGGCTATTATGTAGATCATCAAAAGGATGTTATTACTAGAAGAACTCAGTTTGATTTGAAAAAGGCTCAAGCTCGTGCTCATATATTGGAAGGTCTAAAAATAGCACTTGATAATATTGATAGAGTAATTAAGATAATAAGAGGCTCAAAAACTGGTCAGATAGCAAAGGAAAGTTTGATTGAAGAGTTTGGTCTTTCTGAAATACAGGCACAGGCTATACTTGATATGAGACTTCAAAGACTAACAGGTCTTGAAAGAGATAAAATAGATAAAGAATACAATGAACTTATGGAAAAAATACAGTATTTAGAAAGTATACTTGCTGATGAAGATAAGTTATTTGGAGTGATAAAAGATGAGATGCTTGCAATTAAGAATAAATTTGCAAGAGAAAGACTTACAGATATTAAGCCTGCAGAGGGAGAATTTGATATAAAGGATCTATTTGAGGAAGAAGAAATAGCAATAACTCTTACTCACCTAGGATATATTAAGAGACTACCAGCAGATACTTATAGAAGTCAAAAAAGAGGTGGAAGAGGAGTATCAGCCCTTACAACTAGGGAAGAAGATTTCGTAACAGACCTTATCTCTACAACAACTCACTCAGTGATGTTATTCTTCACAAATAGAGGTAGAGTATACAGATTAAACGCTTATGAAGTTCCAGAAGGAAAGAGAACTTCAAAGGGAACAGCTATAGTAAATCTCCTACAGCTAAATCCAGGGGAAAAGATAGCTAGAACTATATCATTTAATCCAGATGATGATACAAAGAATGAATCAGAATTTCTTCTTATGGGAACTAAAAATGGTATCGTAAAGAAGACTAAGATAAGTGAGTTCAAAAATATCAATAAATCAGGATTAATAGCAATTAACCTTAGAGATGGCGATGAACTAATCGGAGTAAAGATGACTGATGGCGATGAAGAAGTTATGCTAGTAACTCAAGACGGCATGAGTATAAGATTCAGTGAAAAAGACGTCAGAGCTATGGGAAGAGCAGCAACAGGTGTCAAGGGTATCACTCTAGGCAAAAAAGATATAGTCGTATCTATGGATCTTGCCAGCGAAGGAACAGACCTACTTGTTATAAGTGAAAAGGGATTCGGTAAGAGATCTGGCATAGAAGAGTATAGACCTCAGATAAGAGCTGGTAAGGGTATAAAGACTTACAACATAAACTCTAAAACTGGTAAGATAGTTGGTGCAACACTAGTAAATGAAGACGATGAGATAATGATGCTAAACTCTAATGGAGTTCTGATAAGAATAAGAGTTGAAGAAATATCTATATACGGAAGAATTACAAGTGGTGTAAAGCTAATGAGAACAGATGAAGAGGTTGAAGTTGTATCTATAGCTAAACTAAAGCGTGAAGATGAGATTGAATAAATAATAGGAGGCTGACTATGTCATTGAATATAAACTCAGATTATAAAAACGATAGCAACAGTTGGATTGTTAAAATTTCAGGTGAGCTTGATGTTTCTTGTGCTGATGATTTGAAAAAGGAATTGGATAGCAATATAGATAATAAACTTTCTAATGTTAAAATAGATATGTCTAATTTACAGTATATTGACTCTACTGGCATTGGTGTAATTATTGGTGCTATGAAGAAGTTGAGAAAAGAGAAAAAAGACATCTCAATTTTGAACGCAAAAGACAATGTAAAGAAAATATTTAAAATTACTGGCTTAGACCAGATCATACGTATGGAGGGATAGTCGTGGAATACGAAGTAATTAATATGAGTATGTCTAGTAATCCTAACTTTGTATCTGTGGTAAGACTGACAACATCAGGAATTGCCAGTAGGATGGGGTTCACATTAGACGACATAGAAGATTTGAAAGTATCAATATCTGAAGCTTGTACTAATGCTATAAAGCACAGCAAAGAAAAAGACTTTGAAATTATATTCTATATTTATGAGGATAGATTATCCATTGAGGTAAGAGATAAGGGAATTGGATATGATGAACAATGTGTAGAAGATCCAGACCTTAAAAATCCAAAAACAAGCGGACTTGGATTATTTATAATAAGAACACTTATGGATGAAGTAGATGTATGCACTTGCGGGAATAAGGGGACAATAATTAAAATGACTAAAATGGTTGGAGTTGAAGAATAATGAATCAAATGGCCACAGAAAAAAATTATGAGGAAATGGAAGTAAAGCAACTCTTCAAGATTTTTTCTGAGGATAAGAGCAACACAGCCGTAAGAAATATATTAATAGAAAAACATCTTTATCTAGCAAAGATATTGGCTAGAAAATATATAAATAAGGGTGTTGACTATGAGGATATATATCAAGTAGCATCTTTGGCTCTTATCTATGCTATTGACAGATATGATGTATCTAAGGGGTTTGAATTTTCGAGTTTTGCGACACCAACAATAGTGGGAGAAATCAAGAAGTATTTTAGAGATAAAGTTTGGACTATGAGAGTTCCTAGAAGAATTCAGGAACTGAGCAAGAAGATAAGTAATGCCAAGCTACATCTTGAGCAAGAATTTAAGAAAAGTCCTACTCCATCTGAGATAGCAAACTATCTAGATGTTACAGAAGAGGACGTTTTGGAAGCTATGGAAGCTTCATATGGTTATCAACCGATATCACTAGATACACCAAGCAATGACGACTCTGAGGACAAGGACATGACTCTCGGGGATAGAGTTGGAATGGAAGAAAGAAACTTTTCGGATATTGAGCAAAAAGACTTTTTAAATAGATTTATGGTAAATTTAAATGATTTAGAAGTGAGCATAATTGAAGGAAGATTCTTTGACAATAAGACTCAGTCAGTAATAGCTGATGAACTTGGAATATCTCAGATGACCGTGTCTAGATTGGAAAAAAAGATAGTTGAAAAGCTGAGAAAAGAATACCTTAAGGGTGTTGAGATTTAATATTTGGCTAAAAATAAAGTAAGGGGATTAGTTTACTAGTAACCTTACTTTTTTTATGTATTTTTATAATTTTATGATTCTATTAATTCTGTATATTTTTATTGAATAGATAATACTAGTTATATCTTAATATTCTGATAAATGTGCTATAATAAAATTTGAGATATATTTATATTATCTTTAATGATAGAGTTTTTACTTTGTATTCACTAATTATTTTATGCTAGTTTTTAAAAAGGAGGCAGTACTATGAGTGACAAAGAAAGGCTAGATATAGATGCAAATGCTCCAATACTAGGAGTAAATAAAAATATGAAAGTAGCTACAGAAAAGATATCTAAGGATCCAATAAATCCAAGAAATGCCTATATGTTGGTCAAAGATGAGTTGTTAAATGAAGGAAATGCAAGACAGAATTTAGCAACTTTTTGCCAGACATATATGATAGACGAGGCTAGTAAGTTGATGAGCGAGAGTATGGATAAAAATGCCATAGACAAGTCAGAATATCCAAGGACTGCAGAGTTAGAAAAGAGATGTGTAAGTATAATAGCAGATCTTTGGAATGCAAATCCTGATGAAAAGTTTATAGGAACATCTACAGTTGGATCATCTGAAGCCTGTATGCTAGGCGGTATGGCTATGAAGTTTAGCTGGAGGAAGATGGCTAAAGAATGTAATATAGATATAAATGCTAAAAAACCTAACCTTGTAATAAGCTCAGGATATCAAGTTTGCTGGGAAAAATTTTGTGTTTATTGGGATATAGAGCTAAGAGCAGTTCCTATGGATGAAGACAATTTGAGCCTAGATCCAGATAAACTACTAGACTATATAGATGAATATACTATCGGTGTTGTAGGGATATTAGGTATTACATATACAGGTAAATTTGATGATATGAAGGCCATAGACGCCAAATTAGAGGAGTATAATGCAAATCACGATATAAAGGTATATATGCATATAGATGGAGCTTCAGGAGGGCTATTTACTCCATTTGTAAATCCAGAATTAGAGTGGGACTTTAGACTAAAAAATGTTGTATCAATAAATACATCAGGTCACAAGTATGGTCTTGTTTATCCAGGAATTGGCTGGATAGTATGGAGAGATAAGAAATTTCTCCCAGAAGAATTAATATTTGAAGTTAGTTATCTAGGAGGAAAACTACCTACCATTGCAATTAATTTTTCCCACAGTGCCAGTCACATAATAGGTCAATACTATAACTTTTTGAGACTTGGATATAATGGATATAGAGAAATTCATGAATCTACTAGAGATGTAGCTGGATATCTCTCCAAAGAACTAGAAAATACGGGAATGTTTTATATATATAATGATGGATACAATCTTCCAATAGTGTGCTATCGTTTAAAAGAAGATAAAGACAGAAAATGGAATTTATATGAATTAGCTGATAGATTATTGATGAAAGGCTGGCAAGTTCCAGCATATCCTCTTCCAGATAATTTGTCTGATATAGTAATTCAAAGGATTGTGGTAAGATCAGACTTGGCTATGAACACAGCACAGGCATATATAGAGGATTTAAAAGAAGCTATTAATGATTTAGACAATGCAAGAGTTCTATATCATGATAAGGAAGAAATAAAAACATTTGGATTTACACATTAATAGACGTTTAGATAAGTATTATAAAGAGAGATAGGCCCCTAAGTTATTAGGAGCTTATTTTTCTTATGGAATACATTTTTAATATGTTATAATCATATGTATATATTTTGATATGGAGGTGAATATATGGAAGAATCAATAGAAAAACAAACCACGATATTTAATAGATCGGTCGATGCTTTTTTCGATAAATTGCCGTCATTTGTAATAGCACTAGTAACTATTTTGATAGGTGTTATAATCGCAAAAATGGTAAAAAAAGCCTTAACTAGAATGCTTTACAAATATAAGTCTAGTGTAGGAATAATAAGTTTCCTTATAAACTTATCTCAAGTTTTAATTATAATGGTGGCTTTTATACAGGCTTTAGGCGGACTTGGAGTAAATACAACGTCATTTGCTGCTATACTTGGTGCTGCTGGTTTCAGTATAGGTTTAGCGTTTAAAGAGGTCTTGGCAAACTTTGGTTCAAGTATGATAATATTGTTTTTTAAACCATTCGATGTAGGGGATTATATACTATGCGATAATGTAGAAGGAAGTGTATTTGAGATACAAATGTTTTCTACAACACTAAAAACAGTAGACAATAAGCTAATAATAGTTCCAAATTCAATGATTACTTCAAATCCAGTAATAAATTATACATCACAAGACAGAAGAAGAATTGATTTTGCTTTTAACTTTGAATATGATACAGATGTCAAGAAATTATATGAAATAGCTGAAAGATTGTTTGAAGAAGAAAGCAGAATACTTAAATCACCAGCTCCCCTATTAGGAGTTGACTCAATGGAAAATAATATGATTAGATTTATAGCTAGACCTTGGGTAAAGACTGATGATTATTGGGATATATATTATAAGTTGATGGAAGAATTCAAGCATGAATTTGATAGCAACAATATAAAACTATCTAGAATAAACATAATAAATAATAATTAAGTGATAAATAGATTTTTAAATTAAAATAAATTAATGAGAATCAGTAAAAAAAGCTTTTCTATGCTATAATTTTACTTAGATAGAATAAAATTTAGTTTAGGGAGGATGTATATGAAAAAGTTAATAGCAATATCTATGGGAATTTTGTTTTTTATGTCTAGTATATCAGTTGTAAAAGCTGATGAGAAAGCTGACGAAGTAGTTAAGCAAAATATTAATGTCAGCAGAGTAGCAGGTTGGGACCGATATGAAAGTACGGTAAACGCCAATAAAAAGTATATGAAACAGGCTTATGGCAATCTAGCAGTAATAGCTAGTGGCAATGATTTTAAGACGGCTCTTTATGCTAGTTATATGGCATCAGCTCTAAAAGTACCTTACTTTGTAAACCCTAATCACGGAATGAGAAGTGATGTTTTAAATGAAATGAAAAGACTAAATGTTAAAAGGGTATATGTTGTAGGGGATTATTCTAAACTTGATAGAAGTATAGATAATACTCTTTTATCTAGGGGAATAAAGGTTGAAAGAGTATATGATGGTAAGAAATACTGTGATGGATATGGAAGTTGTTATGAAATGAGCTTGCATGAATATATAGATACTATACTATTTGAAGCTCTTCATAAAGGAGAAAATAGAGGGGATATTGGAAATGCAATTCTTATAAATGATAATAAATTTCCTGATTTATTATCTGCAGTACCATTTATAGCTAAAACTAACATAAAATATGCTTCAGGTTTATTGAATACAAACTCTATGAGTGATTGGGTAAGTAGTAGTGGATATGCTGTTTTGGATAACTGGTTTATAATAGGTGGTTATCAGAGTGTTCCCGAGGAATATAGAGTTAGAGACTATTTCTATGGAGAAGAGTTTGAAAATAAGTTGATGGTAAATGATGAAGAGACTTATGAGCCATATAGAACTTGGGGAAGAATAAGCGGTAAAAACAGATATAAAACAGCTGTAGAACTAGCAAAAGCTTATAATATAGTCCTACATCAAAATATAAACACAATAGTGCTAGTAAATGGTCAGGACTATCCAGATGCCCTATCATCTAGCCTAGTAGCCAGTCAAAATAATGCAGCAGTGCTTTTGACTGAGCCAAATAAACTAAATGAAGATACTGAAAAATATATTAGAGAAAATAATATAAAAAATGTGATTATTGTAGGTGGAGAAAAATCAGTATCTAAGAATGTTGAAAATATGCTTAAAGATTTTTAATTAAATAATATAAAAAAGGTTAGCTAGAAAATAGCTAACCTTTTTATGATTTTCACTAAAAT
>PPYF01172335.1_pt1 | contig 11535 bp, 9 predicted proteins | sample 1559871 | NCBI WGS metagenome assembly PPYF01 (sample SAMN08240021, study PRJNA423297) | Human gut metagenome, whole genome shotgun sequencing project. | reverse complement strand
GTCGGCCCCCGACTTACGCGCAGAGTAAAACGCCGCGACGACGTGCCGTTGTCATTTGCCGATGGTTATCCCTTTCTGCTGGCCAACGAGGCCTCACTGCGCGACTTACAGCAGCGTTGCCCGGCTGGCGTGAAAATAGAACAGTTTCGTCCCAATCTGGTCGTTTCCGGCGCGGCGCCCTGGGAAGAAGACACCTGGAAGGTCATTCGTATCGGCGACGTCATCTTTGATGTCGCAAAACCGTGCAGCCGTTGTATTTTCACCACCGTCAGCCCTGAGAAAGGGCAAAAGCACCCAACGGGTGAGCCGCTGGCAACCTTGCAAACCTTTCGCACGGCGCAGGACAACGGCGATGTTGATTTCGGGCAGAACCTGATTGCGCGTAACAGCGGCGTCATTCGCGTAGGCGATGAGGTTGACATTCTCGCAACCGCCCCCGCCAAACCTTATGGCGCCGCAAATTCTGATGATGCGGTGGCGCCGGAAAAACAGCCTGATACAACAGTCACTATCGACTGGCAGGGGCAAACCTTTCGTGGGAATAACCAACAGGTGCTGCTTGAACAACTGGAGAATCAGGGTATCCGCATCCCTTATTCATGTCGGGCCGGGATCTGCGGCAGTTGCCGGATAACGCTGCTGGAAGGCGAAGTGAGTCCGCTGAAAAAATCAGCGATTAACGATGATGGAACGATTCTTAGCTGTAGCTGCGTGCCAAAAACCGCGCTCAGGCTGGGAAATTAAACCGCTTGTTCAAGGCTGAAGCTGGCGAGTCGCTGTTGCGGCTTCAGTCTGTCGTTCATGATCTTAATCGCATCGCCGAGCTGCATAGTGCGTCCAGCCACGACGACACCGGGCTGGGCCAGCAGGCACAGCGCCGCGTTTTCACCCGGCTCAACCACCAGTAAATTCACCTGTTCTTCGGTGTCGCTAAGCCACACGCAGGCGGCATCACCCACCGTTGGCGTCCAGATCTCGCCGTGCGCGACAAAATGCCAGCTTTTTGGCATCTGTGGTTTCAGATAACGGATCGCCACCAGCGCATTGAGCACCAGTTCCGCTTTTTGTTCTTTCGATAATTCGAGGTCGCGACATTTTTCTTCAAAAGAGAAATAGAGCGCGGCGTCATCGACACAAAAACCAGACGGCGAAAATGCATCCGGCGTGAGCATTTTGCGAGCAAAGCGCGAGCGAAATAACATGCCATTGGCTAAATCGAGCATCATTCGGTCATGCTCCTCATCATAATACCAGCGCCAGTTATCGTCAGGTTTAATTCGCATTGTACTCTCTCCCGTTTCCATCACCCTGTTGCAAAAATGTCCTTTTTCACCGCTTCGTTTATTACCTTAATAAGCAAAGCCTAAAATGTTTAAATAAGCAACAATGAAGGAATATAAAACAACCAGGGCCGGAAATAAAGCCCTGGTTGTCTGATAATGAGAGAAAAGAATCAAATATGGGTAACGATTTCTTTAATCAGCTGCGGGCCTTTAAAAATAAAGCCGGAATAAATTTGTACCAGCGTAGCGCCAGCAGCCATCTTCTCACGCGCCGCGATGACAGAATCTATCCCGCCGACGCCAATAATCGGTAACTGTCCTTTCAATTCCTGGGACAGTCGGCGAATAATTTCTGTACTTTTTAACTGTAATGGTCGACCGCTTAAACCACCCGCTTCATCGCAATTTTTCATTCCCTGAACCAGAGAACGATCGAGCGTCGTATTTGTCGCAATCACACCATCAATATTATGGCGAACTAAACTGTCGGCCACCTGGATCAATTCGTCCTCAGAAAGATCCGGGGCGATCTTTACCGCGATCGGAACATATTTATGGTGGATCGTCTGGAGATCATTTTGCTTATTTTTAATTGCCGTCAGCAAATCATCCAGCGCCTCGCCATATTGTAGCGTACGTAACCCAGGGGTATTTGGCGAAGAGATATTAATGGCGATATAACCGGCATATGCATAGATTTTTTCCATACAAATCAGATAGTCATCTTTGCCATTCTCTACCGGCGTATCTTTATTTTTGCCGATATTAATTCCGAGGATACCGTCGAAATGCGCTTTTTTGACATTCTCTACCAGGTTATCAACGCCCAAATTATTAAAGCCCATCCGGTTGATCAACCCTTCGGCATCAACCAGGCGGAAAAGGCGCGGCTTATCGTTACCAGGCTGAGGGCGCGGCGTCACGGTTCCGATCTCAATCGATCCGAATCCCATTGCGCCCAGAGCGTCGATGCACTCTCCGTCCTTATCCAGACCCGCAGCAAGGCCGAGCGGATTCTTAAATGTCAGCCCCATGCAGCTTACTGGCTTCGCGGGGACTTTCTGTCGGACAAGCGCTTCCAGCGGCGTGCCTGTTACACGGCGTAATTGCTGAAACGTAAATTCATGAGCGCGCTCTGGATCGAGCTGAAAAAGGGCTTTACGAACGAAGGGGTAGTACATGAACTCTCCTGGATTCCCGGTGTGCAGACCGGGGGCGTATTATGTGCGATATCCAGCAAAAAGGGAATTGACTTGCGGCAATAAATAGCAATCGTTTTCCTTGTTGTCCTCTTTTTATTCAATTTCCAACTTTTCTATCCCGCATAAATCATTTCGGTAAACAAAATCTCTCTGTCAGACTGCACAAATTGTTATCAATGTTAATGAAAATCGAATAATTAGTTATAAGGGGAGATTGAGATTATGCGCGTCATCACTCTGGCGGGAAGCCCACGCTTTCCCTCTCGTTCCAGTGCGTTACTGGAATATTCCCGGGAAAAACTGAACAGTCTGGACGTCGAAGTCAGCCACTGGAATTTGCATAACTTTGACCCCGAAGACTTGCTATATGCGCGTTTCGACAGCCCGGCGTTAAAAACATTTATTGAACAATTACAGGATGTAGACGGGCTGATCGTCGCAACGCCGGTTTATAAAGCCGCCTATTCCGGGGCGTTAAAAACGTTGCTCGACCTGCTTCCTGAACGAGCGCTGGAAGGCAAAGCCGTATTACCGCTGGCAACCGGCGGTACTGTCGCCCATTTACTGGCCGTTGACTACGCGCTCAAGCCGGTGCTGAGCGCGCTGAAAGCACAAGAGATCCTGCACGGCGTGTTTGCCGACGATTCTCAGGTGATTGATTACCAGCATAAACCGCAGTTCACCCCTAATTTACAACATCGCCTTGACAGCGCGCTTGAAACATTCTGGCAAGCGTTGCACCGCCGCGATGTGCCGGTTCCCGTCATTCATTCACCACGAGGCGTTGCCCATGTTTAAATTTTTCAGACATCGTCCTCAATGGCTGGCGCTGGCCGGATTGCTCTCGCTTTCGGCCTGGTCACACGCGGCAGAGTCAGCGCCTGACGCACTGCGCATCGGCTATCAGAAAGGCAGCATCAGTATGGTGCTGGCGAAAAGCCACCAACTGCTGGAGAAGCGTTACCCGCAAACCAAAATCTCCTGGGTTGAGTTCCCGGCAGGCCCGCAAATGCTGGAGGCATTGAATGTCGGCAGTATCGATCTCGGCAGTACCGGCGATATCCCCCCTATTTTTGCGCAGGCTGCCGGGGCGGACCTGGTTTATGTTGGCGTTGAGCCTCCCAAACCAAAAGCCGAGGTCATTCTCGTCCCTGAAAACAGTCCGATAAAAACCGTCGCGGATCTGAAAGGACACAAAGTCGCCTTCCAGAAAGGTTCCAGTTCGCACAATCTGCTGCTGCGCGCACTGCAACAGGCCGGACTTAAATTTACCGATATCCAGGCCACATACCTGACGCCAGCAGACGCCCGCGCCGCGTTCCAGCAAGGGAATGTCGATGCGTGGGCAATCTGGGACCCTTACTATTCCGCTGCGCTGTTGCAGGGTGGCGTTCGCGTCCTGAAAGACGGGACCGACCTGAAACAAACCGGTTCGTTCTATCTGGCGGCGCGCCCTTATGCCGAAAAGAACGGCAGCTTCATTCAGGGCGTTCTGGACACCTTCAGTCAGGCCGATGCGTTAACGATAAGCCAGCGTGAACAAAGTATCACCCTGCTGGCAAAAACGATGGGATTGCCTGAACCGGTGATTGCCACCTATCTGGATCACCGCCCGCCAACCACCATTACGCCGGTGAGCGCCTCTGTCGCTACCTTGCAGCAGCAAACCGCCGATCTGTTTTACGACAACCGTCTGGTGCCGAAAAAAATTGATATTCGCCAGCGTATCTGGCAGCCCACTCAACAAGAAGGAGCAAAATTATGAGCCTGAATATGTTCTGGTTTTTACCTACCCACGGTGACGGGCATTATCTGGGAACCGAAGCAGGCTCGCGCCCGGTCGATCACGGTTACCTGCAACAAATCGCGCAAACGGCGGACCGCCTGGGCTTTACGGGCGTATTGATCCCAACCGGGCGTTCCTGCGAAGACGCCTGGCTGGTTGCCGCCTCAATGATTCCGGTCACACAGCGACTGAAATTCCTGGTCGCCCTGCGCCCAAGCGTCACGTCGCCAACGGTTGCCGCCCGTCAGGCTGCAACGCTGGACAGACTCTCCAATGGCCGCGCGCTGTTTAATCTGGTTACCGGTAGCGATCCGCAGGAGCTGGCCGGTGACGGCGTCTTCCTTGACCACACCGAACGCTATGAAGCCTCATCCGAGTTTACGCAGGTATGGCGACGCCTGCTGCAAGGCGAGACGGTGGACTTCAACGGTAAACATATTCATGTTCGTGGCGCAAAATTGTTCTTCCCTGCCATTCAGCAACCGTATCCACCGCTCTATTTTGGCGGTTCATCGGATGTCGCGCAGGATCTCGCCGCTGAGCAGGTCGATCTCTATCTCACCTGGGGCGAACCGCCTGCGCAGGTAAAAGAGAAAATTGAACAGGTACGCGCCAAAGCAGCGGCTCGCGGGCGTAAAATCCGTTTCGGCATCCGCCTGCACGTTATTGTGCGTGAAACCAATGAAGAGGCCTGGCGTGCGGCCGATCGCCTGATTGCTCACCTGGATGACGATACGATCGCCAAAGCACAAGCCGCATTCGCCAGAACGGATTCTGTCGGTCAGCACCGGATGGCCGCGCTGCATAACGGTAAGCGTGATCAACTGGAGATCAGCCCTAACTTGTGGGCAGGCGTCGGGCTGGTGCGCGGCGGCGCGGGAACCGCTCTGGTGGGTGATGGCCCGACCGTCGCCGCACGTATTAATGAGTACGCGGAGCTGGGTATCGACAGTTTTGTGCTCTCCGGTTATCCGCATCTGGAAGAGGCCTACAACGTGGGCGAACTGCTGTTCCCGCATCTGGACGTCGCCATCCCGGAAATTCCGCAGCCGCAGCCTCTGCATCAGCAAGGCGAAGCGGTTGCCAATGAATTTATCCCCCGTAAAGCCGCGCAGAGTTAAGGAATACACCAATGGCAACTCCCACAAACAAATGGTTATTGCGCGTTGCCCCCTGGTTTTTACCGGTGGGCATCGTGGCGGTCTGGCAAATAGCCTCTTCGATGGGCTGGTTGTCAACCCGCATACTCCCCTCTCCCGAAGGGGTGATCGCGGCATTCTGGACACTCTCCGCTAGCGGCGAACTCTGGCAGCATCTGGCCATTAGTTCATGGCGCGCTTTCATCGGCTTTTCAATTGGCGGTTCTATCGGTCTGATGCTGGGGCTGATCAGCGGTTTGTCGCGGTGGGGAGAACGTCTGCTGGATACTTCAGTACAAATGCTGCGTAACGTGCCGCACCTGGCGCTGATCCCGCTGGTGATTTTATGGTTCGGGATTGATGAAAGCGCGAAGATTTTTCTCGTGGCGCTGGGAACGCTGTTTCCGATTTATATCAATACCTGGCATGGGATTCGTAATATCGATCGGGGTCTGGTGGAGATGGCTCGCAGCTATGGCTTATCCAGCTTCCCGCTGTTTGTGCATGTGATCCTCCCCGGCGCCCTGCCCTCTATTATGGTTGGCGTCCGTTTTGCGCTCGGGTTGATGTGGCTGACGCTGATTGTGGCGGAAACCATTTCGGCGAACGCCGGGATCGGCTATCTGGCGATGAACGCCAGGGAATTCCTGCAAACGGACATCGTCGTGGTCGCGATTATTTTGTATGCCCTGCTCGGTAAACTCGCCGACGTCAGCGCGCAGCTGTTAGAGCGCGTCTGGCTGCGCTGGAATCCTGCTTATTACACGAAAGAGGCAACCGTATGAATACCGCTCGTCTTAATCAGGGAACGCCGCTACTGCTCAACGCGGTAACCAAACAATATGCTGACAACACGGTGCTGAACCAGTTGGATCTGCATATTCCCGCCGGGCAATTTGTGGCGGTGGTTGGACGCAGCGGTGGCGGGAAAAGTACGCTGCTGCGTCTGCTGGCCGGTCTGGAATCCCCTACGGCTGGAGAATTGCTTGCCGGAACAACGCCGCTGGCCGAGATCCAGGACGACACGCGTATGATGTTCCAGGATGCGCGCCTGCTGCCGTGGAAGTCGGTGATCGATAATGTTGGATTGGGTCTGAAAGGCGGCTGGCGGGATGCGGCGCGTCAGGCGCTGGCGGCGGTCGGTCTCGAAAACCGGGCGACAGAGTGGCCTGCGGCGCTGTCCGGCGGGCAGAAACAGCGTGTCGCGCTGGCCCGCGCGCTGATCCACCGGCCGGGATTACTGCTGCTGGATGAACCTCTCGGCGCGCTGGATGCCCTGACCCGGCTGGAAATGCAAGATTTGATCGTCTCGTTATGGCAAGAGCACGGTTTTACAGTGCTGCTGGTCACGCATGACGTCAGCGAGGCCGTGGCGATGGCCGATCGGGTTCTGTTGATCGAGGACGGGAAAATTGGTCTGGACTTGACGGTGGATATCGCGAGGCCGCGCCGTCTGGGGACGGTACGTTTAGCGGAACTGGAAGCGGAAGTGTTGGGTCGGGTGATGCAACGTGGTGAAAATGAGTCTCCGCTACGCAAGCACGGTTAAAAAATGCCGGATGGCGCTGTTGCTTATCCGGCCTACACGTAAATGGTAGGCCGGATGCATCCGGCAATATTATCAGGCTAACGCTTTGGTAATCTTCTCGAACAGATCGCCAGAGAGGTTTTCCAGCCCTTTCAGTTGCTCCAGCGCGGCGCGCATTTTTTCCTGGCGCTTCGCATCGTAACGTTTCAGACGAATCAGCGGTTCAATCAGGCGTGATGCCACCTGTGGGTTACGGCTGTTGAGGTCCGTCAGCATTTCGACCAGGAACTGATAGCCGCTGCCGTCTTCAGCATGAAACGCCGCCGGATTGCTCCCGGCAAATGCGCCAATCAACGAACGAATACGGTTCGGGTTGCTCATACTGAAAGAACGATGCTTCAGGAGGCCACGCACCGTTTCCAGCACGTTATCCGCCGGGCTGGTGGATTGCAGGATAAACCATTTATCCATGACCAGTCCGTCCTGATGCCACTTATCATCATACTCCTGCATCAACGCGTCACGGCACGGCAATTGCGCCGCGACCGCCGCCGACAGCGCCGCCAGCGCATCGGTCATATTATTGGCTTCATGGTACTGCTTGCTCACCAGCGTATCCGCCAAGTGGGTTTCACCAAAGGCCAGGAAGCGCAGGCAGGCATTGCGTAGCGTACGCTTGCCAATGTCGGCGTGTTCAACGCGGTACTCATCAAGATGATTCGCGTTATAGATTGCCAGGAACTCGTCTGCCAGTTCCGCCGCCAGCGTGCGGGTCAACGCTTCTCGGACTTCGGCAATCGCCAGCGGATCGATGATCTCGAACAGTTCCGCGATCTCATTCACCGAAGGCAACGTCAGAATTTCCGCCGCCAGCGCCGGATCAATTTTCTCATCCAGCAGAACCGCCCGGAAGGCATCCGCCACATGTACCGGCAGCGACAGCGGCTGCCCCTGCTGATGGCGCGCAACGTTCAGCTTAATATACGTCGCCAACAGGCTTTGCGCCGCGTCCCAACGTGAGAAGTCATTGCGCGAATGACGCATCAGGAACGTCAGTTGTTGATCGCTCCATTTGTACTCCAGTTTCACCGGCGCGGAGAATTCGCACAGCAGTGCTGGCACCGGCTGGAAATACACATTGTCAAAGACAAAGGTTTGCTCCGCCTGGGTCACGTTCAACACGGAATTGACCGGATGACCGCCCTTCTGCAACGGAATAACGCTGCCTTCGTTGTCGTACAGCTCAATCGCGAACGGAATATGCAGCGCTTGCTTTTCTGCCTGATCCGCCGTCGCAGGCGTACGCTGACTAATGGTCAACGTGTACTGTTCCGTTTCCGGGTTATAGTCGTCCCGTACGCTGACAACCGGCGTGCCGGACTGGCTGTACCAACGGCGGAAGTGAGACAAATCGACATTCGACGCATCCTCCATCGCCTGCACAAAGTCATCACAGGTAGCGGCGCTGCCGTCATGACGCTCAAAATAAAGCTGCATCCCTTTCTGGAAATTCGTTTCGCCCAGCAGTGTGTGGATCATGCGAATCACTTCCGCGCCCTTCTCGTAGACGGTCAGGGTGTAGAAGTTGTTCATCTCAATGACCTTATCCGGGCGGATAGGATGCGCCATTGGGCTCGCGTCCTCAGCAAATTGCAGACCGCGCATGGTGCGCACGTTGCTGATACGGTTCACCGCGCGGGAGCCGAGATCGGAACTGAATTCCTGGTCGCGGAAAACGGTCAGGCCTTCTTTCAGACTCAACTGGAACCAGTCGCGACAGGTAACGCGGTTACCCGTCCAGTTGTGGAAATATTCGTGACCAATAACGCGCTCAATGTCGAGATAATCTTTGTCGGTCGCCGTATCGGTGCGGGCCAGCACATATTTGGAGTTAAAGACGTTCAAACCTTTATTCTCCATCGCGCCCATATTGAAGAAGTCCACCGCCACGATCATGTAGATGTCGAGGTCATACTCCAGGCCGAAACGCTCTTCATCCCATTTCATGGAGTTTTTCAGCGAAGTCATCGCCCACGGCGCACGGTCCAGATTGCCGCGATCAACGTACAGTTCCAGCGCCACCTCCCGGCCAGAACGCGTGATGAAGGTATCGCGCAGTACATCGAAATCGCCCGCCACCAGCGCAAACAGGTAGCAGGGTTTCGGGAACGGGTCCTGCCACTGCACCCAGTGACGGCCATTATCCAGTTCACCCTGCGCAATACGGTTGCCGTTGGAAAGCAGGAACGGATATCTGGATTTATCGGCGATGATTTTGGTGGTAAAACGCGCCAGCACATCCGGGCGGTCAAGATACCAGGTTATGTGGCGGAAACCTTCCGCTTCACACTGCGTACACAGCGCGTCGCCTGACTGGTACAGGCCTTCCAGCGCCGTGTTCGCCGCCGGGCTGATCTCATTCACAATGCGCAGAGTAAAGCGCTCGGGCAGGCTGCCGATCACCAGCTCGCCCTCTTCTTCTTTGTAGTCAGTCCACGGCGCATCGTTTACATGGAGGGATACCAGTCGCAGATCTTCACCGCTCAGGCGAAGGGGCGCGTCAGATGCGCCATGACGGACAGCCTGACTCAGTGCTGTAACGACGGTTTTCTCAGCATCCAGGTCAAAGGTCAAATCAATGTCAGTAATCTGGTAATCCGGGGCACGGTAGTCGTGACGGTATTTGGCTTGTGGCTGTTGTGTCATAAAAAACCTTTAGCATCTTTTGTAGAGTCCCGACTCCAGTCTATTCCTGTTGTCGAAATCGCGCTATGCAGAATGTTCATCTTTTCAGACACAAACACTCTTTTTGCTACATTTTTATAACATAAAGGCGTCACGTTTAAAATCACGGAGGCCGTTCAGGCCCCCACCAGCCAAATGAAAACGTCACATCGCCAGTACAATGAGAACCACAGGCTTAAATCTCAAAACTTGATTTATGACCAAGCCTCATTTCAAAGGCATTTCTTAGCGTAGTCGTTACCTTTTCAAAATCGTGTAACTTTTCAGTGTCATTAAAACAGGCCTGCGCGGTGCCATTTGACAGCGTCTTGATGGCCTCGTTTATGTTACTGGACGACAAATTGAAATATACTCCACGCCCTTCCGGGTTCTTAGGATTAAAGTTACCGTGGGCCAGTTGCCAGTACCTGAATAAATACTGCGTTAAACATAATGGCTCTCTGAACCTTTTGCTTGATGATTTTTTCAACAACTCCTCTTCGGCCTGCCATATCTCAGTGAATGTACTTTTCAGGAATGGCTGGGGAAGATGCTTACCGTAGAAGCCTTCAAAATAACTTGCACGGCGGTTCATAAAATTTTTCAACAGACCTTTTTTATAACGTAAGCTATAGTATTTACGTCTGTTTTCTTTGATTATTGTTTTTTTATTAATATGCGTATTTAAAACACTGACATTAAGAAATTCTGACGACCTCATTATGATCTCATCTTTATTTTTAGGTGATTGTTTTTTTATGATGAGGAAGTCATTAGGATAGCCATTATCAAAATAAAAATCTTCCCGCAAAGGAGAGGTAATGAACGTATCGTCATTAAATAAAACAAATTTATTACTGAGATCTTTTATCCGATGAAGATTTAGCTCTATCGTATTAGAGTTGAACGTTGGTAAATATTCAGACGGAATAAACTCATCATGAAAGACAATATTTAATTTTTCATGTTCTACATTGATCCATGACGGAATTTGTCCACAGGTAACCAAATGTACTTTTCTTACCCATGGCGCATATTTTTCGACACATCTGAACCAATATTTAAAGATACCCATATCCCTGAACCGCGCAGGATGGACGGCTCTCTCACCGTGGCTACCTTTTCCTTTGAACTCAGTAAACTTTTCTTGCCAGGCTACATCGGTTGAATCAACCCATAAAACAACAAAATCAATATCACTCATCGTTTTTATCTCAAATAATCATTGCGCTCATAAAATATAACAAGTCCGAAAGGCTATTTTTAACCCCATCAAGGCAAAGGCAAACAAGATGAGCACGGTTAAATTGCCTGACGATGAACCCGCCGGAGCGGTGAGTCGCGCATAAATAATCAGGTAATAAAAGCATCAGCCGGGCACGTTTTCATACCCTTTAAGCCTTTGAGAATAAAGATTCAATATTGATAAGCCCAGGTAATAGAGGGTTTTCCTGGGTTCGAACAGGCTCTGCGATACTTTATCGCGAAAATGATACATGACGGATTCAGATGAAATCAAGGACAGAAGTCATAGAATCGCCCTGTTATCCGGTAATGCAGAATGATTTTTGAAGAAAAAATAAACGATGAGATGATTCTTACGCGTCGATATTTCACGATCTGATCAATTTGATTATTGGGGGCGGGATGAACATTGTCTCCACCAGCCCCTCGGGGCGCGGCATCGGGGGCTAACAGTGATTAAATTCAAAGAGTTAATAGCATACATTCTACATTTTCATAACACGCGGCACGAAATGCACTCGACCGCAAAGACAGCTTATGTTGTGATCGGGGTTCAATAAATCGCTAAACAAGGTATACTCCAGCGGTTTTCTTAGTTGTTTATTGTACTAAACGCTCCCGTGAGAGG
>PPYF01103453.1_pt1 | contig 11536 bp, 10 predicted proteins | sample 1559871 | NCBI WGS metagenome assembly PPYF01 (sample SAMN08240021, study PRJNA423297) | Human gut metagenome, whole genome shotgun sequencing project. | reverse complement strand
CACATAGTACATGATCACCAATATCGTTTGGCAATTAGACAAACACAACAAAATAAACACTTTTAAAACTATATTTTTTATTTGTTATGTAACAAAAAAATATTTTTTTCAATTGAACTAATATTAAATCCCCCCAAAAATCAACATGTTATAAATAATATTTTTTTAACATTGTACAATCTAAAGATATTGCTATCGAATAACATATTACCGCGTTGCCAACGGCAGCATTTTTGCATCATAATACTTGCAGTGCCTCATTGATCGTCTTGACACCAATAATGTTAATCCCTTTGATATTTTTTACAACATCTCTTGACACTTCAGGCATAATACATGTTGTAAATCCAAGTTTTTTTGCCTCAGCGACTCTTTGCTCCGGCATGTTGACTGCACGCACCTCGCCACTTAGGCCAACCTCTCCAAACACAATCGTCTTCTCATCAATCGGCTGATTTTTATAGCTTGATACAATCGCCATTACAATTCCAAGATCCACCGCCGGCTCATTCATCTTAATTCCCCCGGCGATGTTGACATATGCGTCGTAATTAGACAGATGTATTCCTACTCGTTTCTCCAAAACCGCCATCAGTAAATTCACTCGATTATAATCTGTACCTGCCGCAGTGCGCCTTGGCATCCCAAAATTACTGCTACACACAAGCGCCTGAATCTCAATTAAAATCGGCCTTGTCCCCTCCATAGAACACGCCACAACAGACCCAGATGCGTTCTCCGGTTTTCCATTCAACATAAATTCCGATGGATTTTCCACTTCCTCAAGTCCATTCTGTCTCATCTCAAACACACCGATTTCATTCGTAGATCCAAAACGATTCTTCACACCTCGCAAGATTCGATAGGATGCATGTCTGTCTCCCTCAAAATAGAGAACGGTATCCACCATATGTTCCAACACTCTAGGTCCTGCAACCGTTCCTTCTTTTGTCACATGTCCTACAATAAAAATGGATATTCCAAGTCCCTTTGCCAACTGCATAAATACATTGGTCGATTCCCGAACTTGTGACACACTTCCCGGTGCAGATGCCACCTCCTCACTGTACATCGTCTGGATCGAGTCAATGATGACAACTTCCGGCTTTCTTTTTTGGATCACATTTTTCACAATCTCTAAATTTGTCTCACATAGGAGCAGTAAATCCTCTGTGAATTCTCCCATCCGGTTTGCCCTGAGTTTGATCTGTTTGAGCGACTCCTCCCCGGATATATAAAGCACTTGGTGCTTATCTTCACACAGTCTCTGACACACCTGCAAAAGAAGGGTAGATTTCCCAATCCCAGGATCTCCTCCCACCAGCAAAAGAGACCCTGGAACAATTCCTCCACCAAGTACTCTGTCGAGTTCCTCTATCTTTGTTTTAATGCGTTCCTCCTGATCAGTCTCCACATGTTTTAGAGCCACCACTTCCGCATCTTTTATCTGCTTCGCAGAAGCAGACTTTGAAAAAGAGACCGGCTCTTCCACAAACGTATTCCATTCTTTGCACATTGGGCACTGCCCAAGCCATTTGTTCTCTTCATGTCCGCAGTTTTGACAGAAAAAAACACTCTTCTTTCCTTTTGCCATATGACTTCCTTTCTTAATAACAAAATTTGTATATTATAAAATAGGCTGCGCCTCGGCGCAACCTATTTCACCCAACTATTATCTTCTTACAATTTTTACTTCCACACTGCTGTTCCCATTCAGCTCAGCACTGATACTTAGTTTTCCGCTTAAATTTGTAGTCATCTTATCAACACTCACATCATCCATATAAACTTCGTATTTACTGTCCGCCTCCAATTCAACTGTAAACTGTGCATCCTCCACTCCGGATACCTCAAATGAAAGCACATCTTCTGTCATCTTAAAATGTTCTACAGCAGTTCCTGGTACTGATTCATATACAAACATTCCATTTTTTTCTAATTTTGTAATCTCTTTGAACGTCTTTACTTTATATAAATCTCCCTGGAATTCAAATCCATCTAATTTTGTCTTTGAAGCAAGTGTGTAATCCCCAAAACTAAGTGTCCCATCTGCCTCTGCTCTCAATAAGTCCTTTACTGCTGCCATCTTATTTTTCCTCCTAAATGGTATAAAATTTCTACTTCTATTATATAATAAATCAGACTATTTTGCTAGTTTTTTGTGTCTTTTGTGAAAAATTTTAGTTCTTTTTTAGATACTCCCACTTCCACATCCATTCCTTCGCAAATCTCTCCGTCTAATATTGCCTCTGCAAGCTTATCTTCCAGCTCCGTCTGCATTGCACGCCGCAACGGTCTTGCACCATATTTCTGGTCACTCCCCTTTTCCACAATATATTTTTTTGCAGAATCTCGAATCGTCAATGTTATATTCATCTGGGTCTTCACACGTCTGATCAATTCTTTGCACATCAGCCCAACAATCTTTTTCATATGATCAATCGTCAATGAATGGAATACAATAATTTCATCAATTCGGTTCAAAAATTCCGGACGGAACAGTAATTTCACCTCGTCCATCACATTCGCCTTCATCTTTTTATAATCTCCAGCGGCATCTTCTTTTGTTACAAATCCCAATTTTTTCGGATCGATAATTGCTTTTGCCCCTGCATTGGAAGTCATAATAATGACTGTATTTCTAAAATCTACTTTTCTTCCCTGCGAATCTGTGATATGCCCGTCATCCAGCACCTGCAATAAAATGTTAAATACATCCGGATGTGCCTTTTCAATCTCATCAAACAGTACCACTGAGTACGGGTTTCGGCGAACTTTCTCACTCAATTGTCCGCCATCGTCGTGACCTACATACCCCGGTGGTGAGCCAATCATCTTCGATACACTGTGTTTTTCCATATATTCTGACATATCTACGCGAATCATCGCATTTTCATCGCCAAACAAAGCTTCTGCCAGCGCCTTGGAAAGTTCTGTCTTTCCGACTCCTGTCGGACCTAAAAACAAGAACGAACCTATCGGGCGCTTTGGATCTTTTAGTCCGACACGCCCACGTTTCACCGCTCTTGCAACCGCACTCACCGCTTCCTCCTGTCCGATTACTCTTTTATGCAGCGTCTGCTCCAGCTTTTTCAATCTTGCGCTTTCTGTCTCTGCCAGCTTCTGCACTGGAATTTTCGTCCAACAGGATACAACAGATTCGATATCCGCCTCATTGACAACCAGGTTCCGCTTTGCATTGTTCGAATGAAAACGTCTTTTCACACTCTCTAATTTTTTTTCCACACTCTCCTGTTCTTTGTGCAGCAGTGATGCTTCTGCAAAATCTCCATTTTTAATCTTTTCTTCTTTTTCCAGTGAGATTTCTTGCAATGTCTGTTCCAGTCTCGTCAGGCTGTGCGGTACTTTAAATCCGGCTAGACTTACCTTCGAACACGCCTCGTCAAGCACATCAATCGCCTTATCCGGAAGATGGCGGTCATTGATATAACGGCTTGACAAAGTCACCGCCGCTTTTAACGCGCCCTCCTCAATTGTCACATGATGATGACTCTCGTATTTTCCCTTGATTCCCTCTAAAATACATTCACACTGCTCATTCGTCGGTTCTTCCACTGTGATTGGCTGAAAGCGTCTCTCCAAAGCAGCATCTTTCTCAATGTATTTCCGATATTCCACAATTGTCGTCGCCCCGATCAGCTGCAGTTCTCCTCTTGCAAGAGATGGCTTCAGAATATTTGATGCATCAATCGCACCTTCGGCGCCTCCTGCGCCAATCATCGTGTGCACCTCATCTAAAAACAAAATAATATTTCCGGCAGATTTCACTTCCCGGATCAATCGTTTCATCCGTTCCTCAAACTCTCCACGGTATTTGGAGCCCGCTATCATTCCTGATAAATCCAGCGTCACAATCCGTTTATCTTTCATGCCATCTGGCACAATTCCCGTTGCAATCTGGTTCGCCAGCCCTTCGATAATTGCTGTCTTTCCAACACCAGGTTCTCCCACCAAACACGGATTATTTTTTGTCCGTCTGCTTAAAATCTGCATCAGTCTTTCTATCTCAGACTCTCTGCCAATCACCGGATCTAATTTTCCTTCTTCTGCCTGTGCCGTCAAATCTGTACTGTACTGTGCAAGTACACTGTTACGACCATTTTTGTCCTCTCTGGTGTCCTCCATATATTCTCTCGGATTCACTCCGATGACTTCCAATATTCCCTCCTGCACTTTGCCAAGATTCACATTCAATGTCACCAAGGTTCTTGTTGCCACGCAGTCTACATCTTTTAGCATAGCAAGCAGCATATGTTCTGTTCCTATCTTCTCAGAAGATAATCGCACTGCTTCCAAAAGCGCATTATCCAAAAGATATACCAGTCTCGGGCTGAACTCCAATGTTCTTTTCGTCTGCATCTCAGTTCCCGGAGAAATCAGTTCCTCGATCACTTTTGTAATCTTTTCTTCTTCCACTTTGTTAGCCGCAAGAATCTGCCCTGCAACACCTGTAAATTCTCTTCTCAAAGCAAGCAGCAGATGCTCTGTCCCCACATATGGATGGTTCCATTTTTTTGCAAGCGCCCTTGCTGTCTCTAATACTTTCCCAGCCTGTTTTGTAAAATCTTTCTGCATCTATCTCCTCCTGCTACCTATTTATAATCTTCATAAATCTCATCTACCAGCTCGTAGATATCTTCCTTTGTAATATTATGACAATGCGCTTTGGCAAGTGCCACGCGCAGATATCTTCTCATGTCTTCCATCGCCCGTATCTTATCAATGTCAAGCGCAATTACGGCTCCTCTTCTTCGGTCAAGCTGTAGGAAACCTTCCTCTCGCAGCACACTGTACGCCTTATTCACTGTATGCATATTAATACCGATATTTTCCGCCAATTGTCTCACGGAAGGAAGTGTATCTCCTTCCTGTATCTGAGACGTAGCAATCCCCATGATAATCTGATTGCGCAATTGAATATAAATTGCCTCATCACTGTTAAAATCAATTTCTATAAGCATCTTTTTCACCTTTTTTCTTCTGATTGTTATATAGATATTATAGCATTCGCCTACTTCTGTCAACTTTCTATTTTATTTTGACTCTCAGACAATATCATTTCCGGAAAAAGCAAGGACGAAGTTTTATAAAAACTTCGTCCCCATCAAAGAGTTACGCTTCATCTATCGCTTTTCCGATATCATTTCTCTTATATTTGTTTGCAAACTGCACCCACTCTGTCGCTTTGTAAGCGTTCTCGCGTGCTTCTTTCAAATCTTTTCCTTTTGCAGTCACCCCGAGAACACGTCCGCCGTTTGTCACGATCCTATCTCCATCAAACTTTGTTCCCGCATGGAAGCAATAATATCCGTCGTGTTTTTCAAATTCTTCCAGTCCACTGATTGGAAGTCCTTTGTCATACTTCACCGGATATCCTTCTGATGCAAGCACAACACACACAGCTGCATTGTCTTCAAACTGAAGCTCAATCTGATCTAATGTTCCGTCAATACATGCCTCCACAACTTCGATGATATCATTTTTCATACGAGGAAGTACAACCTGTGCCTCCGGATCTCCGAATCTTGCATTGTATTCCAATACTTTCGGTCCATCCTCTGTCAGCATCAATCCAAAGAAAATAATTCCCTTAAATTCTCTTCCTTCTGCTTTCATAGCATCTACTGTTGCCTGATAAATATATTTATTGCAGAACTCTTCTACTTCTTTTGTGTAGAACGGGCTTGGAGAAAATGTTCCCATTCCTCCTGTGTTCAAACCTTTGTCTCCATCCATCGCACGTTTGTGATCCTGCGCGGATGTCATCGTCTTGATCGTGTTTCCATCCACAAAAGAAAGTACCGACACTTCACGGCCAGTCATAAATTCTTCGATGACCATCGTGTTTCCTGCTGTTCCAAACTGCTTGTCCAGCATAATGGATTGTACTCCATCTTTTGCTTCTTCCAATGTATTGCAGATCAGTACACCTTTTCCAAGTGCAAGTCCGTCCGCCTTTAACACGATTGGGAACTTCGCTGTCTCAAGATACGCAAGCGCTTTCTTTGCATCATCAAAGTTTTCATATCCCGCTGTCGGGATATTATATTTTTTCATCAAATCTTTTGAAAATGCTTTGGACCCTTCCAAAATAGCCGCATTTTTACGAGGACCGAACACTCTTAATCCTTCGCTTTCAAACACATCTACAATTCCACCTACAAGCGGATCATCCATTCCGACAATTGTAAGGTCTACTTCATGTTCTTTTGCAAAAGCTGCCAGTTTTTCAAACTCCATCGCACCGATTGCAACACATTCTGCATACTGTGCAATCCCTGCATTCCCAGGTGCACAATAAATTTTCTCTACTTTATCACTTTTTGCCACACTCCATGCAATCGCATGTTCTCTTCCGCCGCTTCCAACAATTAATACTTTCATTGCGACCTCCTATGCTTCTTCCTCTATCATTACCTTGCCATCTACAACCTTCACTTTTCCATTTGCGATCAGGTCAATTGCCTGTGGGAGAATTTTCCACTCTGCCTGCTCCATCACTCTTCTTTGCAAAATTTCAGGAGTATCTCCCTGTTTTACTTCCACAGCCTTCTGAAGAATGATCGCACCGGTATCGGTTCCTTCATCCACAAAGTGCACAGTAGCTCCAACAACCTTTACGCCCTTTTCAAGTGCCGCCTCATGCACTTTCAAGCCATAATACCCAGTTCCGCAAAATGCCGGAATCAAAGATGGATGGATATTGATAATACGGTTTCTGTAAGCTTCGATCATCATTTCCGGAATGACAACCAAAAATCCTGCAAGTACCAGTAAATCTGCCTGAAACTGATCCACGGTATCTAACAATGCCTGATTAAACTCTACTCTCGATGCAAACGCTTTCGGAGAGACACAGACATTCGGAATTCCCTTTTTCTCGGCTCTCTGTAAAGCATATGCATTCTTATTGTTGCTGATCACGCCCACAATCTCTGTGTTCGTGATCGCACCGCTGTCTACCGCATCCAAAATCGCCTGCAGATTCGTTCCGCCTCCGGAAACCAGCACAACTACTTTTAGCATAAAGTAACTCCTTTATCTCCGGCTTCGATATGACCAACTACATATCCGTCCTCGCCGGCTGCTTTGATTGCCTCTAATGTCTTATCTACATTTTCTTTCTCAACTGCAAGAATCATTCCAAGTCCCATGTTGAATGTGTTGTACATCATAGTCTCTTCAATATCGCCATCCACTGCTAACATTTTAAAGATTGGCGGAATCGGATAGCTGTCTTTTTTTACAACCGCGCGCATCCCATCACAGAGCATACGTGGAATGTTTTCATAGAAACCACCACCTGTGATATGACTGCAGGCTTTGATCTTCACACCAGATTCTTTGATTGTGCGAAGTGCTTTCACATAAATTTTTGTTGGAGCAAGCAATGCCTCGCCCAGCGAGCATCCAAGTGAATCATATTCTCTCTTCAATGCCTCTTCTTTCATATCGAACACTTTTCTTACCAGAGAAAATCCATTGCTGTGAACACCTGAAGATGCCATACCGATCAGCACATCTCCGTCTTTTAATTCTTTTCCTGTGATCAGATCTTTTTCATCTACCACACCAACTGCAAATCCTGCAAGATCGTATTCATCTACTGGATAGAAACCTGGCATTTCTGCAGTCTCTCCACCGATCAACGCTGCGCCTGACTGTTTACATCCTTCTGCGACACCACTTACGATTGTGGCGATTTTTTCCGGTTCATTTTTTCCGCAGGCAATATAGTCTAAGAAAAATAATGGTTCTCCTCCTGCACAGGCAATATCATTCACACACATTGCCACACAGTCGATACCAATTGTATCATGTTTATCTAAAATAAAAGCAAGTTTTAACTTTGTTCCGACACCATCAGTTCCGGATACAAGAGTTGGTTTTTCCATATCTTTGAATTTCTCCATAGAAAAAGCTCCTGAAAATCCTCCGATATTTGTCAGCACTTCCGGTCTCATTGTCTGCTGAATATGTTTTTTCATCAATTCTACTGATTTGTAACCAGCTTCAATATCTACGCCTGCGTTCTTATAATCCATCTTACTTCCTCCAATATGTGTTCTACATTTGTTTCAAATATTCTTTGTGTCCAAGCTCGTCCAATTTTGCTGCTTTTGCCTGTACCGTTTCTTTCATTTCTTTTGTGTAGGCTTTCAATCTCTCCAACAGCTCAGGATCAGATGTTGCAAGAATCTTTGCTGCTAAAATCGCTGCGTTGGCACCTCCATCGATTGCCACAGTTGCTACCGGAATTCCAGGTGGCATCTGAACAATTGAATACAGTGCATCTACCCCTTCCAAATTCTTGCCTGACATTGGGATTCCAATTACCGGCATGGGGAAAATCGCCGCACACATTCCCGGAAGATGCGCTGCCATCCCTGCTCCCGCAATGATGACTTTAAAATCTTTCTCTTCTGCTGATTTCGCATAGTCATAAAAAACATCCGGCTCACGGTGTGCTGAGATAATTGTCATCTCATATTCCACTCCAAATTTTTCTAACATGTCAGCTGCTTTGCTCATTACTTTCATGTCAGAATCGCTACCCATTACAATTCCTACCTTTGGCATAATTGTTCTCCTTCCTTTTTCTCATTTATAAGTAATCAAAATAAATATTCCACTATTTATAAGTTATTTTACTAATACATTTCAAGGATGTCAACATCTCCACTTGTTAAGAATAATTATAAATGCTTATCACAAATATGGTTCTATCTTCTTTTCTACACGCCCGCTTCCTTCAGCGGCTCGTTCAGAATCTCTGTTCCAGACAGCACAAAATGACCGTCTTTCAGTAACACAATGCGCTCTCCTTTTTCGGTCACAACCGCAATCTCTTCTAACTCTTCATACGGAATTGTGATATCAGTATGACATTGGAAATACGCTTTTGACACATCTTCCTTCCGAAGTATTGAAACTGAATTATCTTTCGCAACAATTTCCTTTCCATCCGGATTATACAATTTATTCTCCTCGCTCCAGCTATAGCATGTATCTCCCACAGCAAAATGCGGTCCCATCTTTTCTGCGATCAGAATCGGCATCTTGTCCTCAATCTGATATTTCTTTGCCACAACATACGCAGTTGTATTCGTTCCGATGGCAAACTCTCCAAGCGGCAACGTATCATGGTTATGAAGAATATTGCTTTTGATATACTTTTTCGATTGCTCCTCATCCTCGAAATTGCTGCATGTATACTCTGTAATCTTTCCATCTTCAAATGTAATCTTCAGATCACGGTACTGCAATTCATTGAGATATACTTTACTTACATTCAGCACTCCGTTTGTCCCCTCCAGTACCGGCGAAGTAAATACTTCTCCGACCGGAATATTGACATCCGCCACGCAGTTTTCGAAAATGGTCTCTTTTGCCGGTTCTGACAAGCGATAAAGCTGTACTTTTAAGTTGGTCTCATTTTTATCTTTCCCAAGAATATGCACATACTCACCTTTATCCAGCGCATCAATCAAAGCCTGTTGTACGTTTTTATAGACGTTCGCATCCAACGTGTTGATGCGAATGACTTCATCAAAAATCTCTTTATACTGTGCTCCAATCTCCGGTACCGGATAAGCGACAATCGTAAAACTGCGCTCATCCCCTTTGATATACTGATTCGTAAGCTGTCCGGATTTACTGTCAAACAGCACCGATAATTTTTCCTGCTTTTCTGTGAGCACGACTGACTCTGGCTTTTGCACCGGTGCAAACGGCTCTTCACCGAATATCTCCATAACAGCCGGTCCCGCATGTTCTCCTGCAAGCTCTTTGTACTTCTCGTAGGCATTTTTCATGACATCGAGCTTTCTCTCCAAGAACTTCTTATCCAAAAACAGCCCCTGATCCAGTCTGTGATCATACTCATACTGCTTATTTGCAATTGCTCCGTAATATCCTACTTTATAGTGCTGTCGCTTTGTCAATACACTGACTGCTGCCCGATAGATTGTCGGTCTTAGTACCATCTTTTCAAAATTTTCAATTGCCTTTTTGATTACCCGCTCAAATCCAAGTGTATAGCAAATATTTACAACCGATTTTTTCGACAGATCGATCCCCGCATTGACGAATCCAATTCGATATCCTTCTGTGTATACATCCGCCATCTGATCAATTGTCTTCTGTGGAAGTGCATTCAAATGTTCCGCTGTCTTCCACTCATTCTCAGACACATATTCGCCATACTGATACAGATAACGCAAATCGTTTAAATTACTTTTTGTCACGATATCTGCGGCAAACGAGCATTCCGGATTCAACTGTTCTTCGATTCTGTCAGCGACAAATACATCACAGTAATCACTCGCATACCAGTAAACAATCTCTTTAAGTTCCTTGTAATCCGGTGTCAATGTCCCCTCAAAACAATTATATATCTCTATAAATAATTCGTTGCAGATTGCAAGATATTCCACCTGCTGCTCATACACATAAGCGATCTCCCCGCGAAGCTCTGTGTATAAAAAACTCAAAAGCTGTCCGATTTCTTCTCCAAACAGAGAAACCGCATATGCCGGATTCGCATAACTTGTATCGTACTGGTCTCCCACAACATCTGCATAGATACTTTCATTCTCTCTTTTTAGTTCGTCGAGCGTACACTGTTCAAATGGCTTGTCCTGCATACGTTCCCGAATCTCATTGATCTTCAAAATAAATTCGGATACTTTCCGAAAATAGTCTCTATATAAAACTTCTGTCGTCTCTTCTTCTGTGATCCTGCGGATTCTTTCTATTGAAAGCATATACCGCTCTATAATCTGTTCATTGATTTCTTTCATTTAAAATAGCCCCCTGCAAAAAATAGCAATAAATGCAATGATAAAGAATATGTTGCAACCAATTCCTATCTTACATGTAAGATAGTTTTTCTCTCGTTCTTTCAGCCCTCTCACAGCAAGCACGCACCCCGCCACTGTAAGAATAAGAGTGACAAATGCCAGTCCTCCGATGTAAGGTGCCGCAGTCCCTGCACTAATGTATGCAATCACAATCATTGCAGCCAATGCCACCAATACAATTCCCGCGATCACACAGGACTGTATCCCTTTTTTAGAGTGTTTCAGCTTTGCCTGTCCATATTTGCGATTGGCTCTTTTTTTCCTTTCTTTTGCCTTATTTTTTTCCTTTTCTTTTCGCATTGTATCTTCTCCTTATCGTATTGCATATCATGAATGTGATATAGCCTAATATTCCCCCCAACGTGTTTAACACCAGATCATCCACATCGAAACATCCCACTTTCGTAAGCAGTTGAAATGTCTCGACCAGAAGACTCAAAGCCAAACTGTTCACTGCAGTTGCCCAAAAGCTTCTGTATTTGCTCGCCATCGGCATAAAAAATCCAAATGGCAGGAAAATGACAATATTTCCAAATAAATTTGTAAATGTTGCAAACGCTCCAAGCTGTCCTCTGTAATTCCAAAATCGCTTGATCTCCTTGAACAAAACCAAATTATAATGGTACTCCTGCATTTCACCAGTGCGTCCATAC
>PPYF01438251.1_pt1 | contig 11538 bp, 9 predicted proteins | sample 1559871 | NCBI WGS metagenome assembly PPYF01 (sample SAMN08240021, study PRJNA423297) | Human gut metagenome, whole genome shotgun sequencing project. | reverse complement strand
GACCAAGATAACACATAGTCAAGATAAAGCAAGATTTCTTGGATATGATATCACCACCGCAAAGAACTCAGCGCTTATGTATGACTCAAAGCATCAACTAAGGAAAACTCATACGGGCAGAATTAAATTGTACGCCCCAAGAGATAAATGGCAAGGTAAGTTGATGGAGTATGGTGCTCTAAGGATTAGGTACAACGAAAATGGCAAGGAAATATGGGACTCACACCACAGAGGAAATATGGTTCATATGACAGACGTGGAAATAGTATCGCAAGTAAACGCAGAAATCAGAGGAATGTACAATTATTATTCCATCGCTGAGAATGCAACAGTCATCAAAAACTTTGCATTTATCTTGGAATATAGCATGTACAAAACCTTCGGTCTGAAATATCGAAAGAGTGTTTATAAGATACAGAGAAAGTACCGTAAGAACGGGATATTTATGGTTCCATACAATACAAAGACGGGATTGAAATACTGCGAGTTTTATCATGACGGATTTAAAAAGAAACGTTATACATGCAGTTTCGAGCCTGACTTATTACCACAATACGTCAAACACGATAATCCAAATTATCTGAGGACAAGGATTAAGCTAGGTGTATGTGAACTTTGTGGTGAAAACACAGATGATATATGTATGCACCATGTTAAGTCTTTAAAATCAATCAAAGCAGACAATGAATGGAATATTATTATGTTGGCTAAGCGTCGTAAGACACTTGCAGTTTGTCCGAACTGTTATGCCAAAATTACGAAATAACTGAAAGACTATGATAAATGGGAAGCCGTATACATCGAGAGGTGTACGTGCGGTTTCGGGGCGAGGCTATGGAAACCTATTATGGAGACATGGAAAGGCGCTGTAGTCTTAGCCTACAACATTCAGCGTGAACACATCTTGCCAACAGAACGAGGCTTTGCATATAGAATGAAATTAGATGCCATGAAAAGACAAGCTGGACGACCTTCAAGAAATTCGTCCCAAGTTGGGACAAATATTCGTTCCGACCAATTACTTGCCGAACAGGTTGGGGAAAGTAGAAATCAAATTCAAAGATATATTCGACTTACCTATCTTATCGAACCATTAAGAGATTATATTGATGGTATTAGTGAAGATGGAAGAAAATTAGGTTTAAGTCAAGGTGTAGAATTATCCTACCTATCTAAAGAACATCAAAATATAGTTGTAAAGTATATTGATGATCTTGAGATTATGCCTTCTCATGCCCAATCAATACGCATGAAGAATTTAAGCAAAGAAAATCGTCTTGATGAAAATGTTATCTATTCTATCATGACAGAAGAAAAAGCAAATCAAAAATTAAAATTGTCGTTCAAATTGGAAGAAATTGATCCTTACTTTCCAAGAGATTACACCGACCGACAAAAAAGTGAAATTATTATTAAACTGCTAAAAGGGTGGTCAAAAAAAAGAGAGAAACAACATGAGCGATAGTCACACATGTGACTAGATAAATCGCACATTGATGTAATCAACGGACTTTTTAAGGGGGAGTCTGTATTTTTTTGCCTGAAAACGTGACTCGTTTTCCCCCTGTAACCCCCTTTCAACCTACCGAAGAACTATTACCAACCGAAAGAAATGTAATACTTGGTATTAGTATTCTAAGTATATCTACTATATAACTAAAGGAGTTTAAATATTATGAAAGTAGAAAAAAAGAACAATAACAAGTTCTATCGAATGTTTGTTAGATGTAATTCTAAAGGTTCTGATTATGCAAGAAGAAAGCAAAAGGACAATCGTAAAAGAAAATCGCAAAGTTGTTGATTAAAATTTCTTAAATTACAATGAGGTTACAAATGGAGGAATGATTATGAACAAGAAAGTTTTAATTTTATTGCTTTTAGGTATTGTGACGTTAAATGGGTGCAAACTTCAAAGTTCAAATGAAAAAGAAAAGCAAAATAAAGAAGATGTAGTTGCTCAAGTAAAAGTCGATGAAAATGAAAAATCAAAGAAAGAGGAAACGAATTCTAAAAAAGAAGATGAAGAAGATAGTAAGACTAAATCAATCGTTGATGAAAACAATTCAAATGAATCAAAGAAAGAAACACCCAAAACAAATAACATTGATACTTCCACAACAGCCAAAGTACCTCAAACAACAACTAACGATAAGCCTAGTAGTCCAGTTACACAACCTGATATTGAGAAACCTAATCCACCAGTTGTTGAACAAGTTCACGAACAACCAAAGGAAGAAGTTTCTCAGCCAATAAAACAGGATTCAATGGCAAACAATGTGATGAGTCAAATTAACAGTTATCGTATTCAAAATGGGTTACAACCATTCAATTCATCACAATACTATCAAGATAAAGCGAATGCTCATGCACTGGACATGGCAAACAAAAGAGCGTTATGGCACAGTGATAATGGTGAGTGCATCACTAATCATCCTGATCCATTCAACGCATGGATTAACTCACAAGAACATCGAGAGATAATCCTTACGGAAAACAATACAATTGGTGTTGTTTCCATTTACTATGTTGATGGTTATTACTATTCAGTATTCAGCACAGCATGGTAAATAAAAAATTAATCTATATGCAAGGCACGAACTATCATTCGTGTCTTTTTTCATGAAAGGAGAACAAGAAACATGAAAAAAATATTTAGAAAGCTAGCGATATGTTTTGCAGCATTCACAATGATGTTTACTTCTGTGTTTTCAAATATCACACCAGTATTCGCAGCTGGTGAAACCACATTCTTTGAAGTAAACAAAGCTGATGAAGTCATTAATGAAGCAAAAAAACATATTGGAAAACCTTATGTTTGGGGTGCTGAAGGACCAAACAGTTTTGACTGTTCAGGATATGTCAGTTATGTATTAAAACAAACTGGACTTTCACTTGGTGCAGATCGTATTACGACTTCAAGTGCAATTTCCTTTTTAAATGGTAAAGGAGTGACAAGTTATCAGTATCCTACCAATGAAGCAAATCCTGCTAATGCTAAAAAAGGTGACTTAGTCTTTTACTATGACTCTACAGGCGATCCTATTCATATGGGTATCTATATGGGAAATGGTCAGATTATCCATTGTGCTGCATCTATGCCAAGTGGACCTCAAAATCAGGTTATGATTTCAGGAGTTGATGACTTAGGTACAAAACATGGAACAACGATTGTAACTTATCGTGTCTATCGTATATTCCCTCAATCTGGTGGTTTTTCAATAAAGAAAGTTAATGAAAATGGAGAACCACTTGCAGGTGTCACTTTTGAAATTACTACACCAGATGGAACAAAGCGAAATGTAGTAACAAATTCCAATGGTATTTGGGATAGTGATGCGGCTAAGTTGGATTTAAAAGCTGGTAACTATCAGGTTAAAGAAGTCGCAACAGTTGAGGGATATTTATTAGATTCAACTGTTCATACAATTACAGTGAAAGCTGGACAAAAGGCAAATGAAAACATCACTGTTATCACTAATAAAGAACCTAGAGGAAAAATCACTCTTACTAAATACAATGAAGATAAAAGTGCTGTCATTCCTCAAACAAGTTATTTAGTTACAGGACCAAATGGATATAATCAAACACATACAACTAACAACAATGGTCAAATCCTTTTAGAAGGCTTAAAGCTAGGCGAATATACTTTTGTTGAACAAGTTGCAGGAAATGGATATTTGGTTAATCCAACACCAATTACAGTGACATTAACATACAAAGATCAGCATACTGAAATCATCACTGGTACTGCTGAACAAACCAATGTAGAACCTACTGCCACTATCGAAATCAAGAAAGAAGATAGCGAAACAGGTACAACGGCACAAGGCGATGCAACACTAGAAGGAGCTGTCTATGAACTTGTTGCTGGAGAAGATATTTTCAACAAAGCTCAAACAAAGAAAATTTATTCTAAAGGTGATGTTGTCGCAACACGTACAACCGACAAAAATGGAAACATGAAGTTAATTACCGGTTTACCTTTAGGGTTCTATCAGCTAAAGGAACGTGCCTCAAGTGAAGGTTACCTATTAGATAAAAATGTCTATGATATTCATTGTGATTACAAAGACCAACACACACAAGTAATCACACGATATGCAAAATCATTAGAAACAGTGAAAAAACAGGCATTCCAAATCATCAAAATTTCTAGTGATGAAAGTGGAGAAACAACATTATTACCAAGTGCAGAGTTCACAGTGAAATTATCAAGTGAAGTTGCTAAAGTTGGATGGGATAATGCAAAAACTTACGATGTTTTAACAACTGATAAAAAAGGTTATGCTAAATCTATTGAACTTCCTTATGGGACATATACAGTGAAGGAAACAAAAATTCCGGATAATGTCATGCCTGTACCTGATTTTACTGTTGTGATTGAAAATGATAGTCGAGAACCTCAAACATGGCGTGTATTCAACGATGCACCATTCAAGGCACTTATTAAAGCAGTGAAAGTAGACGCTGAAACTGGAAAAACTGTTTTACTTCCAGATACAGAATTCAAGATTAAAAATGTTGAAACTGGTGAATATGTAGGACATTGGGTATGGTTCCCAATTCCACACTATGTTGATACATTTACAACTGATAAAAGTGGTACTGTGACTACTCCAAATACTTTAGAAGCAGGCACATATGAATTGGTTGAAATCAAAGCTCCATACGGTTACTTGATAGATGATAAACCAATTCGTTTTACAGTATCTACTAATACAGCTTATGAGTTAGCTGAAGATGGTAAAACACCTGTTATTACTGTTTCTAAAGAAGATACTTCTGTTAAAGGTAGAATTAGTGTTATGAAGATTGGAGAACAGTTAGTTGATGTAGAAGAAGATGAAAATGGAAATCTTCACTTCATTTACGATAAGCTACCAGTTACGGATGCGGAATTTGTAGTAAAAGCAGCTGAAGATATTTATTCTGCCGATAATCAAGGTGATTTACTCTTCAAGAAAGATGAAATTGTTGAACAGCTTATCACATTCAATGGTCATGCTGAAACGGATAAACTCCCTCTCGGAAAATACAAGGTCTATGAAGTAATCGCTAGTGATGGATTTGTATTGAACAAGGAAATCAAAGAAGTAGAATTAACTTACAAGGATCAGGAAACTCCGGTTGTAAGTGAAAATGTAGATTTTGAAAACACAAGACAAAAAGTTGATTTAAAAGTAGTAAAACTTGATAGTGAAACAGAAACACCATTAAAAGGTGCTGAATTTGGTTTATATACCAAAGAAGATATTTATGGCTATAAAGAAGCTATTCCAATGTCTTATGACGATGATGATGACGAACCATTAGTTGAAGCTGGAACTTTAGTAGAAACAGCAATCAGTGATGAAAATGGAAATGTATCATTCAAAACAGACTTACCTTTATCGTTATTTGAAATTAGAGAACTAAAAGCACCAATCGGTTATGCAAGCAATGATGAAGTATACGAAGTTGATGCAAGCTATCAAGGTCAGAAAATCGAAACAATCAAAATCACTTATGAAGTTTTAAACGAAATTACAAAAGTAGAAATCAGCAAGCAGGACATTACTACCGGTAAAGAACTTGCTGGGGCTCATATGGTTGTTAAAGAAAAAGATGGTTCTATCTTTGACAGTTGGGTATCTACCAATGAACCACATATGATTAAAGGATTAGAACCAAACAAAACTTATGAATTGATTGAAACATCAAGTCCATATGGTTTTGCCTTAGCTCAAAAGATTGAATTTACTGTGAAAGATAGTGGTGAAGTACAAAAAGTAGAAATGAAAGATGAACTTATCAAAGGTAATTTGAAATGGCAAAAAACTGGTGAAGCATTTACACATACAATTGATGGACAAACTGAGTTTGGTTCAACGCTTTCTCCTGTATGGGAATACCAAAATCTATTAAATGCAAATATTACGATTTATGCTGCTGAAGATATTACTTTAGGTAATGGAGTCACTTACTGGCATAAAGATGAAGCAATCGAAACATTAACAAGCGATTGGGATGCAGTGATGTCACAAGACTTGTTAGTTGGAAAATACTATTATGTTGAATCTTCTGATTTACATGGTTATATTACTGATACTCAAAAACATTATTTTGAAATCAAAGATAACCAATCTACTGAAATTCAAGTGATTGAATCTACATTAGAAAATAAACGACCAACTGTTGATGTGAAATTTACAAAATATATGGAAACATTAAAAGATCATGAAGAATTGAACGCTTATCAAGATGTTATCTTTGGTATCTACGCAAGAGAAGATATTTATGATTATATGGGTAATGTAGCTATTCCTTATGGTACTTTGATTGATACTACTGGTATTGATGAATTAGGACAATTTGACCATTTCCCAGATTTACCAAATGGAATGTATTATGTCAAAGAACTTCAAACAAACAAGATGTATAATCTTGATGAAACGGAATATGACTTTGAAATCTCTTGGCATGGTGGTGATGTTTCTAAATATACAATCAATATCGGCAGTGATGAAGGAATTGTCAATGAACTTCAAAGAGGAAAAGTCATCATTCATAAAACCGATTTAGATACAAAAGAGGCATTAAAAGATGTTGAATTTGTGATGTCTACCGATAAAGATTTTGCACATATCGTTGATACAGTAAAAACGAATGATAAAGGTATTGCCGAATTTGATGAGCTAGAATTAGGACATTACTTCATTAAAGAAAATCCAGTTGATGGATATGTGACAAATACTCATATATATGAAGTAGACATTACTAAAGATGGTGATGAATTAACGATTGATATTGAAAACAAACCAGTTGAAATGGAATTCTCAAAAGTTGATATTACCAATAACAAAGAATTACCGGGTGCGAAGATGAAAGTGACAGATAAAGAAACAGGTAAAGTCATTGATGAATGGATTTCAACAAACGAACCTCATAAAATCAAATATCTTGTAGAAGGTCACGAATATGTATTAACTGAAATCACAGCACCAGAAGGTTATGCAATCGCAGAAAGCATTACTTTTAAAGCACAGGATGGTGTAAAGATTACAATGAAAGATAAAAAAGCACCAACAGTACCGGATACTGGTGATGAAACAAATCTTAACTTATGGTTAGGGTTATTAGGTATTGCAGCTATTGGCTTATTAGGTGGTATCTATTTAAAACGAAAAGAAGTTGATGTTTATGAATAATCCTACGATTATGGCATGGAGTATCATTGTTTTTCTAACGGTACTTGCAGTCATCAAGATCTATCTTCAAATTCGCAGTATCAAAAAGCAGCAAAAAAGATTCAGGGAGAAATAATTGCGTTTCTCCCTTTTCTTATCGTGTATGATAACAGCCATACTTGATGATACAGCCAATCACCTAAAAGTCGAAATATCTGATTTTCCTTACTGTTCTAAACTGCAGTTGGAAGCAATGAGTTTTATCTCTCAAAATAATGAAAAATATACTGATGAAGAAATCAGATATGCAGTTCTCTATATATTTCAAGAGAAGAAAGGAATTTAATATATGATAAAACATTTAATGAACGAAAAATTAAAAAATGAAGTAAATACTTTTATGGAAGTATGTGATTATTTTATTGATCCTGAACTACTATTTTTACTAACAAAAGAAACAAAGAATGGAAGAAATAATATCTTCGGTGTTTATGACAAAACAACAGAAGAAAAATATGTTGTTATTGATAATAATGGCAGTGTTAAAATACTAGAATATGATGAAATCAAATACTCAAAAAAACATCTTGATTATTATGGTCCACGCATTGAATGCTATATCCTAAACATGATGGATAAAGGGTATCAGTTAATTTATATGGATATATTATTACACGCACATATCTGGGATTTTATTGATGAATTTATTTATGAAGTTACTGAAATGGAAAATGGTCTTTATGATTATTTACTGTTTTGTGAACAAACCGGCATCAAATATGAAACACTTGTCTTTCATTCAAATTTTATTATTATCACCAATGCACTCTATCATTTCTATCAAGTTGAATTCAGAAATTATGGAGTGCTTTTATATCAGCCGATAGATAATCATTATTTATTATTAGGCACAAATTATGATGAAGAAGCCAATCGTTACTATGCGGTATTACTGCTTAATTCAAGACATGAAATTATTGAAAACAAGCGTTATGAAAACCTTCAAAGTGCTGTTAATGATTTTAATAAAAGATTCTATGATATGAAAATCAAAGAACATAAAGAGTGTGAAGCTTTTATCAAATTTTCTATTGAAGAACACATCAGATTTCTAAAAGAAAGAAATGAGGAAATAGAATGAGTAAACCAAATTCATACAATATATGTTCACAAATCTTAAATGATACGAATTATAGCAGTTATCAAATCAGTTATATACTAGCAAAGAAAGAAAATAACACCATTCAATATCAGGCTTATGCTGTATCAAAAGATGATCCTGAAGAAATGAAATGTGTAACATTTAATAATGAAAACTCCTATGAACTCCATAATGTTGCTGCATGGGATTTTAATGTTGATAGCTATCTACTTGATGATTTAGAAAATGATTTCAAGATAGACTATATGCCATTGGAGGAACATTATAATATTTGGTGTGCAATTGATGAGTGGCGTGATGAAATTGATCATCAGGATGGATTACAAAGTTATCTTAGTTATTGCCATACAAATGGTATCAGTGAACATGAAATTAATTTACTGCAATTAACACCAGTGAATATCATGGATATGTATGAAGAAAGAAATGCAGGTTATACTATCATTGCTGAAATGAAATGTGGAGAAAGAGCAATTGTACTTGCAAAAAGAAAAAATAACCCTGAACGATTTGTAACTTGGCAAACATATGTAGATCGCAGACGTGGATTTGATGTTGGTCATTACTTTTCTGATTTTACTCATGCTTATGATGATTTTGAAAAGCGAAGCCATGCAATGATGGATAACGAATTAAATGAAATGAAGTATAAATGCCGTCCTAAAAAGATGGAACAGGAAAGATAAGGTGCTGATACGATGTTAAAAGCAATCATAGAAAACAATGGTAAAAGAGCGTATTTTGATTTTTGTACCAATAAAGGTTTTGGAGTTATTATTAATGCACTCAAACGTATCGACTATGATAATAGTGATTATTATTCAATCAAAGCAAAAGATGTAAATCTTCGTTTTACAGCACAAACTGACCGATTCCATGCAATCAAAGATTTAGTTCAATCTGAAACAAGTATTCATGATATATTTATTGCCTGCCAAACCTTATTGGATACAGATAAATATTTATTATTATATATTGAAGAAAAGTTTAAGAATAAAGAAATTCAATCGGTTATAGATGTGCGTTTTCATGAACAATTGTATTATGCAAATCAAATGGAAAAAGAACATCCTACTGTTGTATTAAATCCTAATGATTTAAAATATGACCAGATTACGATTTTTAACAAAGAAGCATTATTTACACCAAGTCGTATAGACAGAAGTAAAATTCCTAAAGGTGTCTATGTATACGAAACAATGTGTGATGATGGCTCTTATGGTGAAATAATAATGCTTGCTAAGACTGTTCATGTTAATTTTTGGGGAACAATTCTAACCACAAATAAAATAGCATTAACCAATGGTTATCGTGATGTTGAAGAAGAAAAAGATATTGATTTTCTTGAGAAACCAAATATAAATTTAAAAGAATTTCTTGAAAAGAACCCACCGAATAAAAATAAAGAATTTGTTAGATAAAAATGAATTTGAATCATGCATATAAATTGCCTTTTTGCTTTAAAACTTTTGTTACAACTGTGTCGATTGAAAATTTGTTATGATGTCAATAATACATTAAACAAATGTTATAACTATGCTATAATGAGAAGCAAGGAGCTGATAGTATGATATACAAAGAGTCTGAAGTTGTTGAATTAAAAAGACAATTAGACAATGATATGAAAACTGAGATTATCGCATTCTTAAATAGTTATTTAGGTGGTACTATATATGTTGGTGTTGAGGATGATGGAACTTTATCAACATTAACAGAAAAAGAAAAAGATGAGAATGAGTCTAAAGTAATTAACTGGATTAGAGATGAAGCAATTTATCCAAACTGTTCTAATTTTGTTAAAGTAAATTATAATGAAGATGGTGTACTGGTTATCGCTATCATACCGGGTAATGAAAAACCATATTATTTGAAATCAAAAGGCTTAAAACCAAGTGGTGTATATATTCGTTATGGTCGTAACATTTCTCAGGCAAGTTCAGAAGAAATCGCTAGAATGATAAGAGAACGAGATAACATTCCATTTGAATCACTAACTTCAAGAAACCAAGATTTAACATTTAATATATTAAAATTGAAATTTGAAGAAAAAGGTTTAGATTTTTCTGATTTTAAAATGGTTACTTCTGGATTTATTAATCCAAAATCAAACCAATATACAAATTTAGCATTTTGGTTTAGTGATCAATATGATGTCGCAACAAAAATGGCAGTTTATCAAGGGTTGGATAGATCTGTGTTCCGTTCAAAAAAAGAATATGTAGGTTCTATCATTAAACAAATTGACAATGCATTGGAATATTATGATTTGTGTAATGAAATTCGTATTATTATTAATGGTAGACCCACAAGAGATGAAATCCCCTCTTATAGTTCAACAGCTGCAAAAGAAGCAATATTGAATTGTTTCTGTCATCGTGATATGTCTAGAAGTTCTAACATAAAAATAGAATTTTTTGATGACAGATGCGAGATTATTTCACCCGGTGGTTTTTTTGATGGGTTGACATTGGAAGAAGCTTTAAATGGTTTGCAGAGTTTTAGAAATGAGAAACTTGTTCAATTACTATTCAAATTGGATTATATAGAAAACTATGCTTCAGGATTAACAAGAATTTTCACTGAATACGAAAAATTCAATTTAAAACCTGAAATCTATACAACTGCAAATATGTTTAAAATAACATTTCCAAATAGAAACTATGAAGCATTATTTTTGAATCCAGAAAAACATCTTGAAGATAACAAAAGTATTACAAATGGATTTTTAAAAATCAATAGCGAGGTTGATACAGAATTAAGTGCAAGAGATGCCAATATTTATAAAGTTATTAAACTTTATCCGGGAAAACGTGTGCCTCAACTTTTAGAATTATTACAGCCTTTAGATTCTGCAATAACAAGAAATATTTTACACAAAAGAATTAAGTCTTTATCGGATTTAATTGAGTTTAGGGGTTCATCTAAAACAGGAGGATATTTTATAAAAGAATAGTTGTTTATTATGTAATTCATTACTTTAAAAATCTGAAATAGATAAATTATATATAACTATTAGCTATGATTCAATGAAATGACTATGGTATTTTAAATTTACTTAGCCGGTCTTGGCGAAGTAAATGGCGAAGTAAATGGCGAAGTAAATGGCGAAGTAAATGGCGAAGTAAAGTTAATATATTTATAAGAAATTTACGCATTAGATGACTTATATATAGCAGAAAAAGGCTTGAATGACCATGAAAACACAAGATA
>PPYF01172334.1_pt1 | contig 11538 bp, 7 predicted proteins | sample 1559871 | NCBI WGS metagenome assembly PPYF01 (sample SAMN08240021, study PRJNA423297) | Human gut metagenome, whole genome shotgun sequencing project. | reverse complement strand
GAAAGGGTTCCAGAGTTCGAATCTCTGCGCTTCCGCCAGATTAAACAAGGGGTTACCGAAAGGTAGCCCCTTTGTTTTTGTATCAAAGAATATCGTATCCCGCTTCTTTCAGATCATGCCGAACCCCGGATAACAAAAGCTATCCGGGGTTTTCTTTTCCCTGGTGTAGGTGATTATTGTGCGTCGGCCAGTGTTAAAGAGGCGTCTTCCTGCTGAGTGTTCTTACGCTGTTGCTCAAGTTCCAGCGCGCCGCGATGAGAGAGATAGCAGAACAGAATGCAGCAGACGATCCCGCCCATCAGCAGATAGAAACCGCCGTGCCAGCCCATTTTATCCACCATCACGCCAAACAGGCTGGTGCCTAACGAGGCGCCAAAGATGTAGCTCATAAATCCGCGTAAGCCAACGGCTGAACCTACGGCAAAGCTGGGAACAATTTCCATCGTCTGGACGGAGGCCAGAAACTGCGGGACGTAAATCAGGCAGCCAACAATCGCCGCGAAAACCGTCACCATCAGCAGAGATTCACTTTTCCAGTAACCGATCAGGCAGACGAAGATCAGCGCCATACAGATCATGGCTAACGGCATCCGACGTCCTTTGAACAGTTTGTCGGAGAGCCAGCCGGCCAGCAGGGTAGAAGGAATGGCCGCCCATTCAAAAAACAGGAAGGCGACGCTCATCTGTTCCTTGGAAAAATGTTTCACCGTCAGCAGGTAGATAGGCAACCAGCTGATCATGCCGAAGCGCACCATATAGACGAACACGTCCACAAGGGAGACATACCAGGCGTTTTTGTTACGCAGCACGTACGTGCAGAAGATCTGGAATGCGCTCATGTTCTCCGGCGCTTTTACGGCGTGTCTGGTCTTTAGCACCACTTTCTCTTCCGGCATCATCTCTTCCAGCGCAGGCAGGCCCTCCTCACGCGGCGAGCCTTTACCAAGCAGCAGTACAATCAGGGCGAAAACCACCGCCACGCAGGCCGGAACAATGTAGCTGGCGCTCTGCCAGTGTTCACTGCCGAGGATTGCAAACGCGGCACCTACGATCGGGGCGACAATCCCGCCGCCAACGTTATGCGAAATGTTCCAGAACGCCCCCACACGTCCACGCTCCCGACGCGGGAACCAGTTAGCGATAGTGATAAAAGAGGGGCCGACGCCCATCCCCTGAAACAGGCCGTTCAGGACAACCAGCGCAGCGAAGATCCAGAATGCGGTACTGAACCCCAATCCGACGTTTACGATAGCGCACAGCACCAGGCCGCAGGCCATAAAGACTTTCGGGCTGGCTTTATCTGCGAGGCTGCTCATGACGCCTTTGCTGATTCCGTACGCAATGAGCATACAGCTGCTGAGCAAACCGATCTGCGTGGCGCTCAGGTCTAACTGTTCTTTCAGGTAAGGCGTGGATAATGTGAAGTTATTGCGCACAATATAGTACGCCAGATAGCCCAGAAATACGCTAAGCAGCGCCTGCATACGGTATCGACCATAAGTTGCCTGAATTTTCTCAGCAGGAACTTTATTCGCCGATGGCCCTGTTTTAAATATTGATAACATGTCGTCACCTGTATTTTATATTGGTATGAACATCAGGAGTATTCGGCATGAAGAGTGAAATAAGCGGCCATGAAACTCAAGTCGATGAAATGTGTCAAAATTGACTCAAAATGATGAATTGAAAGGTTATTTTTGACACGTTTTGAATGAGTGAAATGCGGCGTAATTAATCAGGCGCTGAATTTATGTCTGGCTTGTGCGGATATTAACAAATTCCACATTCATTATCTGGTAATCTTTGCTGGTATTTTCGGATGCCAGCACGAATATTTTTACGATAGTGGTTATTCATCCGCTAATCGTCACAAACGGGTAAGTTTTGTCTCAACGCTATTTTTTCGATATCTCAATATTTATGAACGGGATCACAAACATGTTTCTTCGTCGGGGCGGGATGGTTAGCAAAACGTTCGCGTTGCTGCTGCTGACCGCGTTGTTCAGACCCTGTGCGGCGCAAAGCAATGAACTGGTGATGGCGACAACATTTTCCCCCAGCGCCACCGCGTGGATTATCCAGCGCTGGCAGACGGAGCCGGGGTCGGTGATGATTCGCACGCTCAATCGCACCAGCGCCTCGCTGGAACAGTTGCTTGATACGGCAAATGCAGAAAACGTTGATCTGATTCTGACCTCGTCGCCGATGTTGCTTCAGCATCTTCAGGAACATCAAAAACTGGCGCCGTTCAACGGTGCGCCGTCAGTCAGTCAACATCTGGTGCCGGAATCGATCCGTTCAACCTCCGTTGCCGTGGCTATATCGGGATTCGGTTTGCTGATTAATCGCTCGGCGCTGACTGCACGGCATCTGCCTTCGCCAACGGACTGGGACGACCTGACCGATCCCAGATATCAGGGGGCGCTGCTGATGAGCAGCCCATCGCGCTCGGATACCAACCACCTGATGGTGGAGGCGCTGTTGCAACAAAAAGGCTGGGCGCAGGGATGGGAAACGTTGTTAGCGAGTGCGGGAAACCTCGTGACGATTTCATCACGCAGCTTTGGCGTGGCGGATAAAATAAAAAGCGGGCTGGGCGTGGCCGGCCCGGTGATTGATAACTATGCCAATCTGCTGCTGAACGATCCTCATCTGGCCTTTACCTACTTTCCGCAGTCGGCCGTTTCGCCCACCTATGTCGCGGTACTCAAAAACAGCCAGCATGCCAGCGAAGCGCGGCGTTTTATTCGCTATCTGCTAAGCCCGGAAGGGCAGCGGATCCTCGCTGATGCCAATACGGGGAAATATCCGGTTACGCCGCTGGCGGCAGGAAACCCACGGGCAGCGCAACAGGCGGTGCTGATGAATCAACCGCCGTTAAATTATCGGCTGATCCTGAAACGTCAGCGTCTGGTTCAGCGTATGTTTGATACGGCAATCAGCTTTCGTCTCGCCCAGTTGAAAGATGCCTGGCGAGCGCTGCACAGCGCGGAAGCCCGTCTTAAGCGTCCGTTGCCTGAAATACGCGCGCTGTTAACCCGAGTGCCGGTCGATCCGGCAAGCAGTGAAGATGAAGCCTGGCTGGCGCAGTTCGACAATAAGAGCTTTGCGGAGCAGCAAATGATGGAGTGGCAGATCTGGTTTCTCAACAACCAGCGTCAGGCGATCAATAAACTGGAAGAACTGAAATGAAGGGCGGGTCAATGCTGCAACGTCTGCGGCAAATCAGCATCAGCAGCAGTTTACGGGGCGCTTTCCTGATGGGGGCGCTGCTGACGCTGATAGTCAGCAGCGTCAGCCTCTATTCATGGCATGAGCAAAGCTCGCAAATACGCTATTCGCTGGATGAGTATTTTCCCCGCATCCATTCTGCTTTTCTGATTGAAGGGAATCTCAATCTGGTGGTGGATCAGTTGAATGAGTTTTTGCTGGCGCCGAACACTACGGTGCGCCTGCAACTGCGCAACCAGATTATTCAGCATCTGGATAAAATCGAGCGGCTGAGCCAGGGGCTGTCACCCGCAGAACGCCAGCAGTTGGCGGTGATTTTGCAGGACAGCCGCGCGCTGCTGTCGGAACTGGATCGCGTGCTCTACAACATGTTTCTGGTACGTGAAAAGGTGGGTGAGCTGTCTGCGCGTATTGACTGGCTGCACGACGATTTCACCACCGAACTGAATTCTCTGGTGCAGGATTTCACCTGGCAACAGGGAACGCTGCTGGATCAGATTGAAGCCCGGCAAGGTGATGCGGCGCAGTATCTGAAACGCTCCCGTGAAGTACAGAACGAGCAGCAGCAGGTCTATACGCTGGCGCGCATCGAGAATCAAATTGTTGACGACCTGCGCGACAGGCTCAATGAACTGAAATCTGGAAATGATGATGGCATGCTGGTTGAGACGCATATCCGCTATCTCGAAAACCTGAAAAAAACGGCGGATGAAAATATTCGTGCGCTGAATGACTGGCCGAGCACGATCACCCTGCGACAAACCATTGATGAGCTGCTGGAAATTGGCATGGTGAAAAATAAAATGCCGGACACCATGCGCGACTATGTCGCCGCGCAAAAAGCGTTAGTGGATGCCAGCCGCGCCAGAGAAGCGACGCTGGGGCGCTTCAGGATGCTGCTTGAGGCCCAGCTTGGCAGCAGTCACCAGCAAATGCAGATGTTTAATCAGCGTATGGAGCAGATTGTCCGCGTTAGCGGCGGGTTGATTCTGGTGGCGACGCTGCTGGCGCTGCTGCTGGCGTGGGTGTTGAACCATTATTTTATCCGTTCGCGGCTGGTGAAACGCTTTACCGCGCTGAATCAGGCGGTGGTGCAGATTGGTTTAGGGCGGACGGATGCCACGATTCCGGTGTATGGGCGGGATGAGCTGGGGCGTATTGCGGGTTTGCTTCGCCACACGCTGGGTCAGCTTAACGCGCAAAAACAGCAACTTGAGCAGGAGATCGCCGAGCGAAAAGCGATTGAGGCCGATCTGCGCGCCACCCAGGACGAGCTGATCCAGACGGCAAAACTGGCGGTGGTCGGACAGACGATGACCACGCTGGCGCATGAGATCAACCAGCCGCTGAATGCGCTGTCGATGTATCTGTTTACGGCGGGGCGGGCGATTGAACAGGGGCAGACGGAACAGGCGCGAACGACGTTAAGCAAAGCGGAAGGGCTGATTAACCGCATTGACGCGATTATCCGCTCGCTGCGCCAGTTTACCCGTCGTGCTGAACTGGAAACGCCGCTGCATCCGGTTGATTTGCGCCAGACGTTTACGGCGGCGTGGGAACTGCTGGCGATGCGCCACAAGCCTCAGCAGGGGGCGCTTGCGATACCGGATGAAACCGTTTGGGTCAGCGGTGATGAAGTACGCATCCAGCAGGTGCTGGTGAACGTGCTGGCGAATGCGCTCGACGCCTGCCCGAACGCGGCGGCAATTACGGTGAGCTGGCAAATTCAGGGCGACACGCTGTGCGTGTTGATTGCCGACAATGGCCCCGGCTGGCCTGCGGCCTTGCTACCCTCATTACTGAAGCCGTTTACGACCAGTAAAGATGTGGGGCTGGGCATTGGGCTTTCGATTTGTGTTTCGCTGATGACGCAAATGGAAGGCGCGTTGCGCCTGGCGTCCACGTTGACGCGAAATGCCTGCGTGGTGCTGCAATTCAATGTGACGGATGTAAAAGATGTTGAGTAATGAATGTTCGATTCTGCTGATTGATGATGACGCCGATGTGCTTGATGCCTATACACAGCTGCTTGAGCAGGCGGGCTATCGCGTCTGTGTCTGCAATAATCCCTTTGATGCGCGGGAGTGGGTGCAGAAGGACTGGCCCGGTATCGTGTTGAGCGATGTCTGCATGCCTGGCTGCTCCGGCATCGATTTGATGACGTTGTTTCATCAGGATGACGAGCAACTGCCGATTCTGCTTATCACCGGACATGGCGACGTGCCTATGGCGGTGGATGCGGTGAAAAAAGGAGCCTGGGACTTCCTGCAAAAGCCGGTAGACCCGGGCAAGTTACTCTCGCTGGTTGAGGCGGCGTTACGCCATAGGCAATCGGTGATAGCGCGTCGCCAGTACTGCCAGCAGAAATTGCAGGTTGAGCTAATTGGGCGCAGCCAATGGACGCATCAGTATCGTCAGCGCTTACAGCAACTGGCAGAGACGGATATTGCGGTCTGGCTTTACGGCGAACCGGGAACCGGCCGCATGACCGGCGCGCGCTATTTGCACCAGCTGGGGCGTAACGCCGGGGGCCCTTTTATTTACTGCGAACTGACCCCTGCCAGTGCCCAAAAACTTAATGAGCTTATCGCGCAGGTTCAGGGCGGGACGCTGGTATTAAGTCACCCGGAAAATCTGACCCGCGAACAGCAGCATCAACTGGTGCAGTTGCAGAGTCTGGAGCGGCGGCCTTTTCGCCTGATCGGTATCGGCAACGCTTCGCTGGTGGAACTGGCGGCCAGCAACCAGATTGTAGCGGAGCTTTATTACTGTTTCGCCATGACGCAAATCGCCTGTCAGCCCCTGTCACAGCGACCTGATGATATCGGACCGTTGTTCCATCACTATTTGCAGAAAGCCTGTCAACGGCTGAATCATCCGGTGCCGGAGGTGGATAACGACCTGCTGAAGGGGATGATGCGCCGGGTGTGGCCGAACAACGTCCGTGAACTGGCGAACGCCGCCGAACTGTTTGCCGTGGGGGTATTGCCGCTCGCGGAAACGGCGAATCCACAGATGCATGTCGGTGAGCCGACGCCGCTTGACCAGCGGGTCGAAGACGTTGAACGGCAGATCATCACCGAAGCGCTGAATATCCATCAGGGGCGCATTAACGAAGTGGCAGAGTACCTGCAAATTCCCCGTAAAAAGCTCTATCTCAGAATGAAGAAATATGGCCTGAGTAAAGAGCACTATAAGTTTTAGCGCAGGTCAGGGGAGCGAGATGTGATGTGTGGGGCTATGAATCAGCTGTTCCCCTGTAATTAGTTGTGATATTGCGAATGTAAATCAGTTACAATCTGACAAACACCTCAACTCCGGGTAACGTTTTGCACGGGCGAACGCGAATCAACCGAATAACAGCATGGCTGGCATTATTTGCCGTCGCCATGTTGTTTATTGCGCCCGTTATTTCAAAATCAATTGCCCGCCAGGCCGACTGTGAGCACTCGTCGCACTCAATGGTGATGATGTCGTCAGGCTCGCACCATGACATGGCGGCTTCTGCACCGTGTGAGCCTTCTCTTTCGGTCGCTCACCAGATGATGTCCGGCAAAGCGATGTCGCCCGTGGAAGAGATCGTCTGCGGGTACTGCCAGTTGCTGGTACATCTGCCGTTTGTCCAGTTTGCGCTGGTGTTCTTGCTCTGGCTGTTGCTGCTGTTTGTTATCTGTTGTTCAGTACGGCCATTACACCACCTTTCCGTTATCTTCCGCCCGTGGGCGCCTCAGCGCGCTCGCGCGCCGCCTGCTGTATTTCCGTTTTCGTTTTAAACAATAAAAAAACAGACATTGCGTAGCGTTTTACCCTTTTGACGGGCAATGCGTTGTTGCGCCTGAAAAACAGTAAGGAATGTTATGAAACGGCAATACTTCGGGCTTACTCCTCTGGCTTCTCTGGTTCTGATCGCGCTGACCGCAAAGGCGGCGTGGGCAAGCGAACAGCACGATCATGCAAAAATGGCGGATGATTCGGTAATGATTGTGACCGCGCCGGTCGCTTCTCCGCTGGAAATCGTCACGTCGCCAAAAACGCCTCGTCAGCCCGTTCCCGCCAGCGATGGCTCTGATTATCTGAAAACGATCCCTGGGTTCTCGCAAATTCGCAATGGCGGGACAAACGGCGATCCGGTCTTTCGCGGGATGTTTGGCTCTCGTCTGCGAATTTTGACCGATAACGGCGAAATGCCGGGAGCCTGCCCGGCACGTATGGATGCGCCGAGTTCTTATATCTCCCCGGAAAGTTTTGATGTGCTGACCCTGATAAAGGGGCCGGAAACCGTGCTCTGGGGGCCGGGTAACTCTGCGGGAACCCTCCGCTTTGACCGGGAACAGCCGCGTTTTGATAAACCCGGTATTCAGGGGACGGCCAGCGTCCTTGCCGCCTCGAATAACCGCTGGGATGAAAATGCGGACATCAGCCTGGGAAGTGAGGACGGCTATTTGCGGCTTATCGGCAACAAATCCCGGGCGGGTGACTACAAAGATGGCAATGGCGACCGCGTGCCGTCGAAATGGGATAAATGGAACGGCGATATGGCGCTGGGCTGGACGCCAGACAAAGACACGCTGCTGGAAATGACGGCGGGTAAAGGCGACGGTGAAGCTCGCTATGCCGGGCGCAGTATGGACGGTTCCCGGTTCAGGCGTGAAAGCCTGGGGATGCGGTTTGAGAAATCCGGCATCGGCGAGGTATTTGATAAGTTAGAAGCGAATATCTACTACAACTATGCGAATCACGTTATGGATAACTACTCGCTGCGCGCTCCCGGCATGAATATGTCAGGAAGCATGGGTTCGGCGATGGGTTCGGCAATGGAACACGGTTCTGCCATGCATTCGATGAGTATGCCAATGGCAATGCAGCTGGATCGCCGTACCGTTGGCGGACGGATGATGGGAACGTGGTTGTGGTCAGACTATGAGTTACGTAGCGGCGTTGATACGCAACTGAGCACGCATCGCAGTAAAGACGATGACCGCTGGGACAAAGACGCCCGTTTTCACGACTATGGTTTATTCAGTGAATTGACCTGGCTTGCGACGGAGCAAAGCAAAGTGACAGGCGGCGCGCGTCTTGATCGCGTACTGGTGGACAATTTCACTGACACCGGCTCCTCGCAGCGCACTGATCTACTACCGGCCGGGTTTGTGCGCGTTGAGCATAACCTGACGGAGATGCCCGTGATGTTTTACGCGGGGATCGGCTATACCGAGCGTTTCCCCGACTACTGGGAGCTTTTTTCTCCCACCTATGGCCCTGGCGGGTCGGCAGATGTTTTCGATAACGTCAAAACGGAAAAGACGACTCAGCTTGATATTGGCGCGCAGTATACCGGTAAGCGTCTTAACGGCTGGGTTTCTGCCTATATTGGCCGGGTTAATGATTTTATTCTGTTCCGTTACGACCCTCATCATCCCCGTATAAGTCAGGTTGATAACGTCAATGCGACCATCATGGGGGGAGAAGCGGGCATCGGCTATCAATTGACCGAAACATGGAAAACCGATGCCAGCCTTGCCTATTCCTGGGGGCGAAATACCGATGACCATCAGCCATTGCCGCAGATTCCGCCGCTTGAAGCGCGCCTGGGTCTGACATGGGAACGCGGCGACTGGAGCAGTACCGGTCTGCTGCGTCTGGTCAGCAGCCAGCATCGCGTCGCAATTAACGAAGGGAACGTCGTGGGTAAAGATTTTGATAGCAGCGCGGGGTTCGCCATATTCTCCGCGAATGCGGCCTACCGGCTGAACAAGTCTGTAAAACTCAGCGCGGGCGTTGATAATCTGTTTGATAAAGCTTACAGCGAACATCTGAACCTTGCCGGTAACAGCAGCTTTGGTTACTCCGCGAATACGTCAGTGAATGAACCGGGAAGAACATTCTGGGGAAAAGTGAACGTGACGTTTTGATAGCCTTCCGGCGGACGTGAACCGTCCGCCGACTTCATGACTCATTGACCTGCCGTTTAGGTTATTAACATTAAACTGTCTCGGCTGTAACCAGGATATGACGTAACGCCATTTCTTCGTTTGCATGGGCCAGTCTGTTTTTTTCTTTTATGAGTCAACACTGTATGAAAAAGCTTACCTTGACCGAAAATGATTTACTGGCCAGAGGGAACGATCGTTACGTCTTTCAGCATCCGCACAATCATCAACTACTGATCAAAGTCGTCATCCCGAGCATTCCCAAATATAAAAGTAAACTTCGTGAAGTCTATCGGGACGTCAAAGAGTGCAAGCCGCGCGACGAAACCGACTCGCTCTTCATCCAGAAAATTGAAGGGCTAGTGGAGACAGATAAAGGGATTGGGCAGGTTATCGTCAAAGAGCATGACCAACAGGGCAACATTGCCAGAACATTGTATGACCTTGCAAAGCACAACGAACTGGACGCGGAGAAATTCAGTAAGCTCAACGCTTTTTTAGCGTGGTTTATTCATACAGACGTCATTATCAACTCGCTGCATTGCAAAAATATTGTTTATGCCTGGGACGATGCTCGTCAGGAGTACCGCTTCAAAGTTATTGACGGCTTTGGAGATAAGACGCTCTTTCAACTGAGCAAGTTCTGGAGCGTTATACGGGATAAAAACAAACTTAAGTGCCTCAGAAGGATGCTGAGGGATCTGCAAAGTATCACGCAAGCGTAATCTACACGTTATCCTTGAACAGGCCTGGTCATTTTCCCAGTATGCAACCGGACCTTTGTCATGTTGTCTGCTGGCTTGTTAACAAGAAAGAGTATGCAAACAACACGTAATTATTTTTTTGATATTCTCCGCATTCTGGCTGTACTGCTGGTTGTTACCTCGCATTACAGCTACATGTTCGATACCAGTACCGTGTTGACGTTCCCGCGCGAATACCTGACCGGAGGAATAGGGCGGCTGGGCGTCTCTTTCTTCTTCATGATATCCGGCGCGCTGGCTTACCTGTCGCTGCGTAAATACTCTGTGCAGGAGTATTACCTGAAACGCGTCTATTCGATCCTGCTTCCCTACAACATCGCTTATTTCTCAATGGCGATCCTGTTCCTCATCCTGAGCGTGTTTTTCCTCTATCCAGGCAATCCGCTGGCTGACGTGCTCGCCGGGAAGCGTGCATTTCACTCGCTGCTGCCTTCCGTTCTCGGGTTTGACCATTATCTGCACGGTGTCTACGACATCAATACCGCGTACTTCACCGGAGAGTGGTTTATTGGCTGTATTATCCTGCTGTACGCCGTTTCTCCGGTGATCTACTGGGCCATTGTCCGTTTTCCTGTTTGTACGATGCTGGCGACGGTCGTCGTTACGCTACTGGCATATGATAAAAGCATCGTGAACCCTTACTGGTCAGCACAGGTTCGGGTGAGTGATTTTACCTTCGGGATGCTGTTCATACACTTTCAGCCGTGGTTCACGCGCTACCGTCTTCAGGCGGCGTCAGTCAGCCTGCTGCTGGTGGTGACCGGGGTGATTGTGGCGCATATTGATCAGCTACCGGTTCGGGAAGTGCTGTTTCCTCTGAAACCCTCAAGCCTGCTGTTTGCTGCGGCATTCCTCTTCATTCTGCTGGCGGGATACCCGCTGATTCATCCTCTGTTTAATCTGGATCGCTTCCGGCAGGGGTTATCCAGCCTGGCGTCGCGGGCCTACATTATTATGCTGTTGCAGCATGTGGTGGTGATATTTGTCAGCGCCAATATCGATATGTCGGTACTGAATGCGACCCAGGCGGTGATGCTGTATTTTGGGATTCTGATTTGCATCGAAAGGCTGTCGTCTTTCATGAAACCGCTATCGGTAAAGTGTGAGCAGGTCTTGATCGCCAGAACGCCGTGGCTACGTGAAAAGCAAAAAGGGAACTAAGACCATTTCGCGCTAAGCCGGACAACGTCCGGCTGCAAAGAACGCGGGGGAGAGGTTAACGCTGCATCCCCCAGCGTTTCACCGTGATCTTTTCCAGACTGGCGAATACCACGCCTTCCACCAGCAGGCCAATCGCGATTACCGTTAACAGTCCTGCAAATACCCGGTCGGTGAACAGCTCATTGCGATTCTGGAAGATATACCAGCCCAGGCCTCCTTCGCCGCTGGACGCGCCAAATACCAGTTCGGCGGCAATCAGCGTGCGCCAGGCGAACGCCCAGCCGATCTTGAGCCCGGACAGGATAGCGGGCAACGATGCCGGAATAAGAATCGTGATCACATAGCGTGGCCCGCTGAGGCCGTAGTTGCGCCCCGCCATGCGTAGCGTTTCCGGTACGCTGCTAAAGCCGGACCAGGTATTCAGCGCGATTGGCCACATCACTGAATGTATC
>PPYF01268945.1_pt1 | contig 11539 bp, 9 predicted proteins | sample 1559871 | NCBI WGS metagenome assembly PPYF01 (sample SAMN08240021, study PRJNA423297) | Human gut metagenome, whole genome shotgun sequencing project. | reverse complement strand
ATTTTCAAGGTCCTGCTGCGCTGTCGCGTTTCCGTGACAGCTTGTATATTATATATCAGATTCTCTCGTTTGTCAAGAGATTTTCTGAAAGTTTTTGAAGAAGTTTTCTTCAAAAAACGGCGTACAAGCTGTAGGTAAAGGCTCCAGCGGCTGCCGCCGCGGGCTGGGCTCGCGAGACTGCTTGATTATTATAGCAAGTAGTATGACCTTTGTCAACAGGTTTTTACAAGTTTTTTTGATTTTTTCGACAAAGTTTGAGGGTGAAGTTTGGGCAAGGTGTATATTGGGGTGACAGCGGTTGGCGGGCACAAATTATGGGGGGGTGGGCGGTGGAAGATTGACGGCAGGCGATGGGAAGGTTGCGGGCCGGGCATGCCCGGCCCCTACGGGGTGGCGGAAGGGTGAGCGGGTGCCGGCCGGGAACGGGCAGGCGGAGGGGTCAAGACCCCTCCCTACGATATAGGGGTGAGACGGGGTGTGTAAAGCAGTAACTGGCGGCGGCGGAAAGCGCGCGGGCCGGGCATGCCCGGCACCTACGGGGGTGGTGGGAGCAGCGTGTTTTCCACATTCGGCGAACGTGAATGTGGAAAACACTTGCAATTTCTACCTTATTATAATAGTATAGAGGCAACATACTTGAAACGAGGTCCTGTCATGATCCTGGCATTGAATATCGGCAACTCCAATATTACGTTTGGCGGGTATACGCCGGACGGCAAGCTGGTGTTTTCGTCGCGGCTGTTTGCGGACACGGCGCTGAGCAGTGATGAACTCCTGTACAAAATCGTAAACATGCTGGCGCTGTACGGGGCGGAGCCGCAGCAAATCACGGCGGTCATCTTTTCCAGCGTGGTGCCGGCGCTGACGCCGCGGCTGCGCGAGGCCCTGCGCAAGATGTGCGAGTGCCAGATCATGGAGGTCGGCCCCGGGCTGAAAAGCGGGGTGCGCATCCGCATGGACAACCCGGCCCAGCTGGGCGGCGAGCTGCTGTGTGCCATCGTGGGCGCGCTGCAGCGGTGCACGCCGCCCTGCGTGGTGGTGAACTTTGATACCGCCACTACCCTGCTGGCTGTGGACAGCACCGGCGCACTGGTGGGCGGCAGCATCCTGCCGGGGCCGCAGTGCTCGCTGTCGGCGCTGGTGCGCAACACGGCGCAGCTGCCCCAGGTGGAGCTGGAGGCCCGCCCGCGGCGTCTGCTGGGGGCCAACACGGCGGACTGTCTGCACAGCGGCATTGTGTACGGCACGGCGGCCATGCTGGACGGTATGGTCGCGCAGATCCGCGCAGCGCTGGGCGCACCCGACGCGCCGGTGGTCGCAACCGGCACGCTGCCCGACAGTGTGCGCACGGCGTGTGCGACGGATATTGTGTACCGCGAGACGCTGGTGCTGGAAGGGCTGTATTGGATCTGGAAGAAGAATACGCGGAAGTGACGTTTTGGTTGCAGGCTATCCCTGTAGGGGGCGGCGTCCTCGACGCCCCGCGGAGGGGTCAAGACCCCTCCCTACGATGCAAACCAGTAACAGGCGACGACGCAGGGTTGCGGGCCGGGCATGCCCGGCCCCTACGGGGTGGTGGATGGTTGGCGGGTGCTGGCCGGGAGGTGCGAGCGGCATATATGCCGCTCCCTACGGGCAGGCGTATTGTAATATCCGTATTCCGGACAAACATCATTCTATATCCAAAGAGGTGCTGCCCGCGCCTCTTTCTTTTTTTGTGGTGTCGTGTTATAATATATTATGTATAGTTATGTACAAAATTTACAGAGAAAGGTATTTATTCATCACCTATGCAGCATTTGAAAAACTTTAACTGGAAGAAATTCCTCTTGCAGGGGTTGCTCCCCTGCCTGCTGGCGGTGGCGGTGGGGTTCATCTCCCGCTATCAGCTGGAGCTGTCCGACGGCGTGACCGAGAGCTTTTTGCAGCTTCAATGGCCGCTCTACGCGCCGCTCAATGCGCTGACCGCCTTTTGCCTGACGCTGATTTTGTTTGCGCTGCTCGGCAAGTGGAGCCGCGCAACGGGCATTTCGGGCGCGGTGTTCACCATCATTGCGCTCATCAACTACTACACCCGCGACCTGCACGGCTCGGCGCTGATGCCCCAGGACATTTTGAACCTCGGCACCGCCGCCGAGGTCATGGGCAGCTACACCCTGAAAATCACGCAGGACGTTGTGAAGATCGCGCTGCTCTACCTGCCGATTCTGGCGATTGCGTTCGTGCAGGCGCAGCTGGTCAAGGGTGCGCCTAAGCGCGCCGGCTGGAAGGCCCGCGGCGTGCGGGCGGCGGGCAGCGCACTGGGCGTGTTTCTGGTCATGTTCTTCGGCTACTTCGGCCCCGTGACCATCAAGCCCAAGACGACCTACGGCTGGGCGTGGCAGAACACCTACTACACCTACGGCTATCTGGCCGGGACGATTGAGGCCACCAGCCTGATGGCCGACCCTGTCATTCAGCCGGAGAACTACAACGACGCCGCGGCGGTGAACACCGCCCGCAAGGCCGACGACTACATCGCCCCTGCCAGCCCCGAGAGCGCCGAGGACTACCCCGACATTGTGCTGATCCTGTCCGAGAGCTTCTACGACTTTGACCTTGTCACCGACCTGCAGGCCGACACCGACATCATGCCGGTCACCAAGAACCTGCCCAACTCGGTCTACGGCCACACGATCAGCCCCCATGTGGGCGGCGGCACAAACTCCACCGAGTACGAGATGCTGACCTCCAACTCGCTGATCCTGATGCCCAGCATCACGCCGTTCAACTGGCTGAACCTGTACAACGCCAACAGCGTTGTCAGCTACCTCAAGGGTCTGGGCTACTCCACGATGGCCGCCCACCCCTACACGAACTCCAACTACCGCCGCGACTCCGCCTGGCTGGCGCTGGGCTTTGACGAGACCCATTTCCAGAGCGATTTTACCACGCAGGAGACCTACGGGGACCGCCCGTACCAGACCGACTCGGCCACCTACCGCGACTGGGAAACGATGTACGAGGCCATGCCGGAGGACAAGCCGCGGTTCAGCTTCCTGGTCTCCATCCAGAGCCACGGCGACTACGATATGAACGATGCGTCGCTGGATATTGTCCACGCCGCCACCGACTACGGCGACTACGATGCGCTGATGGACGAGTACCTGAGCTGCATCAAAATGACCGACGCCGCCGTGCAGGAGCTGTGCGATTACTTTACCGCGCAGTACGAAAAGACAGGCCGCAAGGTCATTGTGGCCATGGCCGGTGACCACGCGCCCAGCTTTGTGGGCCATGTGGCCGACCCCAGCTTTGCCGAAACCGACAACGAGCTGCAGATTTTGGAGCGCAGCACGCCGTTTTTCATCTGGGCCAACTACCCGCTGGAGCACACGGCAGCCGCCACCAGCACCACCGACCCGCTGAACCGCATGGACATGGTCATGCTGACCCCCACCCTGCTGCAGCAGGCGGGTCTGCCCCTGAGCGACTACTACGAGTACCTGCTGGAAATGAAGCACAACACCCCCGTTGTGACCGCCGCCAACGACTACATGAAGGTGGACGGCAGCACAGCCGAGTACGGCGCAGACCCCGCGCTGGACGAGTGGGCCAAGGGGTATCTGATGCTGGAATACAACAACATCGGCGCGCACGCCAAGCGCGACCAGAGCATTTTTGACCCCGCCGAGTAAAGAGGAGGCATCCCTATGACAGGTCTGAAACGAACCCCGCGCAGCCGCGGCGGCTTTACGCTGGTGGAGCTGATCGTGGTATTGGTGATTCTGGGTGTGCTGGCGGCCTTTGCCGTCCCGGCGCTGACCGGGTACATTGACAGCGCCAAGGAAAAGCAGGCCGTCAGTGAGACGCAGGCGTGTGTGATGACGGCGACCCGGCAGGGTGCGCAGAACTACGCCCTGGTGCAGAACGCATCGATAACGGGAAAAAGCGATGGTGCAGATGCCCTGACAAGCTGGGCAGGCACGTTGACAAACCAGGTTCCCACCGTGACCGGCGGAGATGTAGCACTTACCGAGGGCAGCGGGCAGTATCTGCTGCATGTGAACGACCCGCCTGAGGGCAGCACTGCCACGACCACGATTGCGGCAGATGCCGGGGTCAAGGGCACCGTGCAGAGGATGACCTGCAACGCCAGCGGGCAGGTTTTATACTTGGTGTATACCAGCGCCGATGGGATACAGGTCGTATACACGAACGCGGGAACCACCGCGAGTGTAAATATCGGCAGTGATGAGGCTGTTGTTGTGCCGACACCGAAGAAAAATGACCCCTCCGGCGGCGGTGAAACCGGCGGGGGCAGCACCGGGGGCGGCATTTCCGGCGGCAGTACGACCGGCAGCACCGCTACAGCAAATAAGCATCAGTTCATTATCCACTTGGAGGATATTGAAACTAAAAATTTTGCGCCTTTTGCAAACAGAACCTATCACATTGTAAGCGGTAAAAACGGTGAAAACGACTTTTATGTGCCCTCTGATGCAAACGGTGATATTCTGTTGGATATTTCTCCTAATGAGCACCCTCGTGCCAACACTGTTATCGGGGATACGCCGACTACTATCACCGAAGATGATGTTCCTGCTGGCTACCAAGTCATTCCCAGCGATACAAAAATCTATATCAATGTTCGCATTGAAGGGGACGACTATTGTCTCAATTCTATGCAGGATGGCGTAAATAACTATCCATTTACTATCGATATGACTAAAAGGCGGCTTACCATTATGCGCTTTCCCGTTGCCAAATTGAAGCTGCGCGTCACTGACCCTGATGGAAAGGCGCTGTCCGGTGCTACCTTTGCTATTAAGAACGGCTCAACCACTGTTGCCGAATTCACCAGTGATAGTAAAGGAGAATGCTCCATTCCTGTCAAACTGCATGAGGGAGATAAGATCGGGTATTCTGCTTTCCTAACTACCGGAGACCAAACTGGCCAAACTTATGTTATAAAGGAAACTCCTCCTGCCGGATATAAGGGAGACTTCACATGTTCGTTTCATTTATATTATAAGGCATATCCCTCTACTCCGACTCCCCATTATACAACCTGGTTCCGTATTGATGCTTTTGACTTCAAACAGGAAGAAGGGGGTAGTTATAGTCTGGAAAGCACTGTTGGTGAGCAGGATACTTTTCATGTCACAAACAAAAAACTCTAACTCTGCACTGTCTATATCCGTAAAATTGATAACGCCGGAAATCCTGTATCCAACGCCAATCTAAAAGCTGACAATACCGGCAGCTTCGTTACGCCAGAGCATAAACTACAGGATACAACCAAAATATAGCAGACTGTCGAAAAACGCTTGTAGGGGCGAGCATTGCTCGCCCGTGCCCGTTTGCCTTGCAAGAAAACTGTCCCGGAAAATGCGTTGCTGCGGTAAGTTGGCGGGCGACCCATGGTCGCCCCTACGCACGCAATAAGGCAAGAATGCAATTTATTGACGGTCTGCTATATAATTTCACCTTCCATCAATAAGAAAGCCCCCACCCAGCCGCAGAACATCTGCGGTTGGGTGGGGGTGGTTTATTTGTAGAGATTGCAGGGGCGCGGCGGCAGCGGCAACACGCCCGGGCGGATATGGGCTCCGCCCCTGCGTTCTCTGCCAATCACAAAAACTCTTTCCAGTAAATCTCTGCGCTTCTCGTCATCTCCCGGGAAAAGTCGCTCGCGTACTTGCGCTTGCAAAATGCCTGCACGGCTTTGTCAAAGTCGTAGTCAAGCTGGCCGTTGGCGGCGGCTTTCGCCGCAAAGTCGGCGCGCAGCTCGTCGGGCGTGCGGTCCGTGTACACATTCTCGCAGACGACGGCCTGCTCGGCAAAGCGGGCGGGCTTGGGGCGGCGCTGCTGCTGCTCCGTGGGGCGGCCAAACACCAGCATACAGGCGGGCACAACGTACTGCGGCAGGTGCAGGGCGTCGCGCATGGCCTCCGCATTCTCGAGGACGTCGCCTATGTAGCAGCTGCCGATGCCCAGAGACTCGGCGGCGACCACGGCGTTCTGGGCGGCAATGCAGGTGTCGGCCACGGCCAGCATCAAGTCCCCTGCCCCGGGCTTGCGGGCGTCCGTGATGCCCGCGGCGTGGTAGGCGTTGAGCCAGCGGCGGCAGTCGGCCAGGAACACCAGCACCAGCGGCGCCCCGGCAATGAACGGCTGGTGGTCGCACAGGTCGGCCAGCGTGGCCTTCAGCGCCGGGTCGGTGATGTCCAGGATCGTGTACAGCTGCTGGTTGCCCGCCGTCGGTGCCTGGAACGCCGCGTTCAGGATGGCCGCCCGCTCGTCCGGCGTGACGGGGTCGGGGGTGAATACCCGCACGCTTTTGCGGGCAGAGAGGGCGGAGAGGATAGCGTTGTTTTCCATAATAAGCTCCTTTAGGCCTTCCCCCTCGGGGGAAGGTGGCGCCGCAGCGCCGGATGAGGGGCAGCCTTCCGGCGGCAGCCCGTAAGCGGATCAGTACCGCAAGCTTGCCCCTCATCCGTCTGTGGTCGGGGCCACAGACACCTTCCCCCGGGGGGAAGGCAAATCAAAATCAATTTTTCCGTTTCTTCAAAAACTTCCCGATCAGCGTATCCAGCATGCTCAGCACCTCGCGGATGTTCAGCACGCAGACCACCGCGGTGATGCCCACGACGGGCAGCGCCCAATGGGTCAGGTTCATCATGCACCAGATCTCCGCCAGCACCAGCGCCAGATTCAGCACAAGCCACGCCGGGTGGAAGTCGATCTCCAGCAGACCGCGGGTCGAGTAGGCGCGCAGCAAAAACACCAGCATCAGGCTCAGGAAGCTGGCCGGGGTTACGCCCCACGGGCCCCACTGCAAAATGAACAGGTAGTTCAGAATCAGGTTCAGCACCGCACCGGCCAGCATTGTGAACAGCGAGCCGGTAGACCGTTTATACACGACGTAAACGCTGTTCAGGAACTGGTTCAGGCAGGTCAGCATCGAGCAGAGCGTCAGGAACGGAACAAACGTCCAGGCGTCAAAATATTCAGCCTTGAACACCCGCATAAGCAGCTGGCACAGCATGATGATGCCCGCCACGCAGCAGAACAGCACGCTGGCATACACGCGGAATATCTTGGAGAAGAACGCCTCGCGGTCCGTCTCCTCGGTCACGGCGGAGAGCTGCCACGCCTCGTAGAAGATGCTGCCCAAAATCGTGATGATCTGCGGCAGGAAGTACCCCGCCGACAGCAGCCCGACCCAGTGGTTGCCGCTGCGGCCCGCGTAGCCCTCACACATGCCCTGCACAAAGAACATGTCGCTGGCGTTGATGATCCAAAAGCTGATGGACGCCGGGATCATCGGCAGGCAGTAGCGCAGCATCTCCTTCCACAGCGTCTTGTCAAACGCCTTGGGCTTGAAGTACCGCCAGCACCCGCCCGCAATGAACACAAACACCATAGATGTCAAATCTGCCAGCGCATTTGCCAGCAAAAAGCCTGTAGCGCCCATTTTTAAGACGCTCAGGAACAGCAGGTAGTAGAGCAGCAGGCTCAGCGTTGTCAGCACACCGTCTATGGCGACCAGCCGGTTCAGCATCCGCGAGCGGATGAACTGGGTACACAGCGTTCTCATACAGCTGGCCAGCACGCAGAGGTACAAAAAGCCCAGGTACTCCGCGGCGTTGGGGATGAGCCGCACCAGCGGCATGGCCAGCAGCAGCACCACAAAGCCCAGCCCGATAGTCGCCGCGCCGTTGACAAAGACGCTGGATTTGTTGGTCGATTTGTCCAGCCCGAACCGGATGACCGCATAGGCCACGCCAAGGCTGACCACCGGGATCAGCAGGTTTGTGGCCTGCTGCAAAAGGCTGGACACGCCCATAACGTCCGGCGAGTCGAGCGCGTAGCTCAGATACGGGCGGATGAAGAAGCTGAGCAGCTTGGAGCTGAAGTTGGAGATGGCAAACAGCAGCGTATTGCTGACCAGCGTCGTATATTTTTTCTGTGGAGACGGCAAGATGGGAACCTCCCTTGTTTGTAGAGTATGAAGCCTTCCCCTCCGGGGGAAGGCGGCCGAGCGAACGCGAAGGTCGGATGAGGGCAAACCTTCCGCCGGCACCCCGTTCACGGGCAATCGCGGCAAACTCCCCCTCATCCGTCTGCTTTCACCGCAGCTTCAGCATCCGTTCCCGCTGCTTATAATCCGGAAGCACCTCCGCCACCGCGGCCCAGAACGCCTGGCTGTGGTCGGGGTGGGCAAAGTGACAGAACTCGTGTACAACAACGTACTCCTGCGCGGGCAGCGGCATCGTGCAGAGCCGCCGCGCAAACGCCAGCGTGCCGGTGCGCAGACTGCACGACCCCCAGCGGGTGTTCATGTCACGCACCGCAATTTTGGGCATCGCGCCGCCCGGGCAGGTCGCTGCGAATTGCGGATAGTATGCCCGGCACAGCGCCTGCATATAGGCCAGCGCCTCGGCCTTGGGCGGCAGTGCGGGGGCCTCGGCGGCCTCTCGTTCGCGCCGGGCCGCGGCACGCGCCTGTGCGGTGCGCACCCAGTCGGCCCGCGCCGTGACAAAGGCGTCCACATAAGCCGCAGGCACCCGCGGCGACGCACTGGCCGCCACACTGCCGTCGGCCCGCACGCGCAGGTTGATGTTGCGCACCCGCCGCCGCGTCAGCGTGTAGGTGATGCCGCCCGCCGTCCGCTCCATGCCCGGCCCCCCTTTTGCAAAAGTATATAGCTTATTGTACACGCATTTGCCCAAAAGTGCAACAGTTGCCTGCGGCGGCGCATTGTGGTATGATACTGCCAAAAGGGGGCTTTTGCATGAAATCGCTGTTTTTTGTTCTGCCCGCCCTGCTGCTGGGCCTGACGGCCTGCGGCGCGCCGGTGGCCGCCGTGACCCTGCCCGACACCGTGCAGGTCGAAAAGACCCAGACCGCCGAGACCGCCGTCCTCTACGAGGATGCCGACGGGCGTGAGGTCAGCCCCCGCCGCGCCGCCCTGACCGAGTGGCGCTGGTCTGTGGCCGATGACACGATTGCCGAGGTCGATCCCAGCGGCATTGTGACCGGTCTGCGCGGCGGCTCGACCACCCTGACGCTGCAAAGCGCCGACGGGAAAATTTCCGCCAGCTGCCCGGTGCAGGTGTCCAGCCCGCTGCGCGGCATTGCTTTGGACGACTACACGCTGTATTTTGACGACCGCGATGTCGTTATCATCGACTACGACGGCACGGCGCACCACACCCTGGCCTACGCCAGCCGCGTCGGCGCAGTCTGCCATCTTCTGCCGGAGGACACCACCGACCACCCCGCCGTGACCTATCACATCGCCGACGAGCGCATCGCCCGCTTCGACGGCTCCTGGCTCGTCCCCGTGAATTACGGCACCACGACCCTGACCGCCGACTGCGGCGGGTTTACAGCGCAGTGTACCGTAACGGTGGTCAGGCCGGAGGAATAGGCAAAAGAAAACGAGGGGATGTACAACAGCCCCTTTGGTGACCCTCCCGTCCATCTCCCGCGCCCTAAAAACAGCCCGCGGGGCTGTTTTTAGGGCGCGGGGCCCGGGCTGTTCGATTCCCGTACTCCTCTACTCCTTACAATGTACAATAAAAAGAAAAAAGCACTACCTCAAACGAAGTAGTGCTTTTTGGTGACCCGTACGGGAATCGAACCCATGTTACAGCCGTGAAAGGGCCGTGTCTTAACCGCTTGACCAACGGGCCATATAATACAAGATTTCGCTAAAACAGCAAGCAACTTATCGGCTACTATTGCAACCGACCCCCAAGTATTTTAGCGAAATCCTGTATCATGTGGTAGCGGTAACTGGATTTGAACCGGTGACACTTCGGGTATGAACCGAATGCTCTAGCCAACTGAGCTATACCGCCACATTTGTCGTCGCGCTCTTGAGAACGCTATATTATTATAGCCGACATTCTCCCCTATGTCAAGTAGTTTTTCCCGATTTTTTTCAAAAATGCAAAAAAAATCCCGCATTGCGGGTGCAATGCGGGGAAAAACTCTAAAGGCTTCCCACGAGGGGCTGCGCCCGCAGGCGCGTGTCGGAGCGCAACCGCCGAAGGCGGCTCTTAGCGCGGAGACTGAAGCTGTCCGCAAAGCGGACTGATGAGGGGCGAACTTACGGCAGTTACCCGGTTATGGGCGGCCACGGCAGCTTTGCCCCTCATCCGGCCTCGGGCGGGGCCTCGGCCACCTTCCCCCAAAGGGGAAGGCTCTTGCAAAATTACTTCTTGTTGGGCACCAGCACGGCCTTACCGCCCATGTAGGGGCGCAGGACCTCGGGGATGGTCACGGTGCCGTCGGCCTGCAGGTGGTTCTCCAGGAAGGCGATCAGCATACGCGGCGGGGCCACGCAGGTGTTGTTCAGCGTGTGGGCCAGCTGGGTCTTGCCGTTCTCATCCTTAAAGCGGATGCGCAGGCGGCGGGCCTGGGCGTCGCCCAGGTTGGAGCAGGAGCAGACCTCGAAGTACTTCTGCTGGCGCGGGCTCCACGCCTCGATGTCGCAGCTCTTGACCTTCAGATCGGCCAGATCGCCGGAGCAGCACTCCAGCTGGCGGACGGGGATCTCCATGGAACGGAACAGCTCGACGGAGTTCTTCCACAGCTTGTCGTACCAGTCCATGCTGTCCTCGGGCTTGCAGACGACGATCATCTCCTGCTTCTCGAACTGATGGATGCGGTAGATGCCGCGCTCCTCGATGCCGTGGGCGCCCTTCTCCTTGCGGAAGCAGGGGCTGTAGCTGGTCAGGGTCAGGGGCAGCTTGGCACCGTCCAGCGTCTGGTCGATGAAACGGCCAATCATCGTGTGCTCGGACGTGCCGATCAGGTACAGGTCCTCACCCTCGATTTTGTACATCATAGCGTCCATTTCAGGGAAGGACATAACGCCCTTGACCACGTCGCCGTGCATCATGAACGGGGGAATGACATAGGTAAAGCCCTTGTTGATCATAAAATCGCGGGCGTAGGCCAGCACAGCCTCGTGCAGGCGGGCAATGTCGCCCAGCAGGTAGTAGAAGCCGTTGCCGGAGACGCGGCCTGCGGCGTCAAGGTCGATGCCGTCGAAGCTCTCCATGATGTCCACGTGGTACGGGATCGGGTAGTCGGGCACAACGGGCTCGCCGAAGCGCTGGACCTCGACGTTATGGCTGTCGTCGGGGCCGATGGGCACGCTGGGGTCGATCATCTGAGGGATCGTGTACATGATCTCCTGGATCTTGGCCTGCAGCTCGGTCTCCTTGGCCTCCAGCTCCTTCAGGCGGTCAGCCTGGGCCGTGACCTGCTTCTTGATTTCCTCGGCCTCGGCAGCCTTGGAGGGGTCTTTCTTGGCCTGGCCCATCAGCGCGCCGATCTGCTTGGACAGCTTGTTGCGGTTTGCGCGCAGGTCGCTGGCCTCACCGATGGCGGCGCGGTACTCGGCGTCAAGCGCGATGACCTCATCGACGAGGGGCAGCTTGGCGTCCTGGAACTTTTTCCTGATGTTTTCCTTGACAGCGTCCGGGTTTTCACGGACAAAACGAATGTCTAACATAGTGGTACTCCTCTATTCAATATT
>PPYF01298561.1_pt1 | contig 11542 bp, 11 predicted proteins | sample 1559871 | NCBI WGS metagenome assembly PPYF01 (sample SAMN08240021, study PRJNA423297) | Human gut metagenome, whole genome shotgun sequencing project. | reverse complement strand
GGATAATGTCTATTACAAAAAAGAAGACTTGCTTTCCTGCATTGATACATTCTATGAAGAAATGATGAAACGCAGCGAGGAAATAAAGCAGATGGAAAATTATAAGACTGGCGAGAATTATGCCTATTTAGGGCTTCCTGCAAACTTTCTTATCTTTGATGAGTACGTCGCTTTCATGGAAATGCTGGGAACAAAAGAAAACACCGCAGTTATAAATAAGCTGAAACAGATTGTCATGTTAGGTCGTCAAGCTGGCTTCTTTCTAATACTGGCTTGTCAAAGACCCGACGCAAAATATTTAGGCGACGGAATCCGTGACCAATTTAATTTTAGAGTGGCTTTAGGTCGGATGTCTGAAATGGGCTATGGCATGATGTTTGGCAGTGATATACAAAAGGATTTCTTCTTGAAGCAAATCAAAGGTCGTGGCTATGTAGATATAGGAACAAGTGTCATATCGGAGTTTTATACTCCCCTTGTACCAAAAGGGCATGATTTTTTAGAGGAAATCAAAAGGTTATCCAACAGCAGACAGGACACGCAGGCGACGTGCGAAGCGGAAGTCGCAGGTGTGGACTGATCTTGCTGGCTGGTGTGGCGACAGCCACGCCAGCACTTACCCCCCCGTATCTAACAGGGGGGCACAAATACAACTGAAAACAGACAATTCTTATCAACAAATGTTGATGGCACAAGGGATTGTAGAAAATGAGACAGATGTAAACTGGGGCTTCCTAGTTTACATCTTTTTTGATTGGAGGGTTGCGAGTGAAAAAGGAACAGACTTGGATGGAGGAATTGAAAGAAAAGCGATTGGCTTATGGCGTTTCTCAAAATAAATTGGCAGTCGCTGCTCATATTACCAGACCTTATTTATCGGATATTGAAACAGGCAAAGCCGTACCTACCCAACAGCTTAAAGAAGATTTGTTCAACGCTTTAGAACGCTTCAATCCCGATAACCCATTGGAAATGTTATTTGACTATGTTCGGATTCGATTTCCTACCAATGATGTAGCTCATATTATCGGTACAGTTTTACGTTTGAATATGGACTATATGCTACATGAAGACTTTGGCTACTATTCTTACCCAGAGCATTATCGTTTCGGTGACATTGTCGTCATGGTCTCTCACGATTTAAGTAAAGGTGTTTTATTGGAACTGAAAGGAAAAGGCTGTCGGCAGTTTGAAAACTTTCTATTGGCTCAACACCGTAGCTGGTATGACTTCTTTCAAGATTGCATGGAACATAAAGGTATTTTCAAACGCTTGGATTTAGCCATCAACGATAAAACAGGGATTTTGGATATTCCAGAGTTGGCAAAGAAATGTAAACAGGAAGAATGTATTTCCGTCTTTCGGAGCTTTAAAAATTACCGCAGTGGCGAATTGGTTCACCGTGAGGAAAAACCAGACATGGGAAACACCCTTTATATTGGCTCACTAAAAAGTGAAGTCTATTTCTGTATATATGAGAAAGATTACGAGCAATACGTGAAAAATGATGTTCCCTTAGAAGACGCAGAAGTAAAGAATCGGTTTGAAATTCGGTTGAAAAATGACCGAGCCACCCAAGCCATGAAAGATTTATTGGAACATCAACATGCGGAAAAGACAGCCTTTGAAATTATTAATCGCTATATCCGCTTTGCAGACAAAGACGAAACAAAACGTCGTAGTCAATGGAAAACCAATGAACGCTGGGAATGGTTTATCGGCAAGAATCGAGGGGCATTACGCCTAACGACAAAGCCAGAACCATATTCCTTTGAACGGACATTGAACTGGTTAAATCATCAAGTCGCCCCTACGTTAAAAGTCGTCAATATTTTAGACGCTTTAAACGGAACAACGATTATTTCCACCATGATTCATGAAGCCGAGTTGACGGAGAAGCATGAGAAATTAATTGAACAACAACATCTGGCAATGGAGGAACTGATTACATGAGCCTTTTAACAGAAGAATTAAAGAAATTAGGGTTTCATTGTGGCATTGAGTTTCAAGTGTACATGCAAGATATAGGTAAATATACGTCACTCATCATTGAAGGAAACAGGCAGACTGGTCAAGCCATCTATACCTATGATTTTTACAAAGTGACGTTTTATCCGAATTATACCAATCGAGTAACCATTTATGGGGAGCATTTAACCCCCTTTCAATTGTTAAAACGTGTAAAGAATTATATCTATTATCGAGAAAAATATCTAAAGCAAAGGAGGACAACCACATGAATTTTGGGCAGAATTTGTACAACTGGTTTTTAAATAACGCCCAATCGTTGGTACTGTTAGCGATTGTCGTCATTGGGCTATTTTTAGGCTTTAAACGAGAATTTTCAAAATTGATTGGCTTTTTGATTATTGCTTTAATCGCTGTCGGTCTTGTATTCAATGCTGCTGGCGTGAAAGATGTGCTATTAAACTTGTTCAATCGAATTATTGGGGCTTAAAAAATTATACCGTTCTTTTGTGAAAGATAAGTGAATTTCTTATCTTTTGCAAAAGAATGGTGCACCAAACGAAGTGCGGTAGGCTTTTTATACTTCCATTACGAAAAGAGGTGAATGGACATGGAAATGCAAGTCTATATTGCTAACTTGGGCAAGTATAACGAGGGAGAGCTAGTTGGTGCATGGTTTACACCACCTATTGATGAGGAAGAAATGGCAGAACGAATCGGTTTAAATGAGAACTACGAAGAATATGCCATACACGATTATGAACTTCCTTTTGATGTGGACGAGTACACGCCCATTAGTGAAATTAACCGTTTATGTGAAGCGATTCAAGAAATCGAGGGAACACCTATTTATGATGAACTCAAAGAAATTCAAGGTATGTGGTTTAGTAGCTTAGAAGAATTGCTGGAAAATGTAGATGATATTCACTGTTATAGCGATTGTGATTCTATGGAAGATGTCGCACGCTACTATGTGGAAGAAACAGGACAGCTCGGAGAAGTTCCTTCTAACCTACAAAATTATATTGACTATCAAGCTCTAGGGCGTGATATGGAAATCGAGGGGAATTTTCTTGTCACCTCGCATGGCGTTTTTGAGTATGTCCAATAAATTTACAAAAACCCGTGTTATAATCAAATCACTAGATTGCACGAGGTGAATAAACTATGGCAAATGTATTTGAAAATCTAAAACTGTTAAAACAAGACATGAAAAATAAAGGCTGGGTGATAGATTCCTTTTACTTTCGTTACAAACAGCAAAACTATATTGTACTCGTTAAACTATTTGAAAAAAACGAAAAAGTACCAGAGTACGCTTTGCTAAAACTAGAATTTTTAAGGGAAAATGACTTTTCAGATATATTAGCTGTCTATGCTAATTCAGTAAAATTATTTACAGACACCAAAACATTAAGAGAATATTTTGGTATCAAATACAGTAGTAACTTGGGAGATATTTTATCTCAGTTTAGTCAAACCCTTGCTGAATTTATTCCGACAGCAGTCAGTGAAAATAAAAATGAATCCCAAAAAGAAGCAATGTGTCATTCGTTAAGTAAAAGTGATTCAGAAGATCCCAGAAAAAAATATTGCTTTTCAGTTAGAAGAAATCCTTTAAAGGAAAACGGTGAATTAGGGAAACGAAGTCCTTTTAATGATAATAAAACAAGATTGTATAGACCCAGCTTATATGAACGATTAGGAGCTGATACCAACTTAAGTTTCAGGTATTCAATGAATCCAGAAGATGAAGATACTGACGAGGGAATTATTGCAAAATGGACAAAGAATAAAACTGAATAGTAAATTTCTTGAAAGAGCAATCCATTTTTTTAAGGATTGCTCTTTTCTATTTTTACAGAAAGGACGTGAGGTCATGAAAAAAATAAGAAGTTACACCAGCATTTGGTCGGTAGAGAAAGTCATTTATGCGATTAATGATTTACAACTCCCTTTCCCCATTACCTTTACGCAAATGACATGGTTTATTGTCTCTCTGTTTGTCGTCATTCTCTTTGGTAATCTGCCACCTCTTTCTTTGATTGACGGTGCTTTACTTAAATATGTGGGGATTCCTGTTGCTCTAACTTGGTTTATGTGCCAAAAAACTTTTGATGGAAAGAAACCTTATGGATTTTTAAAGTCCTTGATTACCTATGTCCTACGCCCAAAAGTCACCTATGCTGGTAAACAAGTGCGTTTGAAAAAAGAAACGCTCAATGAATCTATTACGATGGTAAGGAGTGAACGATTCAATGGCATATCCCATTAAATATATAGAAGCTAATCTCGTATTTAATCATGATGGCGAAGTATTCGCCTATTATGAATTAATCCCCTATAATTACAGTTTTTTAAGTTCAGAAGAAAAAGGACAAGTCCATGATAATTTTCGCCAACTGATTGCCCAAAATCAGGATGGCAAGATTCATGCTCTGCAACTGGCAACGGAATCTAGTATTCGAGCCACCCAAGAACAATCCAAAAAAGAAGTCACAGGACGATTAAAAGAGGTGGCTTACCAAAAAATAGATGAACAAACCGAAGCGTTAGTTTCTATGATTGGCGACAATCAAGTAGACTATCGCTTTTTTATTGGTTTTAAACTCTTGCTGAATGAACAGGAAGTATCGGTTAAAAATGTTGGGAAAGAAATTCAAAAAGCTTTTGCAGAATTCTTTCATGGCGTGAATCACAAATTGATGGGTGATTTTGTTTCTATGCCTATGGCGGAAATCGAACGTTTTTCTAAAATGGAACAGCTATTGGAAAGTAAATTATCCAGACGCTTTCACATTCGCAAATTGGATCCACACGATTTTGGCTATATTCTTGAACACCTTTATGGGCAGGCAGGAACACCTTATGAAGAATATACGTATCATTTGCCAAAACGATATGAAGGCAAAAACGTTTTGCTAAAAAAGTATGATATTCTCAAACCCACACGTTGCTTGATAGAAGAAAATCAACGCTACTTGCGAATGGAACAGGAAGAACATACGACCTATGTTGCCTACTTTACGATTAATTCTATTGTCGGCGAATTAGATTTTCCTAACAGTGAAATTTTCTACTATCAGCAACAACAGTTCACCTTCCCCATTGATACCAGTATGAATATTGAAATTGTCGCCAATAAAAAAGCTTTGTCTACGGTTCGTAATAAAAAGAAAGAATTAAAAGACTTGGACAGTCATGCGTGGGAAAGTGACAATGAAACCAGTACCAATGTGGTGGACGCTTTGGAATCGGTCGATGAATTGGAAACCAACTTAGACCAAACCAAAGAATCCATGTACAAACTAAGTTATGTAGTCCGAGTATCCGCAAAAAATCTAGACGAATTAAAACAACGTTGTGATGAAGTAAAAGATTTTTATGACGATTTATCCATCAAATTGGTTCGTCCTTTCGGCGATATGCTTGGATTGCATAATGAATTTATTCCTTCCAGCAAGCGATATATCAATGATTATGTCCAATATGTCACATCGGATTTTTTGGCTGGACTTGGTTTTGGAGCAACGCAAATGCTAGGCGAAAACGAGGGTATTTATGTAGGGTATAACCTCGATACTGGCAGAAATATTTATCTCAAACCGAGCCTTGCCAGCCAAGGCGTGAAAGGTTCGGTAACGAATGCGTTAGCGTCTGCCTTTATCGGGTCATTAGGTGGAGGAAAATCATTCTCTAACAATATGTTGGTTTATTATACGGTACTCTTTGGCGGACAGGCAGTCATTGTTGATCCAAAAGCTGAACGTGGAAAATGGAAAGAAACCTTGCCAGAAATTGCTCATGAAATCAATATCGTTAATCTGAGCAGTGAGGAAGAAAACAAAGGACTACTTGACCCTTACGTTATCTTAAAACGAGCCAAAGATTCAGAAAGTCTAGCTATTGATATTCTCACCTTCTTAACAGGGATTTCGAGTCGTGATAGCGAAAAATTCCCTGTTCTCCGTAAAGCGATTCGGAGTGTGACCCAAAATGAACAACGAGGATTGTTATTAGTCATAGAGGAATTACGAAAAGAAAATACAGCCATCAGCAATAGCATTGCCGACCATATCGAAAGTTTTGTCGATTATGATTTTGCCCATCTTTTATTTAGTGATGGACATGTCTCACAATCTATTAGCTTAGAAAAACAACTCAATATTATTCAAGTGGCAGATTTAGTGTTACCCGATTCCAATACCTCTTTTGAAGAATATACGACAATGGAGTTATTAAGTGTGGCTATGCTGATTGTCATTAGCACCTTTGCTTTAGACTTTATCCACTCTGACCGCTCCATCTTTAAAATCGTTGATTTGGATGAGGCTTGGAGCTTTTTGCAAGTGGCACAAGGAAAGACATTATCTATGAAACTGGTGCGTGCTGGACGTGCCATGAATGCAGGGGTCTATTTTGTTACCCAAAACGCCGACGATTTACTAGATGAAAAGATGAAGAATAACATTGGCTTAAAATTTGCCTTTCGTTCTACTGACTTAGTAGAAATCAAAAAGACATTAGAATTTTTTGGTGTGGATAAGGAAGATGAAAACAATCAGAAACGCTTGCGTGAATTAGAAAATGGACAATGCTTAATGTCAGATATTTATGGTCGTGTAGGCGTTATGCAATTCCACCCGATTTTTGAGGAATTGTTACATGCCTTTGATACCAGACCGCCTGTGCGAAATGAGGTGGAAGCATGACACAGAAACAAAAGAAAGTCCTTCGCTATAGTTGGATAACGCTCCTTTGTGTGGGCGTTATTTTCCTGTTGTTAGGTACAATTGGCAATGCCGTACAAGCCACAGGGTTAGTGGATGAAACCATTGATACCAGCAATGAATATTCCAAGTACGGTTTAAATCATTATCAGCTTGATTATTATGTGGACAATAGCTGGAGCTGGCTTCCGTGGAATTGGAGTGATGGGATTGGGCAATCGGTCATGTATGGACTGTATGCCATTACCAATTTCATTTGGACAATCTCTCTTTATCTATCCAATGCCACAGGTTATTTGGTGAAAGAAGCTTATGCCTTAGATTTCATTAGTCAAACGTCCCAAGCTATTGGGGAAAACATGCAAACCATTGCAGGCATTACACCGAATGGCTTTTCCAGTTCAGGATTTTATGTGGGCTTCTTGCTTCTTTTTATCCTGATTGTTGGAATCTATGTTGCTTATACAGGACTGATTAAACGAGAAACGACTAAAGCCATACGAGCGGTTTTAAACTTTGTTATGGTGTTTATTCTATCGGCTTCCTTTATTGCCTACGCTCCTGATTATATTGGGAAAATTAATGATTTTTCTAAAGACGTCAGTACTGCCAGCTTGGATATTGGTACAAAAATTGTACTCCCCAATACAGATAGTCAAGGCAAAGACAGCGTGGACATGATACGTGATAGCCTATTTTCCGTTCAAGTCAAGCAACCGTGGCTATTGCTTCAATATGGTTCAACGGATGTTGAAGCGTTAGGAGAAGACCGTGTGGAAAAACTGTTATCTACCAGCCCAGACGCCAACAATGGCGAAGATAGAGAAAATGTAGTAATTGAAGAAATCGAAGACCATGAGAATACCTATTTAACCTTGCCAAAGACCATTTCCAGATTAGGAACGGTCTTCTTTTTATTTGTGTTCAATCTCGGTATTTCCATTTTCGTCTTTCTCTTAACAGGAATCATGATATTTTCACAAGTATTGTTTATTATTTTTGCCATGTTTTTGCCGATTAGTTTTCTACTAAGCATGCTACCGAATTTTGATGGCATGGGCAGGAAAGCCATTACCAAATTATTTAATGTGATTATGACAAGGGCAGGCATTACCTTGATTATTACCGTTGCCTTTAGTATTTCCACTATGCTTTATTCGCTATCAGCAAGTTCTCCTTTCTTCATGATTATGTTCTTACAAATCGTGACCTTTGCAGGGATTTATTTTAAAATGGGCGATTTAATGAGCCTGTTCTCCTTACAAAGCAACGATTCTCAAAACATGGGCAGACAAGTCTTTCGCAGACCTCGCCAGTTTATGAATCGGCAAACAAGACAATTGCAACGCAATATGAGTAAGGTTTTTCGTGGAAAAGCAGGGTCAACGAAGCAAAAGAAAAGGACAACTTCGCAGAACAAAACAACGAAAGCAAACCATACTCGTCAAAACGAGTTAGCTTCCTCTAAGAAAGAAACAACTCTTTCAAATGGCAGAAAGCAACGAAGCAGTATGGGGCAACGATTAGGCGAAAAGACAGCCCATGTACTGGACACCAAAAATCGGCTGGTCGATAAAGGAAAACAAGCCAAAGAACAGATACAAGCGACACCAACCCATATGAAATATGCCCTTCATCAAGGCAAAGAAAATGTCGTTCGGAACGCAACAGAATTTAAAGAAGCCATTACAAATACCAAAGCTCAACGACAACAGCAGCGAGTAAATCAACAGAAGCAAAAACGAGAAAATATTGCTCAAAAACGCTTGGTATTGGACAAAGCCAAAGAAAAAAGACGAAAAGAAAATCCATCCCCTTCTATTCAGAATAAACAGCAAAATGGTAACAAACATCAGCAACAACGACCTATGACACGTACCCAACAGCCATTAAACAAAGAGCAAAAAGAAAAGACACCAACCAAGAATCCACCACCGAACCAATCCAAGCAAAGACAGCGAAATAAAAAAATAGATAAGCGAGGTCAACAAATATGAAGCTAAAACTAGCAGTTATTTGTAGTGTAGTCTTCGCTCTCTTCTTTTTTCTATTGCTGTTTTTGGTTATTTTCTTTTCAGATGATACAGACAGTGGAAACAACCCTGATTCTTCTATTCCACAAGGCGGTGTGACCGTTTCCCAAGAAGTATTGGCACACCGCCCCTTAGTTGAAGAATACTGCAAGGAATACGGTGTAGAAGACTATATTTCTTACATCTTAGCCATTATACAAGTGGAATCGGGCGGTACAGCAGAAGATGTCATGCAAAGTTCTGAATCGTTAGGCTTACCGCCTAATAGTTTAAGTACGGAAGAATCCATCAAACAAGGCTGTAAATATTTCAGTGAATTATTAGCCAGTGCGGAAAAGCTAGGAGTAGATATAGATTCGGTTATCCAGTCGTATAATTTTGGCGGTGGTTTTTTAAATTATGTTGCGAATCACGGGAAGAAATATAGCTATGAATTAGCCGAACAGTTTTCCAGAGAAAAGTCTGGTGGCAACAAAGCAAATTATCCTAATCCGATAGCGATTCCGATTAATGGTGGCTGGCGATATAGCTATGGGAATCAATTCTATGTTCAACTGGTTTCACAGTATCTAACCGCCACTGCCACCACGGAATTTGATGATGAAACAGTGCAAGTCATTATGGACGAAGCCTTGAAATTCGAGGGCTTTCCTTATGTTTTTGGTGGGGCGTCACCTACTACCTCATTTGATTGTAGTGGTTTAATCCAATGGACATATGCCAAAGCAGGCATTCCCCTTCCTCGTGTCGCTCAAGATCAGTATGACGTAACCCAAAAAATTCCCATGAGTGAAGCGAAAGCTGGTGACCTTATCTTCTTTCACTCGACCTATAATGCAGGCACGTATGTGACCCATGTTGGAATTTATGTGGGCAATAACCGGATGTTCCATGCAGGTGACCCAATTGGTTATGCAGACCTCAATAACAGCTATTGGCAAAACCATCTTATTGGGGCTGGACGTGTTATCCATCACTAAGAAAGGAATGAATTACATGATTATTAAAATTGAACGAAAAGAAAAACCAGAGAAACCCAAAAAGTCTAAAAAACCGAAAAAACAACGAAAGATTCCTACGATTAAAGTTGGCACGCATAAGAAACTAACCTTTGTTTTATGGCTATTATTGCTTGGCAGTGTCGGCTTTGGAATCTATAAAAATTTTACCGCTATTGACACTCACACTGTCCATGAAACCAAAATCATTGAACAACAAATGGTGGATACCAATCAAGTGGAAAGTTTTGTGAAATCCTTTGCGAAAGATTACTTTTCATGGCAACAATCCCAAGAAGCTATTGATAAACGAAATGAAAAATTAACCCATTATGTGACCGAAGAATTGCAGATGTTAAATGAAGACATGATTCGTAAAGATATTCCCACCAGCTCTAGTGTGAACAATGTACAGGTGTGGCAGGTTTCCCAAATCAATGAGAACGACTTTGAGGTACTGTTTTCCGTTGAACAAGTTATTACCGAAGACAAAGACAAGAAAACGGTATCTTCCAGCTTCCATGTGGTTGTCCATGTAGATGAAGCAGAGAATATGGTCATTATCAAAAATCCGACAATGAGTAAGAAACCACAAAAATCGGATTACCAACCCAAACAGCTAGAAAGCGACAGTACAATAGATATGGAAACTACAGATGAAATCAATAGTTTTTTAGAAACATTCTTCCAGCTCTACCCTACCGCCACAGAAAAAGAATTGGCTTACTATGTAAGTAATCATGCGTTACCTGTGATTAATAAAGAATATGTTTTTGAAGAATTGGTGAACCCTATCTATACCAGAAAAGATAATCAAGTAATAGTGAATGTGGCTGTGAAATATTTAGATCAAGAAACAAAAGCAACTCTGCTTTCACAATATGAACTCACATTAGAAAAAGAAACAAATTGGATGATTGTAAAGTGAATGATATGGCACGTATTCTAATGAAGAAGAATACGTGCCACTTGATATATTAGGTATTCAGATTATTGCGTTGAAACTTATCTGTATAGTTCAATGTTTGCATAAAACTTATACATTACTTTTTCAGTGACGCAAATACTTTTTAGAACACCGAAAATAGATTCATGTTCTTTTTGGATGATCGCTGAGTCCAAAGATTTGATGAAATTAGAAAATCACAAATTTCATTCGTAAAATCATTAATCTATCTTAGCTGCATAGCTAATGTGATTAATTCTTCAGTTCTTAAATAGAATTTCCATTCAATTTACCTTCTATTTACTTTCTGTTTACTTTAGGACGATATGATAGTCACATAATTAATGAAGAAAGGTGATGTCATATGGATAATACAACTGTCTTAGAGCTAAAACACGTCACAAAAATTATAAAAAACAAACGTATAGTTGATAATGTTTCATTTTCAGTCCAAGCAGGAGAAATATTCGGTTTTTTAGGACCCAATGGAGCTGGAAAAACCACGACCATCCGAATGATTACAGGGTTAATTAAAATAAGCGAGGGTGACATATATATCCAAGGACACAGTATAAAAAAAGATTTTATCAATGCAATTAAAAATATTGGGGGAATTATTGAAAATCCAGATTTATACAAGTATCTCTCTGGTTATGAAAATTTGAAGCAATACACACGCATGATGTCAGGAATTAGTAAGCATAGAGTGAAAGAAGTAATCGAACTTGTTGGATTAACTGACAGTATAAACAAGGAAGTCCGAACTTATTCTCTTGGTATGCGACAAAGATTAGGATTGGCTCAAGCGTTACTCCACCACCCCTCTATACTTATCCTTGATGAGCCTACTAATGGTCTTGATCCAGA
>PPYF01386107.1_pt1 | contig 11543 bp, 8 predicted proteins | sample 1559871 | NCBI WGS metagenome assembly PPYF01 (sample SAMN08240021, study PRJNA423297) | Human gut metagenome, whole genome shotgun sequencing project. | reverse complement strand
GCAGGCATTTTGCTGGCGGCGATGCCTTTGATTGCCAACCTTTTGGGTGCAGGCGAAAAAGAAAAAATCTCTACGGTAGTACGCCATGGTATGCTGTTGGCTGTAGCCTTTTCTGTGCTGATAATTGTTGGCGGCGTTATCTTTTTGCCGCCGTTTTTGCAGGGCATGAGCTTGGCACCGGAGGTTTATCACATTGCGCTGTGGTATATGGCCGGCTTGGGCATAGGCGTGCTGCCGTTCTTCCTTATCACACCGCTGCGCAGTCTTGTTGATACACTTGGCTATACCAAGCTGTCGATGAAGATTTATCTTTTGGCGCTGCCTGTCAACGCCTTCCTGAACTATGTGCTGATTTTCGGCAAGCTGGGCTTACCGCGCCTGGGCGGCATTGGCGCCGGCGTAGCAACGGGCATCACCTTTTGGCTGCTTTTGGTGATGTTCGCAGTGGTGGTGTCGAAGCTGCAACCGTTCAAGCAGTATGATGTGCTGGGCTTTGTGCGCCCAGTAAAGCAGCTGGTGGCAGAATATCTGCGCATTGGTGTGCCTATGGGTGTGGCTATTTTTATGGAAACAAGCATCTTTGGCGTTGTGGCGCTTTTCATTGCCAAATTCGGCACAGAGGTGATTGCTGCGCATCAGGCGGCACTCAATTTCTCCTCGCTCATTTACATGTTCCCCATGAGCTTCTCGCTGGCGCTGACGATTGTGGTGGGCGTTGAATATGGTGCGAAAAACTATCAGGGGGCGCGCGATTACACGGCATTGGGACTGGAGATGAGCCTTTTTATTGCTATGGTTTACATGGCGCTGGAGCTGGTGACGCGTGAGTATATTGCGCTCATTTATACAACGAATCCGCATGTTATTGAGCTGGTAAAGGTGTTTATTATCTACGCTATTATGTGGCAGGGAGGCGACGCAGTCGCGGCGCCGATACAGGGAATTTTGCGTGGCTACAAGGACGTTAATGCTACATTTTGGTGCAGCATGCTGGCTTATTGGGCAATTTGCCTGCCGGTGGGTCTGCTTTTGGATTACAAGTTCAATAATGGTGCCTTTGCTTATTGGCAGAGCCTGGATATCGGCGTAATTTGCAGTGCTGTTGTTTTGTCGCTGCGTCTTGTTTTGCTGCAGCGCAGGATAAAAGAAGATGAAGAATAGGTAGGGAGCGGCGCAAGCTGCTCCTTATTTTGCATTTAAAATGTAGTTACACAATAGAAAAATGTGTGCGTATAATATTCGTTAGGGAAAATGATAGAATATTAAACAATGCCAATAGTTTAGAGTTTGGGTGAAAAACGCCTAAAGGCACTTCCAGTAGCAGCTAAAAAAACAAATTTTAGGTTTTATATGCCGTTTTCAATAAAATATTTTCTAAAACAGGCTTATAAAATTGATTTTTGGCGTTTTTAATGTTACAATGAGCATGAAAGGAGTTGATTTCATGCTCTGTCAATTTTCATTTAAAAATTTCAAATCATATAAAGATGAAACAGTTTTTGATATGCAGGCAGCTAATCTGCCTGAGTTTGCCGAAAATATTATTTACTGCAAGCCAGCGAGTAATCTTTTACCTGTAGCAGATATCTATGGACCTAACGGCGGCGGTAAAACAAATATGCTGCAGGCTTTAACCTGCCTTATCTCCACCGTGGTAAAACCTATCTACGATATGGAAAAAACTCGTACTAAGCTTATAGTACAGCAAAAAGTATCTTGCACGCCCTTCCTGTTTGATGAAAAAACCTCTAATGAGCCTACAGAATTCCTGCTTTACTTCCGTACTAATGGCTATGAGTACCGCTATTACCTTTCTATGCTTCATGATGAAATCATTGCCGAAGCACTGGACAGAAAAAAAATAGGCGGCAAACGCACCGCCCATATTTTTGACCGAGAAGAAAAAGTTATTACTCTAGGCTCCAGTATAAATAAAGCATCCATAAATAGAGATGTAAATCCCAAAATGCCCTACTTATCGTTCTTGGCAATCAACTATGATATACCTGCTATCAACGACGCTCAAAAATGGTTTGAAAGCTGCATTATCCGCAGCTATGCTAATCCTGAAGCTGAATTACAGATAATGCTGTCTGATAACAAAACCATACGCCGGCAAATTATAAGTGCTTTAAATGATATGGGTATTGATATCAACGGCTATCGCTACGACAACGATAGCAAACAACTCATCATGCAAAGAACACTGCATGGAAAAACCTACGAGTTATCCTATAAAGATGAATCCGATGGTACTAAAAAGCTCATTGCAGCATTGCCGATACTATTGATTGCTTTAGCAGAAGGCAGACTGGCTGTTATTGACGAGTTAGATGCCAAGCTTCATCCGAAGCTGCTGCGTTACATCATAGCTCTGTTTAAAAATCCTAAGCTAAATACGCATGGAGCGCAACTAATCTTCACCTCTCACGATATAGCAACTATGAAAAACACTGTTTACCGCCGTGACGAGATTTGGTTTGCCGCTGAAGGAGATAACCACAGCAGTGAGCTGTACTCGCTCTATGAGATCCGCAAAGAAAACAACGAGCGTATCAATAATACTGCAGCTTATGACAAGCAGTATCTTGAAGGACGTTACGGTGCAGACCCATACTTGCAGAATATGCTGAAGGATGGTGAATGGCAATGAGCTTAAAACCTCCGACTGTATTATCCCCTTGGCATTGATTTGTCAGGGGGATTTTTAGTACGATTGGCATTGGAGAGAGGTAAGCAGAGAGATTTAGTAGTGATTGAATTTATTTCTTAATGAAAATATCTGTTTTGACGATTGGTAGTTAATTTTTTAAATTCATTATTTTACATTCAGAATGTAGTTGTAGAATAGAATAATGTGCGCATATAATATTCATTAGGAAAAATGTCAAAAATTGCATTTTTTCGTAGGAAAAAGTGCAATTTTTGATATTTTTCTTGACGAATGGGTGCCTGGAGTAAGAATATCGATTATACAGGCTTATATGGTAGATTGTAAATTTCTTAAGAAAGGTATTGTAAAAGTTTAAAGCAATAGATGAAAAATTTAGTGAGCTTTGCGTGCAAAGGAATACAGTACTATGTATATTCACTCCCGTTGATACAAACAAAATAAAAATACCGTAGCTAAAGGTTCATTGTATGCTACGGCATTTTTTATGTAAGAGATTTATTACTTCAGAATGTTTGGAAGCATTTTTTTCTTGGTAGAACAATTTGCATCGCAGGCTGTAACAGATTTTGCTTCATTAGCGAATAAGCGCAGTATGCTGTTAGCGTCCTTCAGCAGTACATACATCATCATATAAGCGCCGAATTCAGCAAGCTCTTCTGCCACCTGACCGTGAAATCCGGTGAAGTTTGTACGCTCACCAACCCAGGAAAAGAAAATAAAGAGCAATAGGAGAGAAAAAGATTTTACCGGTATCTTTACTATTTTAAGCATTTGCCAGATGCGTGCCCGGTAGAGCAGTATCAGCATACTTAAAATTAAAATACCTACCATAGGATGAACCAGCTTACCATATAAGCCCATTTGGCTATATTGAATCATACCGCCGTCAGGATTAGTAAAAAATACGCGGCCCCAGCTTATTTCGCGCATGATGAGCAAGAAAAAGTAAATTGTGCCTGCTTTCCAAAAAGCCTTGGAACTACCGCCCCAGTAAGCATATTTGTAGCTGTGAGCTTTAATGCAGTAAAACATACCGCCTATCAGACATAGCATTTGCAGGTTTTCGATAATGCCGTTTTCATTGCCAACCCATTCTGGCAGAATTGCTTCTAAGATAAACATTAAGATGAAATAGCTCCAGCCAAGCTTAAAAATATAATCATTACGGAACAAAATAAACACTTCCCTTTTTGACTAGCTAGTCAGTTTGTGTTGACGGTGATATTTTACCATAATTTTACAATTTATGTAAGGCTAATTAAGAATAGATTAAGATTAAATGAAACTGATATGCAACTTATTATTGCGATTTCAGAATAAATCACATTCTCTATGACGAATGAACCAATTTGCTTATTCTAATTAAAAAATAGAATTCTTCTGAATCATAAGCAGATGCTAAGCGAAAAGTATGGTATAATTAGTTAGATTTGCATAAAATATGGGGAGATGAAAGCTTTATATGAATTCTTACGCAAGATTTTTTGAAAACCTGCAGCAGGATCTCAAATCATTTATTTATTGGTGCCTGGTTTTTACGGTATTTCGTATAGCCTTTATTGCTATTTACAACGGACAGCTTAACGGTGAATATGGCGATGTTCCGATGGCTTTATTGTTAGGACTGCGCTTAAGCTTAAAGACAGCAGGCATGATAGCTCTGATTAGCTTTGTGTTTACAACTTTGCCGAAGCTTATTGTGAAAAATTGGCCGGCAGATAAGCTACGTTTTTGCTGGCATGCTGTGGCCTTAGTTTTCTTTGCTGTTTGCTTTATGACGCGCATACCATATTACAAGATTTTTAATGCAGCCTTTAATATGATGCTGATAAACGGTGCGCATGATGATATTTATGCGATATTTGTGACTGCGGTTAATGAGTACCAGCTGTTATGGCGTTTCCCTTTAGCTCTGGTTTTAGGCATTGCTTTGGCTTATGGCCTGCGTATATGGTTACACAAGCTGCCTGCTAAATCCTTCGTTGAAGTACAGCATAAAAAACTGGTAATTGCATTGACATTGCCTGTGCTCGCAGTTTTATGTGTATTTGTGCGTTATGGCGGTGCTTTTAACTATGCTCATTCCATCAATTGGGAAAGTGCTGCACGCTTAAAATCCAATCTTTTGAACGAAGCAATTTTGGATGATGGACAGGCCTTATACCGTGTACGTGATATGAAGCGTAAAATTGATAAGGTGACAAATATCAACATTACTGTAGCACAGCTGCGTGAAAAAATTGCTGCAAGTGGTGGCAATAAAGCTGCAGACAGCATTGACAAGGCCTTTATACATACTGTTAAACAGCCTAAGCTGGCTAAGCAACCACGCAACATTGTGCTTATAGTTGGTGAAAGCTTTGGTAATTGGCCATTTTTACCTAAGTACAAGGATTTGGGATTGGTTGATAATATGCTGTCTTTGCAAAATTCTGCTGATGCTGCTCACGTTGCTACTATGCTGCCACATGGCAGCGGAACAATTTCTGCTGTTAATGGTTTGGTAAGCGGTATTCCTGATATGGGCTTATATGAAAACTATCAGGCAAACAGCTTTAATAGCAAGTATGCTACCGGTATTGGCTATATTATGAAGCAGCTTGGTTATAAAACTGTTTTCTGGTATGGTGGTTTTTCCGGATGGCAAAATATCGGCAAATTTACTAAGGCGCAAAGCTTTGATGAATTTCATTGTGCAGATGAATTCAGTGATGATAGAGGTAACGCCTGGGGCTGTTCGGATGCTGTTTTGTTTAAGCAAATTGAAGCTTATATGAGCAAGGAAAAAGAGCAGGAAAAGGTTTTCCATGTGGTGCTTACAACAACTAATCATCCGCCTTACAGCATTGATGTGGATGGTATGGGCTTCCCAAGAGCAAAGGTTAAGAGCAAGCTGCCTGCAGATATTGCCAGTGATGAAAAAACGCTTACAGAGCTTGGTCATATCTGGTATGCGGATAAAACAATGGGTGATTTTGTAAAGCAGGCGCAAAGCATGTACAGTGATACGCTTTTTGTGATTACCGGCGACCATTCGGAGCGCTTCAGCTTTGCTAATGAACAGGATACACGTACTTTGTCATCTATACCGTGTATTTTTTATGGTACTGGTGTGCAGCAAGCTTGGTTTAATGATAAATCTGTTGGTAACCACATGCAGTTGGCAGGAACTTTGGCAGAAATTGTTGGACCTGCTGGTTTTACTTATGCTGCATTGCAGGCAAATATGTTTGAAAATCAAGACGTGGTGTTTAATCATAGGCTTTACGCTGCAGATGGCAAAATTTATACGCATAGTTCTGATACTGATAAAAAAATCACTGAATACATCAACAGTATGCGCGGAGTAGGTGCTTGGCGTGTCCTGAAGGGTGATGCGGTGAAGTAAAAGAAAGGCCATAGCTGCAATTCATTGCTGGCTATGGCCTTTCTTTGGGAATTCAAACTTTGTTTACAATTTTATGCAGTGTTAGCTTACATATGGTATAATTATTGCTAAGGAATGCTTGTTTAGAAGATAATAGAATGTAATGTTATTTGGAATATAAAATTCGCTAAGTTTACGCTTGAAAGGTGCCAGGTGCAGATGAATAATAATCTTACAGTAGTTGTTTTAACTAAAAACGAAGAAGAAAATATAGTCGCTGTTGTGCAGAATGCTAAAAAAGTTGCAGCAGAGGTGCTGATTGTCGATTCCGGCAGTACGGATAAAACAGTTCAATTAGCAGAAGAAAATGGTGCGAAGGTTGTTTACCGTGCTTGGGATAATGACTTTGCGGCGCAGCGCAATTTTGCGTTACAGCATGTAAAAACCGAATGGGTGCTGTATCTTGATGCAGATGAAAGAATGACTGATGATCTTTGCTGTGCTGTAGAAAAAGCAATGGCAACAAAAGCACAAAAGCAGTACAGCATTATGCGTAAAATACATGCCTTTGGTTTTACCTATAAGCATGGCATTTTTAAACCGGATGAAGTGTTGCGCCTTTTCCCTGTAAATAAGGTGCATTGGGAAAATAAAGTGCATGAAAGACCGGTATGCGATTTGCCGAAAGAAAAGCTGGCAGGTTATATCGAACATTATACATATGATTCCTGGCAACAATGGTGGGATAAGGCAGGGCATTATACTACCATTTGGGCAGAGGATAATTTTGCTAAGGGAAAGCGTACTTCTCTTGCAGCATGTTTTGCGCATTCGGCTTATGGTTTTTTGCGGGCTTATATACTGCAGCTTGGTTTTATAGATGGTTGGAGTGGTTTATATTCCAGTCTGCAGCATTTTATTTATACTATGATGAAGTATTTGAAGCTGTATGAGCTGCAGAAAGCAAAAAGCAATTAAATATTGCCATATAACAGATATAGAAAAAGCGAAAAGTTAGGAAGTAAAACTAACTTTTCGCTTTTATTACGTTATTTTTCTATATCGTCCATAATGTGTAGTTTTCCTAAGTCCGTCATAAGCATATCTTTGGTATATTTATATTGTGTGGATGCTAAGCTGTTGGATTCGTCATAATGATTTGATTTGATGTCTAAAATACCGCAAATTAGCTCATAGGCTAAATCGTTAGTCCAATATTTATCCTGATTAGATTTAAGTGCTGAATATACTTGAGGATGGCTTTCAATATACTCATCAGAAAAATAAGTAAACAGAGGGATGCGCACTGTTGCAAACCCGCCAAAATTTGGTGAACGTCGTTTATCAGGCATTGTAGCATGATCTGAGAAGTATACCATAGCTTGTAAATTTAAATGCTTGGCAGCGTATTCCTGAATCTGCTGCAAAACATAGTCAGTATAGGCAATTGAATCAATATAGTTTGGAATCAAATCGTAGGTATCAGGCTTGCTGAATTTAGCGCATTCATGTGGATAGCGGTTAATAAAATTAAAATGATTACCTTTTAAATGAAAAACAATAAAGTTATTTTCATTAGCGTCAATCTGTTTTAAATAACCCAACAGGCTTTCGTCGTATTGTACCTGATTGAGATGCAGCTTAGTCCATTCAGCAGTATCGGCAGTATTTGCTACCAGCGTTACCGCAGTATCGGCAGCACCGATATGGCTTTGATTACTGAACCATGAAATCTTAAAGCCGGCTTTACGCGCTATATCGACAAAGGAGCAGGATTCGTAAAACTTTTTATCATTATATTGGTTAACTTCGGTAAAAGTACGTTCTAATGCGGGAACGGTTTGGTCTTTGCAGGCATAGGCGTTTTTATAGAGAAGAAAGTTTTCCGATGCTTGCTTTGATTTCAGCCAAGGCGTTGTATCATGCGGATAATCACAGAAGGCGCTCATATAGTCGCGGGATTCTGATTCACCTATTATCAAAATGAACGTAGCAGGTTTTTCACAGAACGGTGTAGTTTGTGTTACGTTGAGGTTGGCTACACGTTTGGCAAGGTTTGTTTTATATGATTTTGTTTGCTCAAGATAGTCTTTAACATCCAAGACCAATTCAATAAGACCGGTACGGATGAAAACACCTTTTTTATTATTCCATAAATAATAGGTTAAAAATAAAGTTACTGCAATTATTATTGCCAAATTCGGCAATAGCGGAGCGGTGATTGATGTTTCCGAGGTCAGATTGAAATACAAGAAGGCTGACAACAGAGCGATGTTAAGTATCAGAGTACCGATGCGCACAGCTAAAGGCATAGATTTTAAATATTCGATAACCTCATTAGTATAGGTTTCAAAAATCATAGTAACGGCACCGGTGCTTACACAGGTTCCGTAAAGGAGATAATAGGAGGCCTGAAATAATGGCAGTGCCAGCAACATATATTCCATTATAGAGATAAGAGATAAAGTGATTGCCGGGAAAATGTTAAAGGCTTGTACAAGCAGCTTTAAGGAAATAAGTCAGCCGATAATGTATAAGCCGAATACGGTGTCCAGATGAAAGCCGAAATCTGAGGATATTTTGTGGTAGGTAAGATAATAAAACAGCGGATATGCTGTTATCCAGGAAACACCTACCAAAAAGCTGAGCAGATATTGGGGCGAGAGTAAAGACTCATTTACCAGATACATAGGTAACACAGCTAAAATGGCGCAGGGAATAAATCTGCGCAGCTGCAGGTATTCTGCTTTGTGGCCAAGGCCGTGGGAGCAGGTAACGTAGAATGTGTAAGAAAAGATATAAAGAACTATAGTAAATATCAGATAGTAAGACATAATACACCTCGCAATTCTTATCTACTTTAGAATTATAGTAGATATTAGATGTTTTTGCAAATACTAAAGAGCATGATAATACAAGTTGGATTTGTTTTGTGGAGATGTTATAATATACACAAATATTTCGGAGGATTTATATATGAGCTTTTCAATAATGCATATGGTTATAGCGAAAACATGGGGTGGCGGAGAGCAGTATGTTTATGATGTCTGCGCTGAAATGAAAAATCAAGGGATTACTTCATATGTTGTTGTAGACGAAAAGAATTTTCAATTTCAAAAGAAATATAAGGAGGTAGCTAATGTTTTAACTGCAAACTTGTATTTTGCTGCAGGCTTGCTTTCTGTGCGTAAAATAGCCGGTTGGATAGAAAAATACAATATTAAAATTCTGAATTGTCATAGTGGGCATGCGATGCTTTTGTGCATGCTAATAAAAAAATTATCATCAGTAAGATTGGTTATGTTTAAACATAATGCTTTACCTTCTAAACATGACTGTTATCATAATTTTCAACGTAGATACGTAGATGCTTTCATATGTGTATCCCAATTAGTGTATAATTTACAGACAGATACGTTGCCTTCTTCAGAAAAAGAAAAATATTATCTTATCTATAATGGTATTAATACAAAAAGATTTAACAAGTATACAGGAAAAGAATTTAAAAGTCATGGTAAATATATTCTTGGTTACGCAGGGCGTATTGCGTCGGACAAGGGAATAGAAGTAATAATAGAAGCTTTAGCTGTGTTAAGATATAAGTATGATGATTTATATTTGCATATTGCCGGTACTGATGAAAAGGGATATATTAATGTTTTACGTAATTTAATGGGTAAATTAAATCTTCAAGACAGAGTTGTTTTCTTAGGACATATGGATGATATGGAAAAATTTTATCGTTCTATCGATGTTTTGGTTGCGCCTTCGGTAGTAAAAGAATCGTTTGGATTAGTCTTATGTGAAGCTATTTATTGCGGATTACCGGTAATAGCGACGAATAGTGGTGCACAAAGAGAAATTATAACCAAAAACCAGTATGGAACTATTATTGATAACCTTAATGCAGACAGTTTAGCAGAAGCCATTAGTGAAACGTATAAAAATAAAGAGAGAATTTGTATTAAAGGAGAGAACTACATTTCGCGTAATTTCAATATAGAAATTACAGCTAAAAAGTTGATAGAAGTTTACGAGTGCTTATAAAAAATAATTGCAGCAATTATCATGATTGTTGGTGAATAGTAAAAGAGGAGTATGTACATATGAAAAATATTATAGAAGAACCTTCTTGTTCTAATGAACAGTCGCAAAATACGATGCGTTCAAGTAATATTGAATTGTTACGTATCATTGCTATGTTTATGGTTGTCTTAGGTCATTATTATGTTAAAGGTGGTTTTCCTGATGACAGCTTAATGACGACAAGTAAGCTTGTTATGCAATTTTTAGGATCATGGAGTAAAATCGCTGTAGATATTTTTGTTATAATAAGCGGGTATTTCCTTGTTACACAAAAATTTCGCTGGAAAAAGATTTGTAAATTCTTTGGTTGTACTTATTTTTGGAGTTTAGCTACTTTATGCTTTGTTTTGTTTGTCCTAAATCAAAATGTAGAAAAATCATTGATAATGAAGGCAGTAAATCCTATTACTCCGTTAAACTGGTTTGCGAGAGCCTATTTAGTTTTATATATTGCGTTTCCGTTGATTAACAAGATGATAGAACGAATCAGCAAAACGCAGTTAGGTGTGATTATAGCAATATTTACGACAGCTTTTTATGTTATTCCCAGCATTAGAGGATTATCCCTAGGCGGATATTTGAATTCGTTTTTTATGTTTGCTGATATGTATTGTATTGGCGCTTATTTAAGGTTGTACTCAAATGATAAATTTGAAAGGACAATTGAATTTGTGGGGGGGATAAGTGCCGTTATATTTTATGCAGTAATATTGGTATTTGATTGCATTGGTAGTTCTGATCCTTATTATACAGATAAACATCATGTAATGTATCATGCGTTTGTAGGGTGCAGTATATTGGGGTTGCTGATGGCGATAGCCTTATTTGTTGTTTTTAAAAATTGGCATTTGCCACACAATTCTATGATAAATTCCGTAGCAACAACTACATTTGCTGTTTATCTTATCCATGATAATGGTGTAATCAGTGCGTGGTTGTGGAATGATATCATAAGAGCAGGCAGGTTTTATGATACTGTCTTTCTTATTCCGCATATGGTTTTGACGGCTATGATAATATTTACTGCATGTTCATTGATGGAATTTATGCGAGAAAAATTTTTTTCTACAGTCATGGGCTGTTTGAGAAGAAAAAGATTTTAGTTGACTCATTACACATTGAATCAATTTGAAAATGTTAAAGGTGAAATATTTATGTGGAGCTTGCAACAAGGCAGGTACTGAGATTGAAAGCATATCACTTTTGGTGTAAAATACTTTAAGGAATGATGCAATAATATTCTTGTCTAGGAGATTGGTTAAGAAAAGTAAAGCAGTAATTGTATTAAAAAAATAAACCTACAATACCGAAAATAATGACAGAGAGAGGAATGCTGGTGTACAATGATTGATAAAGAAATGTTGTTAAAAAAACGAATAGAATTAAATCATTTGGATGATTATAACAATGTTAAAC
>PPYF01268943.1_pt1 | contig 11544 bp, 10 predicted proteins | sample 1559871 | NCBI WGS metagenome assembly PPYF01 (sample SAMN08240021, study PRJNA423297) | Human gut metagenome, whole genome shotgun sequencing project. | reverse complement strand
GCGTAAAGACGGCCGCGTCGAGCGTGTCCTCATGCGGTGCAGGCGCTGCGGGGGCGGCAGGTATTGCGGAAGTGGGAACGATGGCCGGAGCCGTCGGAATGTCGGAAGGCGCGGCGGGGCGGGGTTTGGCAACGGAAGACCCCGTCGGGAAAAGCGGTACGGCGGTTCGACCCGGAAAGAGTTCGTCCGGAACCTTCAAGAGAGAGCACGTGGCGTCGAAACTGTGCCGGCAGTCCGGGCACTTTAAGGGCGTACGATCCGCCGTTTCCTTGTCGGGCACGAGCCAGACGGATCCGCAGTAGGGACAGCGCGTAACGTAAGCCATAAAAGTCTTCCTGAAAGAAAACCGGGCTGTCGCGCCAAGCGCCGCCCGGCATTGAGTCGAGTGCGGATATCTTACCGAAAGCGGGACTAAGCTGCTTTTTTACCCGAAAGACAAATCCAGCCGTTGTCCTCCTTCCAAAGCGAGAGGCAAACCCCGAGCTTTTCGTAGCAAGCGCGGATTTCGTCGGCCTGGTGCGCGAGAAGTCCCGACAAAACGAGCGTGCCGCCCGCTTTGGTGCGGTCGACGAGCGCCGGTGCCAGTACTTTGAGAGGATTGCAGAGAATGTTGGCAATGACGATGTCAAAGCGTTCTTCGGGTAAATCCTTGGGGAGCACGAACTTTGCGTCCACGTGGTTTTCGCCGGCATTGAAGTTGGCGGCTTCCACCGCCTGCGGATCAATGTCGGTACCGCGCACGAGGCCGGCCCCCACTTTGGCGGCGGCGATCGCGAGAATGCCGGTGCCGCAGCCGTAGTCAAGGACGCTCGCGCCCGCGGGGCAGTTTTCGTCAAGCCACGCCAGGCACAGATGCGTCGTGGGATGAGAGCCCGTTCCGAAGGCAACGCCCGGATCCAAGCGGATGTTGAGGGCGTCGGGCACGGGCGGTTCATTCCAGCTCGGTACGATCCACAGACGGTCGCTCACTTTCACGGGCCCGAACTGCGCCTGCGTGACGCGTACCCAATCGGCATCCGGCACCGCCGTATCGCTTTCGATCGCGGGCGTATCAATGCCCAACTGTTCGGCCGCGGCCCGCACGGCCCCGCGCACGTCAAAACCGGCTTCGTAGAGAAGCTTCAGACGGGTACGGGTCCAGGCCTGAACTTCCGGTTCCAGCCCCGGTTCGCCGTAAAGCGGTTTTTCATCCGGGCTGTCGGCGTCGGCGTCTTCGGTGGAGACGCTTAAAACGCCGGCATCCATCAGGAGGTCGGAAAATTCTTCGGCCAAGTCTTCGCGCGTAAGAAACGCGGCTTCATGCAGGATGGGATCTGTCATAAGTCAGGAGTCAGGCCGAAATAGGTTGATCGGGAACCGCCTTCCACTCGGCAAGTTTTTTTTCAAGATAGTGAATGCTCGTGCCGCCCTCGAGGAAATGGCTGTCGGACAAGATAAGCCGGTGCAGCGGTATGTTCGTCGTGATGCCGTCCACCGCGACTTCGCTCAAGGCGACCTGCATGCGGGCGAGGGCGGTTTCGCGCGTTTCCCCGTAGGCAATGAGTTTGCCGATCATACTGTCGTAGTAAGGCGGCACTTTGTAGCCCGCAAATACGTGGCTGTCCAAGCGGATGCCGGGGCCGCCCGGCATGTGCCAGAGTTTCACCGTACCGGGGCAGGGACGGAACGTAAAGGGGTCTTCCGCGTTGATGCGGCATTCGACGGCGTGGCCCTTGATCTGAATGTCCTTTTGCCTAAAGGAGAGGCGTTCGCCCGCGGCAATCGCAATCTGTTCGCGGACGATGTCGATGCCGGTCACGAATTCCGTCACGGGGTGTTCGACCTGCACTCGGGTGTTCATTTCGATGAAGTAGAACTCCCCGTTTTCGTACAGAAACTCAAAGGTGCCGGCTCCGCGGTAGCCGATGCGCTTGCAGGCCTCGACGCAGCGGGCGCCGAGTTTGTCAATGAGTTTGCGGGGAATGCCGGGCGCCGGGGACTCTTCGAGCACCTTCTGGTTGCGGCGCTGCATGGAGCAGTCGCGCTCGCCTAAGAAAACGGCGTTCTGGAAGTTGTCGGACAACACCTGAATTTCGATGTGACGCGGGTTCTCCAGGAATTTCTCGAGATAAACCTTGTCGCTGCCGAAAGCGGCTTTGGCTTCGGCCTTGGTGGTCGCCACCGAATTAATGAGGGCTGCTTCCGTGCGCACGATGCGCATGCCGCGTCCGCCGCCGCCTGCGCTCGCCTTGATGATGACGGGGTAGCCCACTTTCTTCGCAACGGCGAGAATGGCTTTCGGATCTTCGGGGAGCGCGCCGTCGCTTCCCGGAACGCAGGGAACGCCTGCTTCAATCATGGCGCGCTTCGCGTTTACCTTGTCGCCCATGAGGCGGATCGTGTCGCCGCGGGGGCCGATGAAGGCGAAACCGCTCTTTTCCACCCGGTCGGCGAAGTCGGCGTTTTCCGACAGAAAGCCGTACCCGGGGTGAATCGCTTCGGCGTCCGTCACTTCCGCCGCCGAAATGATGGCCGGGATGTTGAGGTAGCTTTCCGCAGAGGACGCAGGACCGATGCAGACGCTCTCGTCGGCGAGCTTCACGTACATCGCGTCGGCGTCGGCGGTGGAGTGAACGACTACCGTTTTGATATTCATCATGCGGCAGGCGCGCTGGATCCGCAGGGCGATTTCGCCGCGGTTGGCAATCAGAATTTTTCCGAACATGAATTACGCTCAGCGAAAAGAAATCATTCCACGACAAAGAGCGGCTGGCCGAATTCCACGGGGGATCCGTTTTCGACGAGCACTTCGCGAATCACGCCGTCACATTCGGCTTCGATTTCATTCATGAGCTTCATGGCTTCGATGATGCAGACGGTATCGCCCGCCTTCACGCTCTGGCCGATTTCCACGAAGGATTTGGCGCCGGGCGCGGGCGAGCGGTAGAACGTTCCCACCATCGGCGAATTGATGGTCTTTTTGGGGGTGTCGGCTACGGGAGCCGGTGCGGGTTCCGCCGCTGCCGTCGTGACGGGGACGGGCAGAGGATCCGCCGTGACGACGGGCGAGGGGGCTGCGGCGGTTTTAACGGCATCCGCCCGGTTCACGATGCGCACATGGTCTTCGCCTTCGCGGATTTCGAGTTCGGCCACGCCGCTTTCGCTCACGAGATCAATGAGCGTCTTCAATTTTCTTAAATCCATAATCAGTAGCCTCAGTGGGAGGTGAATTGTCTCTTAAAGGGCGACCGCGTCGGTCAATTCGTGTAAAAAAACGGTCGATCCGGACAATTTGAGGGAATTTGTTGCTAATTTCCAGGAAATGAGGCCGAAAAATGAGGATTTCGGCCGTTGAATTGTCGGGAATTATAACCGTGACTCTGCAGAAACAGGGGGCAAAATCCGGGAGTTCATCCTTGCGGATGACGTTAACGGAGGTGTTTTTCGAGCTCTGAGGCCGTCATTCGTCCCGAAGCTTCCCAAGCTTCCTGCCGCGCGTCGGGGGTGCGGCGGTAGGGATTGCGGCCGCGAAAACGCGGTGAGTGGATTTCAACGAGTACCCCCACGGGATCGCGTGGAGTAGCGCCCGGATCGAGAAACGCAAGTACTTCGGATGGCGTCGGCATCCGGGAGTCGATCGTGTCGAGAACGTCGAAATCAATGCCGGCGTTCAAAAGCCGCAGTTCCGCTTGCTTCACGTCGTCCGTGAAGAGTTCGAGCCGGATGTTGGTTTCCGGCGTAGCAGCGCCGTTGAGGACGGCGCCCGTGAGCGCGGCGTCCAGCCCCTCAAAGAGTTCCGTCATAAGGTGCCAGGCCGCTTCGCGGCGACGACGCAGCAGACGGGCGTGTTCTTCGGGGGCAAAAACCGCCCAGGTTTCCCGCACGGCGCTTTCAATCTCGGCGCCGTCGGGGACGGCCCCCGCGGGGAGTCTCGGATAGTCGGCGAGAATTTTTTCCCGCGCCGTCTGCCAAGGGGTGAGATCGTGAACGATGAGGCCGGCAATCGCTTGGGCAATTTCTCGGCGAAGGGTGGCGGGCGAAGCCGCATCAATGAACATAGCGCTCGTAAAAAAGGGAGGAAACAACTATTGTAGCGGCCTCGGCGGCCCGGGATCGGGCGGTACAATGCCGCGCATCCTTGGTTTTCTTGGCGGATTCGTCATGCACATTCATATTCTGGGTATCTGCGGTACGTTCATGGGCGGTGTGGCTCAGCTTGCGGTGAAGGCGGGACACACGGTGACGGGGTGCGATAAAAATGTTTATCCGCCGATGAGCGATCAGTTGGAAAAGGCGGGGATCCGTCTGACGGAAGGCTATGACGCTTCGCAGCTCGCGGTACAGCCGGACCTGTGGGTGATCGGCAACGCCGTATCCCGCGGCAATCCCCTGTTGGAAGCGATTCTCAACGCCGGGCTCCCTTACACCTCGGGCCCGCAGTGGATGAGTGAAAACATTCTGCAGGGCCGGCACGTTCTGGCGGTGGCGGGAACGCACGGAAAAACGACGACGACGTCGATGGTAACCTGGATTCTGGATTACGCAGGATTGGAACCCGGCTTTTTGGTGGGCGGCGTACCGCAGGATTTCGGCGTGTCGGCGCGTCTCGGGCAAGGGCGTCACTTCGTGATTGAAGCCGACGAATACGACACGGCCTTTTTTGATAAGCGCAGCAAGTTTGTGCACTATCGGCCGCGTACCGCGATTCTGAATAACCTCGAATACGATCACGCCGACATTTTTGAAAATCTCGCTGCGATTGAAAAGCAGTTTCATCACTTGGTACGTACGATGCCGTCTGCGGGGCTCGTCGTTGCCAACGGCGACTGTGAAGCGCTTGATCGGGTGCTGGAAAAGGGGTGCTGGAGCCGCCTGGAGCGTTTTAACCGCGAGGGCGGTTGGACTGTCACGCCCGAAGGCGACGTGCGTTTTGGCGGAGAATCGTTCGGGCGTCTCTCCATGAATCTTCCCGGCCGGCACAATCAGTTGAATGCCCTGGCGGCGGTGGCGGCGGCGCGGGACGCGGGGGTGGATCCCCGGACGGCTCTCGAGGCGCTCGCTCGTTTTGAAGGCGTCAAGCGGCGCCTTGAGGTGAAGGGAACGGAAGCCCGCGTGACGGTGGTGGACGATTTCGCGCACCATCCGACGGCGATCCATGAAACGATTGCGGCGTTGCGGGGCAAGATCGGCCGCGGTCGGCGCATTCTGGCGGTGCTGGAACCCCGCAGCAATACGATGAAATTGGGTACGATGAAAGACCGGCTTGCGGCGAGCCTCGCGGATGCCGACAAAGTTTTCTGCTGGGCCGGGGACGCCGTGCATTGGGATACGCACGAAGCCTTGATGCCGCTCGGGGATAAAGCGAAAACCTACCGGCACGACATGACGCCCATGGTAGAAGACATCGTTCGGGAAGCCCGCGCCGGGGACGTCGTTCTCTGCATGAGCAACGGCAGTTTCGGCGGCGTGCACGGAAAGATTCTTGAGGCGCTTAAAAAGAAGGCCTGAGCATGACCGCCCTCACGACGCTCGTTTACCTCCACGGGTTTCTCTCTTCGCCCGACTCGCCCAAGGCGGCGGTTTTTGCGCGGGCGGCGAAGCAGCGGGGACTGTGCTGCCGAGTGCCGAACCTCAACGTGACGGATCCGGCGGCCTTAAGTCAGTATTTGGCGGATGCGGTTTCGGATCTCACGGACGGCACGTGGGCGGCGGTCGGCTCAAGTTTGGGCGGGTTTTACGCGGCGCACGTTCTGCCGGGAAATCCCGCTCGGGTCGTGCTTTTGAATCCGGCCGTCAATCCGTGGGACTACGCGGTGCCGTATTTGGGAAAAACGGTGACGGCGGCCGACGGCACGCAGGTTTCAGTGACGGAAACCTGGCTTGACTTTCTTCGCGGGTCGGCGGCGCGCCGCGTGACGATGCCGGAAAGGACGCTTGTGATGGTGACGACGGGGGATGAGGTGCTCGATTGGCGAAAAACCCCCGCTTATTTTCCCGGGGCGCCGGTGTGGACGGTACCGGGCTCCGATCATGCCGTGAGCGATATTTCCCGCTATATTGACGCACTTTTTTCATTTTTACTGCGGGGCGACGTCCCCGAAACGCTGCCTGCGGCGGCGCAACACGATTGAGAGCAGGTTATGCAGTTATTTTTCGAAGAAGACGGTGTCTTCAAGGCCGGCAACGTCATGAAGAAGGACGGGACGGCGTATCAGGTCGAACTGCCCACAGGACGGCGTACCAAAGTGAAGGGGGGGCATGTCTTTTTTGAATTTGAAACGCCGGCGGCGACGGACTTCATCGCTAAGGCGCAGGCAGCGGCGGCGGATATGGATCCGGCTTTTTTGTGGGAAGTGGCGCCCGATGAGGAATTCGGGTACGACGCGATTGCCGCGGACTACTTCACGAATCCCGGTGCCGTGGAACGGGCTGCAACGCTGACGGCGCTGCACGGTAATCCCGTTTATTTCTACCGCAAGGGGCGCGGACACTACAAAAAGGCGCCTGCGGACGTATTGGAACGTGCGCTTGCCGCGGTGAAGAAACGGGAAATGATGGAAAAGCGGCGTGACGAGATGGTTGCGGAAATGCAGACGGGGCGCGTTCCCGAGGAAATTGGGTCGCAGGCTTTTACGCTTCTCATCAATCCCGATAAAAACAGCATGGAATGGAAGGCGCTTTCGGCGGCAGCGGATGCGGAACATCTGAGCCCGTTGCGGCTGTTGCTCAAAATCGGCGCCGTAAAAAGTCCCTACGCTTGGCATATGGGGAGTTTTTACGCTCAGTATTTCCCGCGCGGCACGGGATTTCCCGAGTTGCCGGCGCCTCAGGTGCCGGACGTGGAACTTGCGGAAGCGGCGGTAGAAGCCTTCTCCATCGACGACTCCAAAACGACGGAAATCGATGATGCGGCAAGCGTTACGGATCTGGGGGACGGCAAGAAGCGGATCGGCGTGCATATTGCCGCACCGTCGCTCATCATGCCGCGCGACTGTCCGACGGACAAGGTGGCCCGTTCTCGGATGTCGACGGTGTACGGGCCCGGCATCAAAACGACGATGCTGCCGGAAAATTGGATTCAGGTGGCGAGCCTTGATGCCGGTCGCTGCGTCCCCTGCGTGTCGCTTTACCTCACGGTGGACGCGGAAACGATGGAAATCCTCGCGAGCGAAACGCGGCTTGAGCGCATCACCGTGAAGGATAACCTCCGTTATGACCTCTTTGAAAAGCCGGTCACGGAAGCCATGGTTTTGAACCACGAACTTACGATGCCGCACGCCGAAGCGATCGAATTTTTGTGGCATTTTGCGAAGGCGCGTTTGGCGGAGCGGGAAGAGGCCCGCGGTAAGCCCGAACCGCTGGGACGCGTTGAGTGGAGTTTTGAATTGGAGGGCGAGGGCGAAGACGCTCACGTGTCCTTAAAACCTCGTACGCGCGGCGAACCGATCGACCTGCTGGTTGCCGAACTCGCGATCTGCGCGAACTGCACGTGGGGCCTGTGGTTGGAAGAGCACGGTTATGCCGGCATCTACCGCAGCCAGCGGATGGGGCGCGTCAAGATGAGTACGATCCCGGGGCCGCACGACGGGTTGGGGGTGCCGCGTTATGCGTGGTCCACGTCCCCCCTGCGCCGTTATGTGGATATGGTGAACCAGCGGCAGATCGTGAGCGCCGTCTTGGGTCGAGAACCGGCGTACCAGGGCAACGACGCGGATTTCTTCTCCATCGTGAGCCGTTTTGACGATCTCTACAGTGCCTACAACGACTTCCAGCGGCGGATGGAGCGCTACTGGAGCCTTCGCTACATTGAGCAGGAAGGTTTAAAAGAAGTCGTCGTGAGCGTGGTGAAGGAAGAATTGGTGCGCGTTGAGGGGCTGCCCTTCCTGCAGCGGATTCCGGGGCTGCCGGAATTGGAACGCGGCCGGCGTCTGCGATTGGCGGTGTTGGGGTGCGACTACATCGATCTGCTTCTTGAAACGAAACTGCTGGAGGTTCTGCCCGAATCCGAAAGCGTGACGGATCTGGAAGACGAAGAAGAGGACGTGCCGGAAGCGCAAGCCGAAGTGCCTGAGGAAGAAAAGGCGCCTGAAACGACCGCTGAAAAACCGGCGGAAACGACGCCTGCGGCGTAACGGATTTCGGGCGTGAAAACGGGGATCGGAGACGTCGGCCGATGCCCGTTTTTCTTTGGGAAAAATTCGAATTTCGTAGTACACTGAGGATAAGAAAAATTCTCGGGGCGATCGCCGCCGAAACGCTCGCTGACGGCGGAGCCTCGGTTTCAAGTGGGAGGCTACTATGGATCGTTTCTATGTCATCGGCAACCCCGTCAATCATTCCCTCTCTCCGGCGATTCACGCCGCTTTTGCCCGCCAGTTCGGCATTGAGCAAACCTATGAAACGCGGCGTTTCGAGCGTTTTGCGGAAGACATGGGGGCACTTCGTCGCGAAATGAACCCCGCGGGTGTCAACATCACCGTTCCGTTTAAGCAGGATGCGTTCGACTATTGTGAAATCCTCACGGATCGGGCGAAGTTCGCGCGTGCCGTCAACACCATGAGTTTTTACGACGGCATGGCAACGGGCGACAACACGGACGGCATCGGTTTTGTGACGGACGTGGAAAAGCGTTTCGGTTTTCCCTTAAAAGGTGCCCGGGTATTGATTCTCGGAGCGGGCGGCGCGGCGCGCGGCGTGCTTGCGGCCTTAAAGGATTGCGGTTGCGCCGCGATTGCGGTGGCCAACCGTACGCCAGCGCACGTCACGGATTTGGTAAAGGACTTCGGGGTAAGGCCGTTGCTTTTTACGGAGACGGCTGCAGGCGGTTTTGACCTCGTCGTGAACTGCACGAGTGCCGGCTTGTCCGGCGTGGCGCCTGCCGTGCCCAACACGGCGTTTAAGGATGCCGCGATGGCCTACGACCTCTTTTATGCGGCAGAGCCCACGCCTTTCCTGCGCCTGGCGACGGAATCGGGGTGTCCGAAGTGTGTGGACGGCCTCGGCATGCTCGTTGAACAGGCGGCGGAAGCCTTCCGCTTGTGGCACGGCAAGATGCCGGAAACGGAAAGCGTGTATCAGAGTCTTCGGAAAGCGCAGGCGTGAGGTCATTTGAAGCGTTGTTTCCTTAACAGATGCCCTGTCGGATGTTGAGTTCGGCAGGGCATCTGCGTATGTGCCGAGTTTGTTGTCGGTCAGATTCTGAAGTGTAGATCGTTCGGCGAATTGCCGTCGGACGGGCGAGAGGCGATACAATGCGCGCGGCTTCGGGGGAGTCTCTCGGACTCCGATTTTTCAACCTCAGACGGGAACTGTGATGGAAGCGAAAGATTTGGAAAAAATGCGCCTCAATCCGGTAGATGGGGCTGAAGACGAAGGGCCGATGGATCCGGATGACGCAAGCCAGGCTTTGGCGCGCGTCGCGCAGATTTTTGATGCGCAGGAAGACCGCGGCGAACACCCCAAGGATGAGACGGCGGACAAAATAGATGCGACGCCTTTGGGTGAAAAAGCCAAGGAAGAACTGAGAGAAGTTCTCGAAGATCTGCACCCCGCCGATATTGCCTACGTATTGGAAGCCTTGCCGCAGGATGATCGTCTTGCGGTGTGGAAACTCGTTGATCCGGAACGCGAAGGCGATATTCTTGTTGAAGTCAACGACGGCGTCCGCGAAACCCTGATCGACGCGATGAACCGCGACGAGCTGGTGGACGCGGTGGAAACCCTCGACACCGACGAAATCGCCGACTTGGTGGAAGACCTGCCGCCCGACGTGGTGGCCGAAGTTCAGGAAGGGTTGTCTCACGAAGAGCGCGCTCAGCTGCGCGCGGCGATGAGTTATCCCGAGGACAGCGTCGGTGCGCGCATGGATTTTGAGATGCTCTCGATCCGCGAGGATGTGACGCTGGAAATCGTGTTGCGGTTTCTGAGGCGCTTTGAGTCTCTCCCGGATCACACCGACCAGGTTTTTGTGGTGGATCGTCAGGGAAAACTCGTCGGGTCGCTCGCGGTGAGCCAGATTTTGGTGCATGATCCTGAAGCGCGGGTGACGGACCTGATCCGCAGCGACGTGCTGACGTTAAATCCCTTGGACGATGCGAGCGATGCGGCGCAGGCTTTCGAACGTTACGACCTCGTGAGCGCGCCCGTGATTGATGAGTCCGGGCGCCTCGTGGGACGTCTCACCGTGAACGAAGTGGTGGACGTCATTCGTGAAGAAAGCGACGAAGACGCATACGCTGCCGTCGGTTTGGATGACGATCAGGATATTTTCGGCAGCGTGTGGGACGCGGCCAAAAGCCGCTGGCTGTGGCTCGGCGTGAACCTTTGTACGGCATTTTTTGCGTCCCGCGTCATTGCAGCCTTTGACGGTACGATTGAGCGTGTGGTGGCATTGGCGGCGCTGATGCCCGTGGTGGCGAGCATGGCCGGCAATTCCGGCAATCAGACGCTGACGCTTTTGGTACGGTCCATGGCGATGGGACAGGTGACCGAAGCCAACCAAACGGATCTGATTAAGAAAGAACTTATCGTATCCGTCATCAACGGATTGTTGGGCGGCGTCGTGGCGGGGCTTTTCGTATGGCTCCTTTATTTCGACAGCAGTCAGGGACTGCTTTTGGGGGGCGTGATGGCGCTCGCGATGCTGCTCAACATCATCGTCGGGGCGTGCGTGGGGTTGGCCGTGCCGCTGATCCTCAAATATTTCCATCTGGATCCGGCGATGGGTGGATCGGTACTTCTTACCTTTACGACCGATTCCGGGGGCTTCTTGATTTTTCTGGGACTTGCCTCTTTGTTTTTCCGTTAGCCAACGGCATCCATTTGTTGCGAATCGCTTCAAAAGACACATTTTGTCGGACACGCCGACGGGCTTTGCGCTAAATTAACGGCATTCCCAAAATAAAGACGGGGAGACACCCCGCCGCGGAAAAGGAACTCATTATGAAAGCCAAACTCGCCCTTTGCGCAGCTCTCACGGCGGCGCTTCTCGCGGGCTGCGCCACCGACGGTTCGATGTACCGTTCGGATGTGTATACGGCCGGTCAGGTTAATCAGATGCAGGAAGTGCGTACGGTGGAAATCATCGCCGTACAGTCGGCGCGGGTGGCGGTGGGCAATACCGAAGACCGCACGGACGCCCGCAACATCGGCATGATCCTGGGGGCGATCGCGGGGGCTGCGATCGGCAACCACAACAACCATTCCACATCCGCTCGGGTGATGGGGGGCTTGGCGGGCGGTGCCTTGGGCGGCATTGCCGGTCAGAGCGTGGGCGGCAACCGTCAGGAACTCGTAAACGGCGTGCAGATTACGTTCCGCGACGGCAATAAGCTCTACAACTCCGCGCAGGTTGGACAGGTCTGCGAATTTAAGACAGGGACGGCCATTATGGTGTCTCAGAGTCCCACCGAAACGCGTATTCAGCCCAACAACCCCTACGGTTGCCCTAAAAAATAGGAATTAGCCATGAAGAAAATCGTGTTGACGGCAGCGGCCGCACTTTTGGTGGCGGGGTGTGCCAATACTCAAAATCAGGGCTACCGGCAGGGGTACTACGTGCCGGCG
>PPYF01548938.1_pt1 | contig 11546 bp, 11 predicted proteins | sample 1559871 | NCBI WGS metagenome assembly PPYF01 (sample SAMN08240021, study PRJNA423297) | Human gut metagenome, whole genome shotgun sequencing project. | reverse complement strand
GTCTGTGTACCACTGTGCGAAATCTTCGTCACGGGATGTAATGTTTTTGACTAATTTTTCCTTTGCCATGTTTCTCTTCTCCTTTTCAATTTTGGTGAAATCCTTATTCCACGTTATTTTTTTGCCGGGAGTTCCATAACCTGACAATTGCTTCTGTATGCGAATGTCTCTTTTAAATGCATCGCACAAAAAACGCCGGGCCTTTCGACTCCCCGAAAAAGGGACCGAAAAGCTCGGCGGTACCACCCTAGTTAACTGCGACCCTTTCGCAGCTCTCTTCATTGGCCGTTAACGCCGGCTGACACGCTGCACTTTCATGCAGTGGCTCCAGGACCGGTTCCATGTGATGAACAGCAGATATCTCACACCATATGATATCCTCTCTGCGGCTGGATTCTCATGTACTAATTCCCTTCATCGCCATAAAAATTTTTTTGAATTGTCAATTATTTTAATCCATGAAATATGTTTTGTCAAGATATTATCTCTATCTCTGCTTCCGCCAATGTCTGCTTGCAGTTTTTTCCCCTCCATGATTTAATAAGTATATCATTTGTCTTAACAAAGGAGAAGTATATGGCTACTTTAAATATATTATATGAAGACCCACACATCCTCGTCTGTGTCAAACCACATGGCATAGCAACCCAGAGCAAAAGCATCCGTTACCCGGACATGGTCAGCCTGATCAAGAATCATCTGGCGAAAGCTTCCGGCACTTCCGGAAAATCCGGTGCACCAAAATCCATTGGTTCCAGAACCCCAGGCTCAGCTGAGCCTTACCTTGCCGTCATCCACAGACTCGACCAGCCCGTTGCCGGAATCCTTGTCTTTGCCAAGACTCCGGCTGCTGCAAAAGATCTGAATAAGCAGTTACAGAATCAGGGTTTCGGGAAATATTACCGCGCGCTTGTCACCAATGCGCCTTTCGAGAAAGAAGGAACACTCGAGGATTATATGGTCAAAGATGCCCGGACGAACACTTCCCGCATCTGTTCTGCAAAGGAAAACGGAGCGAAGATTGCACGGCTGCATTATGATACGGTTCCTGACCATAGCCGGTTGTTTTCAACTGTTTCCGGCAGCTCTTCCTCTGTTGATGTCTCTCTGTCTTCGCAAAGTCAGGAATGTCACGAGACCGAACTTGAGATTCATCTGGACACCGGACGTCATCACCAGATCCGTGTGCAGCTTGCCTCCATTGGATGCCCGATCGTCGGAGATACAAAATATACCCCGGAGCTTACCGGCAATAAAAGATGGCAGACAATCCGATTGTGTGCTTATAAGCTCGATTTCAAACATCCGGTCACACACAAGGCGATGCATTTTCAATTAGAGGCCGATCCGGCATAATTCAGTTATCCTAAAAAGAGGAGCGGGAAATTCCCACTCCTCTTTTTCGCCGATACATATGCCCTCTATGCTTCTGCTACATCCTCAGTCAGAGCTTCTTCATATTTCTCAAGGATAATATTCTGAATGCGCTCTCTTGTTCCTGAGTTGATTGGATGCGCAATATCTCTATACTCTCCATCCAATGCTTTCTTGCTTGGCATTGCGATAAAGAGTCCTTTTTCTCCTTCAATCACCTTAATATCATGTACCACAAATTCCTCATCCATGGTAATGGAAACGACAGCTTTCAGCTTGCCCTCCTTTGCTACTTTACGTACTCGTACATCTGTAATCTGCATGTTGTTCTAGCCCCTTTCTTCTAGCCTTTGCACTGCTTTTTCTTAAAGTGCATACCTCTCATTTTTTTCTACGACTACCTTCACACCATTTTCACCAACATAGCGTGTGTTTGCCCGGATCGTATCCCTGCTTTCTACAATACAGTTCTCAATATATGCATTGTCTCCGAGATAGACATCATTCAGAATAATGGAATTCTTAATGACACAGTTGTTCCCCACGAATGTCTTCTTGAAAAGAATCGAATTCTCGACTGTACCATTAATGATACTTCCACTCGCCACAAGGCTGTTCTTAACCATAGATCCCGGGTTGTATTTTGCCGGCGGCAAGTCGCTGACCTTGGAATAAATACCCGGCTGTGTCCGGAAGAAATACTCACGTACTTCCGGTTTCAGGAAATCCATATTCGTCTGATAATATGCATCCACTGTTGAAATGTTGCTCCAGTAATCTTTTATTTTATAACCGTAGATTTTCTTCAGATTCTTATATCTGATAAGAATATCGGTCACAAAATCATGTCTGTCATCTTCTGCGCAATGTTCGATCAGATCGATCAGCTGGCGTCTTCTGATTACATAGATACCTGTCGATACAATCTGCGACTGTGCCACCATCGGCTTTTCCTCGAACTCTTCAATACGCATCGAATCATTCATCTTGATCGTTCCGAAACGGCTTGCATCTTCGTTCGGACCAAGTTCTTTGCATACCACTGTAATATCCGCTTTCTTTGCAATGTGATATTCCAGTACTTTGTTATAATCCATCTTATATACAGCATCACCGGATGTAATGATTACATAAGGTTCGTGACATCTCTTTAAGAAATCCAGATTCTGATAAATTGCGTCTGCTGTTCCGCGGTACCAGTATCCGTTCTCCGCGGTGATCGTCGGGGTAAATACATATAATCCCCCCTGCTTTCTTCCGAAATCCCACCATTTTGAAGAATTCAGATGTTCATTCAACGAACGGGCATTGTACTGTGTCAGAACTGCCACCTTCTGAATATGAGAGTTTGACATATTACTGAGGGCAAAGTCAATCGCTCTGTAACTTCCGGCGATCGGCATTGCTGCCACTGCTCTTTTATGTGTCAGTTCACGCATCTTATTGCTGTTACCACCTGCTAAAATAATTCCTACTGCTCTCATGCTCGTTCACCTGCCTTTATCAATGTTTCTCCACTTTCCAGTACTCCATTCGGGTAATCTTCTTTGGATGTTACTCCACTGATAGCAGTGTTCTTTCCAATCTGCACCCCATCCGGTATTACAGATTTTTCACCCACGGCAACCAGGCCAAATGAATAAATTGCCGGTTTTAATTTGTTCGGTATATCACTTCCGATGCCAAATGTAGTATTATCCCCAACCAGGCAATTTTCTGCAATGATTGCCTTGTCCATGACACAATTCTTACCAACCCTGGTATCTTTCATGATAATAGAATCCCTGATCACGGATCCTTCTCCTATAACAACTCCGGATCCGATAATACTGTTATGTACTTCACCATATACTTCCGCACCGTTACAGATAATACTTCTCTCAATCACTGACTGTGCCGAAATATACTGTGGCGGCAGAATCTCACTGTTGGTATATATCTTCCAGAATTCTTCATATAAATTGAACTCCGGTATAATATCGATCAGTTCCATATTGGCTTCCCAGTAAGATCCCAGTGTTCCGACATCTTTCCAGTAACCGTTATATTCATATGCGAACAATCTCTCGCCTTTATTGTGACAATATGGAATGATATGCTTTCCGAAGTCACAACCAGGCTCGTCCTTCAATGTCTCCAACGCTTCCTTCAGGACTTTCCATGAGAATATATAAATTCCCATAGATGCCAGATTACTCTTTGGTTCCGCAGGTTTTTCCTGGAATTCCTGAATCCTTCCATCTTCATCTGCGATAACAATACCGAAACGGCTTGCCTCTTCCATCGGCACCGGCATTGCCGCAATCGTCACGTCTGCGTTATTCGCCTTATGATAATCCAGCATTACTTCATAGTCCATTTTATAAATGTGATCCCCTGATAAGATCAGTACATAATCCGGATCAAACTGCTCCATATAATCCAGATTCTGATAAATTGCGTTCGCAGTTCCGGAATACCATTCACTGCTTCCGCTTCTCTCATATGGTGGAAGAACCGTTACTCCTCCGTAATTCCTGTCAAGATCCCAGGGAATACCGATTCCTATATGCGCATTCAATCTCAATGGCTGATACTGGGTCAATACACCCACCGTATCAATTCCTGAATTAATGCAGTTGCTGAGTGGAAAGTCAATAATGCGATATTTACCTCCAAATGCAACGGCAGGTTTTGCAACTTTTGCTGTGAGGACTCCAAGTCTGCTGCCCTGTCCTCCTGCCAGCAGCATTGCTATCATTTCCTTCTTTCTCATGTCATCACCCCTTCTCAGTAGTCTTGCTTTTTCTATTATACCATACTTCTTCTTACGTAGCTAACAATTTTTACAGTTTTTTTTCGATTTTCGCAAACTTTTTGTTAAATTATTACAAAAACTTACGACTTGGATTTTTTTTGATATATGTTTATAATAATATGAAGAACATGTAGTTTTTATGATGATCTTTTTACCTATATTATTAAAAAAGGATGGTATATTATGTATAAAATTAATTTTGAAAAACCTGTACACGTACACTTTATCGGAATCGGCGGTATCAGCATGAGTGGTCTTGCCGAGATACTTTTAAAAGAAGGTTTCACTATTTCCGGATCTGATAATAAAGAATCCGCCCTCACAGATCATCTGGAAAAGCTGGGGGCCAAAGTATTCTACGGACAGAAAGCTTCTAATATTATTTCCGGCATCGATGTTGTTGTATATACTGCCGCAATTCATCCTGATAACGAAGAATTCGCAGAAGCTGTAAAACAGAATCTTCCTATGCTGACCCGTGCAGAACTGCTCGGACAGTTAATGACCAACTATGATGTACCGATCGCAATTTCCGGTACCCACGGCAAGACAACGACAACTTCTATGCTGTCTTGTTATCAACGACAACATTCCTGATCTCGAAGAGATCACTGCTGACCTTGACTGCCGCGTGATCCGTTACGGTAATGACAGCTCTCTTGACTACAGTGCAACCAATATCCTTCATGATAAGAAGGGAGAGGCCTCTTTCGATCTGGTAAAATCCGGTGAATTTATCGACCGTATCTCATTATCGGTGAATGGAGATCATAATGTATCCAATGCATTATCAGCCATTGCCGTTGCAGACCTTCTCGGAGTTCCATTTACCAAGATCAAAGAAGGACTGAAATCGTTCCACGGCACAGACCGTCGTTTCGAATATAAAGGTGAAGTTAATGGAGTTACCGTCATTGATGATTATGCTCATCACCCAACAGAGATCAATGCAACTTTAACAGCGGCCAAGGAATACCCGCACAAAGAAATATGGTGCATCTTCCAGCCACATACTTATACACGTACCAAAGCATTATTCCCTGAATTTGTAGATGCTCTGACACATGTCGATCATGTGATCCTCGCAGACATCTACGCTGCCCGTGAGACAGATACTCTGGGCATGTCTTCTGAGATGATCGCAGAAGAATTAAAGAAAAAAGGATGCGATGCTTACTATTTCCCAAGCTTTGAAGAGATTGAAAACTTCTGTCTGGACAAGTGCCAGAAGGGAGATGTGTTGATAACTATGGGAGCCGGAAACGTTGTAAACATTGGGGAAAACCTGCTTAAACACTAGTTATCCACATTATCCACACAATTTTATCCACAAAAAAGTCGGATTTTGACTCAAAAATTTCTTTTTTCCCCGTCTTCCCGGTGCTATAATGTGTCTACGATGAAACGAAAGATACAAAAAGTTCTGGGGAGGACGGGGAATTATTATGAAGGAATTAAAACTTACGAAGTATGTACAGACGAACGCGACTGTACTGGACAATGAATTTATCGACCAGTATATGGTCAGAGCCAATGGAGAATATGTCAAAGAATCAGATGGATTACCCTGTTGATTCTGTCGAAGCCCCTGTTTCTGCGGTTCCGGCATCTACAACAAATATACAGCAGTACCGTAGCCGTAAGGAACGTGCAGAATTCAAAGAATTACTCTTTGTTGCCGAACAGTATCTCGGCAAGACACTTTCCGCTACTGATATTGACCAGATTACTTATTTTTATGACACACTGAATATGTCAGCTGAACTTATTGAGTATCTGATCGAATATTGTGTCGAAAATGGTCACAAGAGTATGCATTATATTAATAAGGTGGCCTTATCATGGCATGAAGAAAACATAACAACTGTGAATCTTGCCAAGACAAGTTCATTTCTTTATAATAAGAACTGTTATTGCGTCCTGAATGCATATGGGATTAAGGGCCGCGGTCCTGCCGCTTCTGAGATTGCCTATATCCGCAAATGGTCAGAAGAATATGGTTTTGCTCTGGAAGTAATCCTTGAAGCATGTGACCGTACGATGAATGCCATTCATCAGCCAAGCTTTGACTATACCGATTCCATTCTGAAGCGCTGGAAGGACAAGAATGTCCGTCAGTTAAAAGATATCGATGCGGTAGATGCTGATTATCGCAAAGAGAAGGAACGTGCGAAAGAGCTCGCAAAGGAACGCAAAAGACAGCAACAGGCACAGAAGCCTGCAATTAACCAGAACAATAAGTTCAACAATTTCGACGGACGTTCTTATGACATGAATGATCTGGAACGTCGTCTGGTTCAGCAATAAAGTATACATATCAGATTCTATTATGCGAATGCAGAGGAGTTTTCCATAACATGGCACTTTCCAATTCTCAGTACGATCATTTAATGCGTACTTATGAACAAAAACAACTGGATAATGAGTTTCAACTCAGAAAACGCTATGAGAAGGCATACGCCCTCATTCCCGAATTAGAGGAAGTGGATCATTCCATCTCCTCTTTAAGTGTTAAAAAGGCAAGACTGCTTCTGGACGGAGATCAGACTGCTCTTTCTTCTTTAAAATCAGAAATCAAAGAACTCTCCGCCAGAAAGCCGGCTTTATTAAAAGCACATGGTCTTCCTGCCAATTACCTTGAATTACACTATCAGTGTCCGGATTGTAAAGATACCGGTTATATTGGCACACATAAATGTCACTGTTTCAAAAAAGCGATTGTGGATTATTTATATACGCAATCTAATCTCAAAGATATCCTTGACAAAGAGAACTTTTCAACCTGTTCTCTGTCCTATTATTCCAGGAATCATATCGATCCGCTTACCGGACGTTCTTCTCTGGAATCAATGGAAACTGCATTAAATGTCTGTCACAACTTCGTAGATACATTTTCTAAAGAATTTCATAACATACTACTGTATGGAGATACCGGTGTCGGAAAGACTTTTCTTTCTCACTGCATCGCAAAAGAATTAATGGATTCCGCTTATTCCGTTATTTACTTTACAGCAGCCGGACTTTTTGATATCCTTGCAGAGAATACATTTGGTAAAAGACAGGACAAGGATTCTGATGTATTTGAACACATCTATGACTGTGACTTGCTGATCATTGATGATCTGGGTACAGAACTGCCGAATTCATTTACTGTATCCCAGTTGTTCATTTGTCTGAATGAACGCATATTAAGGCAGAAATCAACCATAATATCTACCAACCTTGCATTGGAGGATATAAAATCAATCTACTCGGAACGGACATTCTCACGAATCAGCAGTAATTATACAATTCTGCGTATTACCGGTGACGATATCCGTATCCAAAAAAAATTATTAAACCTGGGAGGTACTAATGATGTTACGCCGTAACGATCGTAATCTTGAGAATATACCGGTAGGAGCACTTGGACTGATCGCTCTTGACGGTTGTACAGAGATGGGAGCAAAAGTAAATGATTATCTCGTAAAATGGAGAAAGGAAGATGGACATATTCATAAGAACGATGTCGCTTTCATAGGCTATGAGAAAGACACTTACTTAATCGATGCAAAAGTTCCACGTTTTGGTTCAGGTGAAGCAAAAGGTATTATTAATGAATCCGTTCGTGGTAAAGATCTTTATCTTATGGTCGATGTATGTAACTACAACCTGACATATTCCCTGACAGGAAATATTAACCATATGTCCCCTGACGATCATTATCAGAACTTGAAACGTATTATTGCAGCAGTAGGTGGAAAAGGACGTCGTATTAACGTCATTATGCCATTCTTATATGAAAGCCGTCAGCACAAGAGAAGCAGTCGTGAATCTCTGGACTGCGCACTCGCTCTTCAGGAGCTTGTCCGTATGGGTGTTGACAATATCATCACATTTGATGCTCACGATCCTCGTGTACAGAATGCGATTCCATTAAACGGATTCGAAACAATCCGTCCGACATACCAGTTCGTCAAAGGTCTTCTCCGTACCTTCAAAGACCTTCAGATCGACAGCGATCACATGATGGCAATCAGCCCGGATGAAGGTGCTACAGGACGTGCAATTTATCTTGCCAACGTACTGAACCTTGATATGGGTATGTTCTACAAACGCCGTGACTTCTCACGTGTGGTAGACGGCCGTAACCCGATCGTTGCTCATGAGTTCCTTGGATCTTCCGTAGAGGGAAAAGATGTGATCATCCTTGATGACATGATTTCTTCCGGTGACAGTATGTTAGACGTTGCCCGCCAGTTAAAACAGCGCAAAGCAAAACGTATCTTCTGCGCTGCTACATTCGGTCTGTTCACAAACGGTCTGGAGAAATTCGACCAGGCATATGAAGAAGGTATCTTAGACGCTGTTCTGACTACCAACCTGATCTACCAGACACCTGAACTTCTGGAACGTCCATATTATATTAACTGTGATATGAGCAAATATATTGCCCTCGTGATCGACACTCTTAACCACGATGGTTCTATCAGCAGTATCCTGAATCCTATCGAAAGAATTCAGAATGTTGTCAATAAGTATAAAAATGGTGAAGAGATTTAATAGTATCTACAGGACCTGCCACGGGCAGCTCCTTACGAATGCACGTGATTAAAAAATGCTGCCGGGAATTTCCCGACAGCATTTTTTTAAAGTTCTATCTTGTGATAAACAAGTCCGGCTTCTTTCATCACCTGTTCTTCTCTCGTCTGACAGGTAAATATGATCACTTGTTTCTTATGTTCTTTCAACCATCTGAGTGTCTGAAGCATTCTCTCCTCATCATAATATGCAAATGCATCATCCAGTATCACCGGCATCTCTTCCTCACATAAAAGCTCTCCAACTGCCATACGGAGTGCCAGATAGACCTGTTCTACCGTTCCACGACTTACCTGTTCAATCTCTACTCTCTTTTCATCTGTCATAAGCGATACATGAAGTTTTTCATCTGTCACAAGCTTTTTATATTTTCCACCTGTGATCTCACAGATGAATGATGACGCTTTCTCATTCAGATCTCTTTTTAGATATCCCCGCATCTCCTCTGACAGCTGTTCCAGATGATCTGCCGCCATCTGGACCGCCTGGCGTTTCATCTCATATTCCCTGGAACGCTCATTAACTTCATCCAGTTCCGCGAGCTGTTCTCCCAGGTTGTCATACTGAATTTTCTTCTCTTTTAATTCCGCTGTAATATGCGATTTCTCCCAGCGTAACTTCTCTACCGGAACTTTCTCCTCTTCCTGCGTGATCTCTTCAAGGATAATCTCTGGCTCTGTTTTTACCTGTTTTTTTCCAACTTTCATCCGGTTCCATATATATAAGCCGAACGCAAGGAATAACACAATAGCAATCAGATAATTCCACGGTTTCGAGAACAAGATGACTGCAATCACAATAACCAGTGCAAACACCAGAAGCTCCATTGGATGGATCCTCCATTTTTCCGGACGAATCTCATCCATGACACCTTTTCCATGTTCTTCTTCCCTCTGGCGCTCTTTTTTCTTTTCTTCTTCCTTTTCCAGCCGATACGCAAGTTCTTCTTCTACACGTTCCAGTTCTTCTTCCAGATGATGTACATCACGCCAGACAAAAGATACTTCCTGCTCAAGTTTTTCACGTTTCTGCTGCTTTTGAGCCATTTCCATACGGATCTCATTTTCCAGGATCTTCTTCCTGCCCCTTAACTGTTCCAATGCACCGGCCAGGTCGATTTCTCCGTTTCCCGAGGTGTAATAGTTTGTCGCATAATTTTTCAGCTCTGCCACAATACTTTCCCCCATCTGTGCATTCCTCTGGCTCATGGAAACGGTATTATCGTAACGTTCTGCGTCCATCTCCCCAAGCAGCATCTCAAGATCTCCGTCTTCTACAGACAGTACTTCACCGTCCTCTTCACAGATCAGTTCCGCTTTTTTAGAATATTTATCAAAATTTCTTTCGATACGGAAATGTTTCTCTCCACTTTTGAACTTCAATATACCAGAATAGTAATTAGGATTTTCCCACGGTTCGTATATACTGAAAGTATCATTTTGCGCAGCCCGTCCTCTCCCTCTTTCTATTCCGAAAAGCATTCCCCTGATGAATGTATGGATTGTAGACTTTCCTGATTCGTTTTCCCCGTGAATCAGGTTGATCCCCTCATCCAGATCTATCTGCCGGTCATGGAATTTTCCAAAGTTTTTTAACAATAATTCATTAATCTGCATCTTTCGGTTCTATCCTCTTCTCGTCTCCATCAAAGCCTGCACTCCTTCACAGAGTGCCTGGTACTCCAGACTGTCGGCCGGATAGCCACTCAGGCTTTCAATATATTGTCCGAGAATGTTTCCTTTATTTTCATTTTTTAATTTTTCAAAGTCATATGCAGGCTTTGTGTGGTCTGTAATCTCCACCACATTACCGTATGGATCCATATGATCCAGCTCATACCAGATATCCGGATCTCGATAACCAGTCAGTGTAATCTTATACATGTGCTGCTTTCCCTGCTCTTCGATCATATCTGCAATCTTTTGCCTCAGTACATGGCCGGTCACAGATTTATCCACCTGTACCTCGCAGTGTCTGTATTCACGCAGTGCATGTGGCACAAAACGGATCTGACAACCATTTCCGGTGATCTTTCCTTCGATATAACCATGAGCTCCTGTATCACCTACATCCGTCGGCTCCAGCGATCCGGCATATGCCATCCGGTTCTCCACCAGCATCTGCGGCTTGTGGATATGTCCAAATGCAGCATAATCATACCCAAGCGTCATGATCTGATTACTCTTGATCGGAATATGTTTCTCATCCCCGCCGTGTGCAAGCAAAATCTCATACTTCTGCCGTCCTTCCGGAACTGCATGATCATATAATGGCTCCAGAATTTCTCTGGAATGATAACTGCATCCATAGACAGCCGTCTGGATCCGGTCAAGTTCCACACAGCTCATTTCCTGCGAGCAGATCATGTGCACATGCGGTGCCCAGGTAAATGTTCGGTAATAAGAGTTTTTCCTGATATGATCATGATTACCGGCGATCATAACAACTTCTGTCTGCTCCAGCATCTCCAGTATGGAATTCATTTCTTTTAATTCTCTTAAAAGTGGCTGCCTGTGGAACAGGTCCCCCGCGATTAGCAACAAATCTGTCTTTTTCTGATTGCAGATTGTTATGATATCACGAAAGCTGTCCCAGAGCTCCTGTTCTCTATTTTGACTGTACGCGTTTCCCGCGTCCGGCTTTGCCCCTAAATGCAAGTCTGCGATGTGTATGAACTTCATCCTCGCTTCCCTCTTTCTGTTCTGTCTTCTCTTTCGATGGCAGTGTTACGACAAACTGTGTCCGGTTGTCATCACTTTTTGCCAGGATTCTTCCTCCGTGCAGCTCCACGATC
>PPYF01306071.1_pt1 | contig 11546 bp, 8 predicted proteins | sample 1559871 | NCBI WGS metagenome assembly PPYF01 (sample SAMN08240021, study PRJNA423297) | Human gut metagenome, whole genome shotgun sequencing project. | reverse complement strand
ATATCATATGGAAAATCTGACGGGTGGAACCCCTCCCGTCAGATACCTACTCTGTGTAGTCCCTTGTAAACTGTACTTTACAAATGTGGAAATAAAATCTAGAGGAAGAAGATTAGTATGGCGCGGATTTAGAAACGATGTAGATGTAATTCTAAATGATGGTACGCCAACAAGTATTCTTTATAAGGGAGATGGAATAAAGAGTTTAGTATCATTAGCGATACTAAAGGAATCGAAAAATGAGATAGGTGCATCAATAATTGCAATAGAAGAGCCAGAGTCACATTTGCATCCCGAAGCCATACATAGCTTAGTAAATGTGATAAATGGTATTTCAGAAAATCATCAAGTAATTATAACAACGCATAATCCGTTATTCGTTCAAAGAAATAATATATCAAATAATATTATAGTAGATCATGGCACCGCTAAACCAGCAAAAAATATTAAGGAAATTAGAGAATTATTAGGTGTTTTACCAGAGGATAATTTGATTAATGCAAGTCATGTACTGGTAGTAGAAGGAGAGGATGATAAGATAGCATTAAATAAAATTTTATCGTCATTGAGCCCAACTATAAAAGATGCACTTATAAAAAATAAATTGGTGATACAACCGCTTGCAGGTGCAACAAACTTAAATTATGAATTATCTAGGCTTAGATCTTATGTATGCAGATACTTTGTATTTCTGGATGCAGATGAAGCAGGATATGATGCAGCGGAAAAGGCAATTGAAAAAGGTTTGCTATCAGAAAGTGATGTGAAGTATTCAATATGTAATGGAAATAATACAGCAGAGTTTGAAGATTGTCTAAAAAAAGATTTTTATATAGAGGCGATAAGAAATAAATTTTCGGTAGATTTAGGGGTGACGTCATTTAGAAATAGTAAAAAATGGTCAGATAGAGTAAAGACTGTATTTTTATCTCAAGGACAACGATGGACAGATGCTGTTGAGAAAAAGGTAAAAATGGAAGTCACAAAATTGATACCTGTAGAAGATGCGGATTCAGTATTAGATGAGCATAAAAGAGGTTCAATCGATGCGTTAGTCAATGCCTTGGAGAATATGCTATCTCAAAGATAAAATATGGAGGTAATTATGGATAGATACACTGATATAAATATTAAGGAAGCGTATGATATTGAGAATCCTAGAGATATTATCAAGAAAAAACTCCGCCAATATTATGATGGTCGTATTGTCCGCAAGGACTTAACAAAGTCAATCCGCGAAGGAGCCAATGTACCTGTTTATGTACTGGAATATCTTCTCGGACAGTATTGTAATTCCGATGATCAGGAGATTATTGACGAGGGAGTAGACAATGTGAAGCGTATTCTGCGAGATAACTATGTCCGCCCGGATGAAGCACAGAAGATATTGTCACTTCTTCGAGAGAGAGGAAGCTATACAGTTATTGACAGGATTACAGTAGTTCTTAATACAAAGGAAGACCGGTACGAGGCAACCTTCTCTAACCTTGGCATTAAGAATATTCCTATCAGTGCTGACTATGTAAAGGATTATGACCGTCTGCTTTGTGGGGGTATCTGGTGTATTCTCCAGCTTGACTATGAGTTTATTGAGGAAGACAAGAAGAATACACAGCCTATCCGTATCAGAAAGCTGACACCGATTCAGATGCCACATGTGGATATGGATGAGGTAAAGAATGGTCGTAAGGCATTTACTAAGGAAGAGTGGATGGATATCCTGCTTCGCTCTACTGGTATGGAGCCGGACAAGCTTTCTGACAGAGCTAAATGGTTATTGATTGCCCGTATGATTCCGCTTGTTGAGAACAACTTTAATATGTGCGAACTAGGACCTCGTTCTACAGGTAAATCATACATATATGAGCAGATTTCTCCAAACAGTATCCTTGTTGCCGGAGGACAGACAACAGTTGCAAACCTGTTTTATAACATGTCTAATAATACAGTAGGTCTTGTCGGAATGTGGGATGTTGTAGCATTTGATGAGGTTGCTGGTATCAAGTTTAAGGATAAAGATGGTATCCAGATTATGAAGGGATATATGGCATCAGGTGCATTTTCTCGTGGCAAGGCTGAGATACAGGCAAAGGCATCAATGGTCTTTGTAGGTAATATCAATCAGAGTGTTGAGACATTGCAGAAGACATCAAGCCTGTTTGATCCATTTCCTCCTGAAATGGGTACGGATACTGCTTTCCTTGACCGTTTCCATGCATATATACCGGGCTGGGAGATTCCTAAGTACAGACCGGATTCATTTACAAATGATTATGGATTTATCACAGATTATCTGTCAGAGTTCATGCGTGAACTTCGTAAGGATAATTACAGCAATATAGCAGAGAAGTATTTCAAATTAGGAAATAATTTAAATCAGAGAGATGCAATTGCTGTTCGTAAGCTGATTTCCGGATTTATCAAATTGATTTATCCGGATGGAGAAGTCAGCAAGGAAGAAGTTGCAGAGATCATGGATATTTCACTTGAACTTCGTAGACGAGTAAAAGAACAGCTTAAGAAGATTGGTGGAATGGAGTTCTATGATGTGAACTTCTCATACATAGACAATGACAGTTTTGATGAACATTTTGTATCCGTACCAGAGCAGGGCGGCGGAAAGATGATTCCTGAAGGTATGGGTAAACCGGGGTGTTTATATACAGTATCCAAGTCAAAGACTGGTATGATTGGATGCTATCGTTTGGAAACTCAGATGATGCCGGGAAATGGAAAACTCACATGTACCGGTATTGGTTCAGGAAAAGAGCCAAAGGAAGCAACCAATACAGCATTTAATTATTTGAAGGCTAATGGTAACGCAATATCTGGAAATATCAGTACAACAACCAAGGATTACATCATCAATTATCAGGATATGCAGGGACTTGGAATGACGGGAAATCTTGCACTTCCTACGCTAATTGCTATTTCATCAGCGGCACTTAGTAAGCCCCCCATCAGCAGTCTTGCAGTACTTGGTGAGATCAGTATTGGTGGAACACTGATTAAAGTAGAAGATTTGGCAAGTACATTGCAGGTGTGCCTTGATAGTGGAGCTAAAAAAGTTCTTCTCCCAATCACATCAGCAGCAGACCTTGGAACCGTACCGTCTGATTTAGTTGGGGCATTCAGTTTAATATTCTATTCTTCTCCGGAAGAAGCAGTTTATAAGGCATTGGGAGTTGAATAGGCAGATATTTTTATGCTTCGTAGAGCAATCGTGCATTATAAGAAAATAGTATGAAAATCCCACAAAATTTTGTTGACAAAAGCACATACCATATGTATAATAAATCAGTGTGTGAATCAACACATCGTAGGAGACTTGTGTTTTCTACGCAACATATTGCATAGGAGTCGCTATGTTAGTAAGTTTATCTGATGTATTAACATCCGAAGGCAAGGTAGAGACTGTTGCCATTCCGCTTGAGATGACAAGCTTTAAGAGCCGCCAGGGAGAATTCCCCATTACGGAGAAGACACCCGTTACCCTTACTTTTACCAACATCGGTGTGAACAAGGCAAAAGTAACCGGTACTGCAGAGCTTACCTTTGATACGAAATGTGACAGGTGCCTTACTGAAGTACCTACAGCAATGAAGCTTAAGTTTGACAGAATCGTTTATTCTCCGGAAGCGGAAGTAAGTGAGGAAGAAGATACCGAGCAGAGCTTTATGGATGGATGGCAGCTGGATGTAGAGGCTTTTGTGTACGATGAAATTCTGGTGAATTGGCCGGCAAAGATCTTGTGTAAGGAAGACTGCAAGGGTATCTGCCCTGTATGTGGTCAGAACAGGAATCTGAAGGAATGTGGTTGCGATACTTTCGTACCGGATCCTCGTATGGCAGCAATCCAAGATATCTTCAACGCGAATAAGGAGGTGTAACGATGTCTATTTGTCCTAAGAATAAATCTTCCAAAGGTAGAAGAGATAAGAGAAGAGCAAACTGGAAAATGAGCGCTCCTACATTGGTAAAGTGCAGCAAATGTGGTGCACTGATGATGCCTCACAGAGTTTGCAAGGCTTGCGGTTCTTACAATAAGAAGCAGGTCGTAAGCGTTGATTAATTTATAAATCAATGAAGCGAAATTAAGTGAAAAGAAAAGAGGAGATTCCGAAAGGAGTCTCCTTTTGCTTTCACAAAAAAATCACTTGCTTTTTATATACGCCTTTAGTATAGTAAGAATGAATCTGCCATCATCAAACTGTTTGGTGCGATCCACGGAGCGGTTTGATGATAAGCGGATAAACACAAACAGGTAAAGGAACGACGAAATGGCAGAATGTGTAAATGTTGCTGTAGATGCGATGGGAGGAGATAATGCTCCCACCGAGATCGTAAAGGGCGCTGTAGAGGCTGTCAATGCGGACAAACGTGTCAAAGTATTTCTGGTAGGTAAGGAGCCGGTGATCCGGGAAGAATTAAAGGCATATACCTACGATGCAGAACAGCTGGAAGTCGTACATGCCGAAGAAGTCATCGAGACTGCAGAACCTCCGGTTATGGCGATCCGCCGTAAGAAGGATTCTTCCATTGTCAAAGCCATGTATATGGTGAAGAACGGTGAATGCGATGCTTTCGTATCCGCAGGAAGTACCGGTGCAGTACTGGTAGGCGGACAGGTGATCGTAGGCCGTATCCGTGGCGTGGAGAGACCTCCTTTGGCTCCCCTGATCCCTACGGAGAACGGTGTCAGCCTTTTGCTGGACTGTGGTGCTAATGTGGACGCAAGACCTTCCATGTTAGTACAGTTTGCCAAGATGGGCAGTGTCTATATGGAAAGCGTTATGGGCGTTAAGAATCCCAAAGTCGGTATTGTGAATATCGGTGCTGAGGAAGAGAAGGGTAATGCGCTGGTCAAGGAGACTTTCCCTCTGTTGAAGAATTGTCCCGAGATCAACTTTATCGGAAGCGTAGAAGCCAGAGATATTCCGGCAGGTGTGGCAGATGTCATCGTCTGTGAAGCGTTTGTCGGCAATGTGGTACTGAAAATGTACGAGGGCGTCAGCTCCGCACTGCTGCATCAGGTAAAGCAGGGAATGATGTCCACACTGCGCAGTAAGATCGGCGCACTGTTAGTAAAGCCCGCGCTGAAGAAGACCTTGAAGAGCTTCGATACCTCCCAGTACGGAGGAGCTCCGCTGCTTGGCTTAAACGGTCTGGTAGTGAAGACCCACGGAAGCAGCAAGGCTGTGGAAGTGAAGAACTCCATCCTGCAATGCATCGCATTTAAGGAAGAGAAGATCAACGAAAAGATCAAAGAGCAGATCGGTCTGGAAGATAAGGCTGCAGAAAATAATTAAAATTACAAAATATTTGGAAAGAAGGAACTGTTATGGAATTCGAAAAGTTAAAGAAAATTATTGCTGAGGTATTAAATGTAGATCCCGATGAGATCACCATGGAGACCACCTTCCAGGATGACCTGGGTGCTGATTCCCTGGATGTATACCAGATCATCATGGGTATCGAGGAAGAGTTCGATATCGAGATCCCTGCTGAGACCGCAGAGCAGGTTACTACAGTAGAAGACGCTGTAGAGATGATCAAGAACGCAGTGAACTAGTAAAGCTACGAGCCATGCAAAAATAGAGGGAATGACTCCGGTGAGAGCTTGCTCGCACAAGAGGTCATTCCCCTCTGTTTTTATACGATGTGTTCCGTAAAACGGGACACACTTGACAGCCATTTATGAATAGGCATGGTGAGGGTAATTATGTAGTCCAGTAGGCACGGCTATGGTTAAGAATAAGCGCGCCGTAAGCAGACGTCGGTACCATAGCGTCCCAAGGGACGCATTGCGTGGGTATTTTCCACGCCTATGTACCGTTACGCTCTGCGACATGAGTGCATCGTACTAAAGTACGAGCGTGCCGCGTTTCTTACCATAGCCGGGACTACGGAATATAGTGAGGACAAGAAAATGTTTGATGGTTATACAATGGACGTGCTGGAGCAGCGCATCGGCTATTGCTTTCACAACAAAGCATTGCTGAAGCAGGCTCTGACCCACAGCTCCTATACCAATGAACAAAAGATCAACAAGACAGAGAACTATGAGCGCATCGAATTCCTGGGAGATGCCGTACTGGAGCTGGTATCCAGCGACTTCCTGTTTCGGGAACACCCGGATGTTCCGGAGGGCGAGCTGACCAAGATGCGCGCCTCCATGGTGTGCGAGCCTTCCCTGGCATTCTGTGCCAGAGACCTGGAGCTGGGACAGTTTATGCTTTTGGGTAAAGGCGAAGAGAATACCGGCGGCAGACGCAGAGACAGCATCACCTCTGACGGTATGGAAGCTATGATCGGTGCCATTTATCTGGATGGTGGCATGCAGCCTGCCAAGGCTTTTATTGACCGCTTTATTCTGTCGGATTTAGAGGACAAGCGTCTTTTCTATGACAGTAAGAGCAATCTCCAGGAATTGATCCAAGGAAAACTCAAAAAAGAGTTCGAGTACCGGCTGTTAGAGGAGAGCGGACCGGAACACGACAAAACCTTCGTGGTAGAGATCGACATGGAGGGAGAATGCCTTGGCCGTGGGCAGGGAAGAACAAAAAAAGCGGCAGAACAGCAGGCAGCTTATGAGGCGCTTCTGCTATTGAGGGATAGAGGATATGTATTTAAAAAGTATTGAGATCCACGGGTTCAAATCATTTGCCAATAAGATCGTATTTCAGTTCCACAACGGAATCACCGGTATCGTAGGACCTAACGGCAGCGGTAAGAGTAACGTTGCGGACGCGGTAAGATGGGTGCTGGGAGAACAACGCATCAAACAGCTGCGTGGTGCCAGTATGCAGGATGTTATTTTCTCGGGAACAGAGACCAGAAAGCCGTTGAGCTATGCTTATGTTGCCATTACTCTGGACAACAGCGATCACCAGCTGGCGATCGACTATGACGAAGTTACAGTGGCGAGACGGATCTACCGTTCCGGAGAAAGTGAATATCTGATCAATGGTACTCCCTGCAGATTAAAGGATGTCAATGAGCTGTTCTATGATACCGGTATCGGTAAGGAGGGCTATTCCATTATCGGACAGGGCCAGATCGACAAGATCTTAAGCGGTAAACCCGAGGAACGGCGTGAACTGTTCGACGAGGCTGCTGGAATCGTGAAATTCAAGCGCAGAAAAGCAGCAGCCCAGACAAAGCTGGAGAACGAAAAACAGAATCTGGTGCGTGTGAATGATATTCTGTCCGAACTGGAAAAGCAGGTAGGCCCTCTGGAGAAGCAATCCGAGGTGGCTAAGGTCTATCTGAGGAAAAAGGAAGAATTAAAGACTCTGGATATCAATGTCTTCTTATTGGAAAATAAGAAACTCAGAGAACAGCTGTCTTCCATGGAAGAAAAATATAATCTGGCCAGCAATGAACTGAACGAGACCAGTGAAAAGTACGAAGGTATCAAGGAAGAATACGAGCGGATCCAGCAGGAGATCGAAAGTCTGGATGTCGCTATCGAAGCCGCCAGGGAACAGCTGACGGATACCGGTCTGATGCGCGGTAAGTTAGAAGGTGAGATCAACGTCTTAAAGGAGCAGATCAATTCCGCCCACGGCAGTGAGAACCATCTGAACAACCGTAAGGCAGCCCTGGAAGAAGAAATCGCCGGCAAAGAAAAAGAAAAACAGGATATTTTAACCGATAAAAAGGATACGGATACTCAGGTACAGGAGATCGCAGAGGCGGCAGCCATGGCAAAGGCCGACCTGGAAGCTATCCAGAACAAGATCACCGAACTCAATAATAATATTGAGGCCGGGAAAAATACCATCATCGGCGAGCTGAACCAGCGGGCTACCATCAAGTCCAAGATGGGTCGCTTCGATACCATGATGGAGCAGATTAATATCCGGAAGGCAGAGTTAAATTCCAGACTGTTACGTGCTAAATCCGATGAGGCAGCCAGAGAAGAAACGGTGAAGAAGCTGGAAGAGACTTTTGAGACCGTGACTGAGGAACTGCGTCAGATGACGGAACAGGAAGCGGCATCCGAACTGGAGCTTGGCAATATCCGAGAGAATCTCACCGGACTGGATGCGAAGCTGCGGGAGACACAGAACCGTTTCCATCAGGAACAGTCCAAGTTAGAAGCCCTGACTAATATTACCGAGCGCTATGATGGTTATGGCGGTAGCGTCAAAAAGGTCATGGAGCAGAAGGAAAAAGAAAAGGGCATCATCGGTGTCGTAGCGGACATCATTCAGGTGGAGGCAAAATACGAGACCGCCATCGAGACTGCGCTGGGCGGTAATATCCAGAATATCGTAACGGATAACGAAGAAACCGCCAAGCATATGATCGGCTTCTTAAAGCAGAACCGTCTCGGAAGAGCCACATTCCTGCCTCTGACCAGTATCACCAAGCCCCAGGAATTCAAGAATCCGGAGGCCCTGAAGGAAAAAGGTGTCATCGGTATGGCGGATGAACTGGTAAATACGGAAAAAGAATACCGCAATGTGGCCAAGGCCATGCTGGGACGTATCGTGGTCGTAGACAATGTGGACAATGCCGTGAAGATCGCAAGAAAATTCGATTACGGCATCCGCATGGTCACTTTGGAAGGTGAACTCTTAGTTCCCGGTGGTGCCATCAGCGGCGGTGCTTTTAAAAACAACAGCAATCTCCTGGGAAGACGTCGTGAGATGGACGAACTGGAGAAAAAGGTGAAAAAGCTCTCTGAGGATATCACGACTTACAATCAGAAGATCGAAGACACCAAGAGTAAGAGAAATAAACTTCGTATGGATCTGGAAGCACTGAAGACCGAGATGCAGCGCAAGTCCATTGAGCAGAATACCGCAAGATTAAATATTTCCCAGGCCAGAGAACGTATGGAAGAAGAGGCAGAGAGTGCACAGTCCCTGAAGCTGGAGGAACAGGAGATCGAGACCAAGATCTTCGAGATCCGTTCCAGCAAGGAATCAATCGTACAGGAACTGGCTGCAAGTGAAGAACTGGAGAAAACCACTCAGGAACAGATTCTTGTCTTCCAGAAGGAACTGGAAGGCTGCAGACTGGAAGAGAGTGAAGCTTCCGCCCATGCTGGAGAATGGGAAGTAAAAGTCGAGAAGATGCGTCAGGCTCTGGATTACAAACAGGCCAATGTAGACCGTATAGGCGGCGAACTGGAGCGTGCACAGGCAGAACTGAATGAGATCTTACAGGCACTGACTGAAAACGCACAGGAAGTGGAACGCAAGAAAAACAACATTCTGGAGATTGAGAAGACCATCGCGGCTTCCCATGAGAATCAGGATGCTTCCAAGAAAAAGCTGGACGAGGATATTGCAAAGAAAGAAGAACTGTCTGCAAAGCAGAAAGGCTTCTTCCAGAGCAGAGAAGAAATGTCAGAGCGCATGAATGCTCTGGACAAAGAAGTCTATCGCCTGAGTGAACAGAAGAAAAAGCTGGAAGACAATATCGAAGGCCGGATCAATTACATGTGGGATGAGTATGAGATTACCCTGAGTGATGCGGCAGGCCTTCGCAATGAAGAGATGAATGATCTGCCCGCCATGAAGCGTGAGATCAGCGGTCTGAAAGATGAGATCCGGAAGTTAGGTAATGTCAATGTCAACGCCATTGAGGATTATAGGAATCTGATGGAGCGTTATACCTTTATGAAGACCCAGCATGATGATCTGGTAGAGGCGGAGAAGACCCTGGAAGGCATTATCGAGGAACTTGATACTGCCATGCGCAAACAGTTCACGGAGAAATTTGCGGAGATCAGCAGAGAGTTCGATAAAGTATTCAAAGAACTCTTTGGTGGTGGTAAGGGAACCCTGGAACTGATGGAGGATGAGGATATTCTGGAAGCAGGCATCCGCATCATCGCACAGCCCCCCGGAAAGAAGCTTCAGAACATGATGCAGCTCTCCGGTGGAGAAAAGGCATTGTCCGCTATTTCCCTGTTGTTTGCCATCCAGAACTTAAAGCCCTCTCCGTTCTGTCTGTTGGACGAGATCGAGGCAGCGTTGGATGACTCCAACGTAGGCCGTTTCGCTAAGTATTTACATAAGCTGACCAAGAACACTCAGTTCATTGTCATTACCCACAGACGCGGTACGATGGAACAGGTGGACAGACTGTATGGTATCACCATGCAGGAGAAGGGTGTATCTACTTTAGTCAGTGTTAACCTCATTGATAAAGATCTGGATGATTAGAGTATGAAAAGAACTTCTAATCACTCAGAGCAAAGGCTCTTTCGTGAGGAAGTTCTAAGTTTCATACAAGAAAAACGCAAGCGTTTTTCTGGATAGAATGCTGATTGGAGGAAATCGGATGAGTGAGGAAAAGAAAGGCTTTTTTGCCCGGTTAAAAGAAGGACTGACCAAGACCCGTGACAACATTGTACGGGGAATTGATTCGGTCTTCAGCGGCTTCTCAGCTATTGATGATGATTTCTATGAAGAACTGGAAGAAATCCTCATTATGGGAGATATCGGTGTGAATGCCACCACCGCTATCGTGGAGAGACTGAAACAGCAGGTGAAGGAAAAACATATCAAGGAACCTTCCGAATGCAAACAGCTTCTGATTGAAAGTATCAAGGAGCAGATGCAGGTGGATGAGACTGCCTATAATTTTGAGAAGGAACAGTCCGTGATCATGGTCATCGGTGTCAACGGTGTGGGGAAGACCACTTCCGTCGGCAAGCTGGCCGGTAAATTAAAGGATGAGGGCAGGAAAGTCCTTATTGCCGCAGCGGATACTTTCCGTGCCGCAGCGGGAGACCAGCTGGCAGAGTGGGCATCCCGGGCGGATGTTCCCATGATCGGCGGAAAAGAAGGTGCGGATCCCGCCAGCGTGGTGTTTGATGCCGTGAATGCGGCGAAGGCACGAGGCGTGGATGTGCTTCTTGTAGATACCGCCGGCAGACTGCACAATAAAAAGAACCTGATGGAAGAACTTCGTAAGATGAACCGTATCATCGACAAGGAATTCCCCAATGCCCACAGAGAGAATCTGATCGTGCTGGACGGCACCACGGGACAGAATGCTCTGGTGCAGGCAAGAGAATTCGGTGAGGTGGCGGATCTTACGGGTATCATCCTGACCAAGATGGACGGAACGGCCAAGGGCGGTATCGCTGTGGCCATCCAGTCCGAACTGAAGGTTCCGGTAAAATATATCGGTGTGGGAGAATCCATCGAGGATCTCCAGAAATTCAATTCCGATGAATTTGTAAATGCGTTGTTTGATGTGAATATGGATGACATCGGAGAACTGCATCTGCCGGAGGAAGAAGCTGGAGAGACAGACGCGGAAGAATAATAAACAGGCAGACCAAAGAAAGTGTGACAGAAAGGCATGGGAAGAAAAATGCAGGAAGAAATGTTGACTTTAGAGAAATTTGAAGAAGCAAGTGAGATCGTTAAAAAAGTTACTTTAGAGACCAAACTGGTATACAGTGATTATTTCAGTGCCCAGACCGGCAACCGCGTATACTTAAAGCCCGAGAACTTACAGTTTACCGGTGCTTACAAGTTAAGAGGCGCTTATTACAAAATGAGCACTCTGACCGA
>PPYF01242733.1_pt1 | contig 11547 bp, 25 predicted proteins | sample 1559871 | NCBI WGS metagenome assembly PPYF01 (sample SAMN08240021, study PRJNA423297) | Human gut metagenome, whole genome shotgun sequencing project. | reverse complement strand
CATCTGCTCTTCCAAAATAAATATTTTTAAGTGTAATATTGTTTTCCATATTGTCCTCCATACATTTGTTCTATTATACAACAAAACACCCCGTATTTCTACAGGGTGTTGTCAAAAAAATGTTTTGGAAGGTGACGGTCTTCTGTCTCTAGGCGATACCGTCTGAGCCTAATCCGGCAGCCAGGCTATGAAACTGACTGCCGTGAGATGGAGGATTAATAATCTCAACCACTAAATCCAGTTTAAATACTATCACAGATTATGCGAACACTGGCGAACATTTATGAAAATTTTTTATTTTTTTCTAAATATCGGTTATGTCGCATCCTGCAACTATCTTTCGTATAAGGGGTTTTCTTTTTGGGAAACCTATAATTCATATTCATAGCTACAAATTCCCATGTCATATCGTCTATGTAGTAAAGTTGGAAGATCATCCTTAAATCGCTTTTCGGAATCTTATTAATAAAATCATCTGCTGCATTTAAAGCCTCCTGCAGCTCATCCTCCATAATCTGCAATTTTGCCAACCGTTTCTTGATCATAGATTTTACTTTTTCGTATTCTGGAACAGGAAAGCCAGTGATCCGGATAGATCCGATTGTACCGTCAGCCCTTGTGCCCTTAACAGAATCCGATACCATTCCTTCCTGTTCAATTTTTTCAAGTCTACGCTGATCTGCTTCTATCCTCCGGTTAAGATCTTTTATTTCTTCCCGGAGTTCACAATATTGTGAAAGAGCGGTTACGATATCCATCGGCCTTTCCTCCCTGAATTATTTAATCCTCTTCTGATCCACGTATCATTGCTTCCAGTCTGGTGTAGCTTGGACAGATTCTGATTCCATGCTTGTCCTCCAGAAGAATACAATACGGGAATAGTTGTTTTACTGTATATGTAATCTTCTTATTCGCAAAAATGCGTCTGCTGCCTTTATCTTCCCGCACTTTTGCTTCGACTACAATTTTCTGCCCACGGCTGTACCCGTGTTTACGTTCCAGGGCTTGCTGCCGTTCTTCTCTTCTGACACCATTTATAGCATCTCCCTGTGTCTGATCAGGGTATCCTTCACTGTTTTTGTACATGCTGCACCTCCTCAAATAATTCCTGAGTCTCTTCCTTCTGGCTTTTCTCAGCTTCTTCCTGGCATTTCTGGCAATCGTCTCCTGCTGCCCCAAAGCAGCCGTTACAGTCTTTGGTCATTTTCTTCCACCTCAACATTATTACCATACTTCATGCACTTTCCATCCTTATAAGCTACACATTCTTCTTTGATGCATGGATTTAGCACCGGCCTTACAAAATCCCCATGTCCAACAAATGCTGCTTTCACTTCTTCTTTTCCAACTAAGTCTGGACAAAATAAAATCATTCTTCCACCTCCTCTGGTCTGTATGGTTCCGGAAGTGGCTTCCATGCCATCACATTGTAGACTTCCCCTGAATCATCAAACCACGTTCCATCTGGGGCATATTTTAATGCTGTGGCTTTGCTAGCGCCTTTTATTGTGACATTAAATTCTGGACAGTAAACATCCTCTGCTCCTTCCGGAACTTCCGGCAATTTCTCTTCTACTGGAATCCATCCAGCATTATTGTCCGGAACTTCATCTATGTGGGAACGGATGATTCCCTCAATCTCTATAACCTGTTTGCCAGCATATAAATTATTGTCTTTTCTATACTGCAATATCTCTTTCAAAATCTTCTCTAGTACGTTCATACCTTTTCCTCCACATTTTTCTTAATCCACTTCGATACCGAAAACAGAAGTACTTGTTCCTCCGCAGTCAATGGTTCTTTCAATTCGCCATTAACTGTTAACTTGTTATAAATGTTCTGCAAAGTATCGGAGTCGTTTGGTTCTAATTTCCCATTTTTCATCACTTCACCTCCAGCAAATCTGCATTATCTTTTCTCTTCGCTTTAATCGCTTTAAAAAGGATTTCTCTCATATCACTCACTCCAATCTAATTTCTGACCGCAATCTAAACATACATTAAATCTGTCCGATACTTCCACTAAACAATTCGGACATGTACCCACTCTAAATTCTCCAATCTTAGGAGTGTAAGCGTCATTTACTTCTATCGGCTTCTTCGGCAACTGCTTTTCCAGTGCTTCGATTGCTATATTACAATGTTCAACAGCAGGACTTTCTTTATTTTGTAATAGCTCTGCTAAATTTTTAAAGTCTTCTATTGTTTCTCTAACTTTCTTTTCGTCCATTATTCCCTCCTGTCAAACTTCTTTTTCAAACCTCAGCTTCATTTGTGCTGGATACAGATCGACTTCCGGTCGCCGTACTCCTGTCCATCTTTTTCCGCCCGCCACTCCAACACATTTCCAGCCTGCTGCCTTAAGACTACTACCTGTTTCCGTATCTAAAATGTAAGTGACCAGTCTCTTGTAGCCCATATTCTTTGCCGCTCTCCAAGCTGCTGAGTACAAAAAGCTACAAGTATTTCTTGTCCCATCAGTGCATAACCGATTTACCTCAAGTGTCCATCCATCATCCAAATATCGACTCACTGGACGCCCCACAATGGCAACTCCAACGATTTTACCGTTAGCCGCAGCCGCTACGGAAAACTTATGTCCTACGACTGGTTTATGGTGACGGTGATATTGTTCCACAAAAGCATTTGCTTCTTTCAGGCTTATCGGCACAAGTTCAAGCATTTTATCCCCTCCTATCAAACTTCTCCAGCATCTTTTCCCGCCAATCCTCTCTCTGTGACCGCAAAGGTATCATCCTCGTGGATCAGGATACCTTTGCGGTCACAGAGACCGTTGTCGTTGTCAATACAGGTTGTACAGGTTTTATCTTTCATCATTCTTTTACCCCTCTTAAATATTCGATAATCTGCGTCTTGCTCTGCTTACAGTCTGCAAAGCGCTTCCAGTTACCTTTCAGAAGATAATATTCCGTTGTAACATAATATCCTCCGCGTTCTTCCTTTTTCCACCAATCGTCTCCCTTGGTGTGTTCAGTTTCTTTGATCATGATCATTGATCCGTCCGGAAGAGGATATTCGTAATAACGTTCGCTCACGTCCGGCACATCAAGCCAGATATCCCAACCGGTATAATCTTCCAAAAATTCCTTACGCTTCTGGTTATTTGTAAGTTCTTTCAGCTCCATTCTGCTGCCTCCTTAATCATTCCATCTGATTTCCAAATCCATCCCCAGCTGCTCCTTGATGCTCTCTATGTAGTCCGGCCAGGTTGCCAGATCGTCCATCAGAAGATCAGCTCCTTCTGCCACCTTATCCATGAATCTCTGGCAGCGCGTTTGGCCAAAACCAAAAGCATCATGCAAGGCAGCTATGCTCAGGATCGTAAAAGTGTCCAGTGTCATTTGTTTTATCTTCTCGCTGGCTTTGTCCAGATCTTTGGCTGCCAGTGATGTATGGATCCCGGTCACACCCCGGAAGCTGATCTCACGCTCCAGGGCTTCCATCCCCCCCTGCCTCGCAATCCGCAGGGCAAGGGTGAGGCCATCCTCCCGGCCACGTTCGTATTCACGCATTTTGTTCATAGGTTTTTCCCTCCATTGATTCCAGCTGGCGAATCAGTTCCTGGTTATCCCTCTGTGGAAAGTTATTAAAACGGTTCTTATCTGTTACCGACTGCTTTCCCTTCTTCTGGTTCTTCTGAGGAAAGAATCCCACCCATCCCTTCATGGTTGACTTCTTCACTAAGGCGTGCTGCTCTTCTGTATCATCTGACAGAGACAAAAGTTCTTCCTGCAAAAGACTGATCTGTTCCTGCTGCAGCTGTTTTCCATTCTTCCTTAGTACATTCAGATACAGGACAAAAGCATCATTCAAAGAAGGATCATCAAAGTATTTCCCCGGCGGAGCCGTATATATATACTCTCCTTTCCTTTTCTTTCCTTTTGTCTCTTTTTTCTCGGAATTATCGTCATTTTTCCTGGAATTATCAGGATTATTCTCGGAATTATTTAAAGAAGGGTTCACTTTAATAAAGGGTTCCGTTTCATCTTCTGGCAAAAGCCAAAACCCTTCTACTTGAATCGGAGTCTTTATTGCCCGGGCTTTCACCATGCCCTGGTACCTCCTCTGTATCCCGGCAGAGGTCAAGACCTTGTCCGACTGAAAAAGTTTGTTATCGAACAGTGACCGTTCCAATAAGAAGTTCAAGACCTGCTTCACCTTATTGCAGTCCATATTCAGATCATCTGATATTATGAACTCAAAATCTTCATCAACCTTTAAATAATATCCTGTCTTATATATCTCACATAAAAGATAAAGATACAGGGTGATCCCATCCGTCCCATACCGGGCTTTCAGGATCTTTATTTTCTTGTCCGAGAAAAAATCCACATCCAGGCGAAAAAACAGATTCCCTTCCTGTCTTCGCCTTGCCATGTTCTCTCTCCTTAAATCTTTTCTATGGAAACCTCAACTCTCGGTTTCTCGCTATAGGACTTTCTGACATGCAGCTCTACCACCTGTGTATCATCCCGGTAAGCCACTCCATTCAGTGCGTCCAATACTGCTTTTACTACATTATCAATGTCCGGTTTCTTTGCCGGTAAGATCTTTCCATCCAGCATTTCTGTTCTCTTTTTCTTGGAAACACTCTTGGGTGGTTCGTAAAATGCCTGGATTCGTACCAGAAGATAAGAATCATCCGGAAAACGATCATTTCCTGCCTTATCCATATAACAGGTTGCGATCAGGTTTTCGTAAAGAACTGTCTTTTCCGGTGTAATGCTGCTCATTCCTTTGGTCTTTGGATTATAAAATGTCCGGGCTCTGGCTTTTCCCTGAGGTTTCCCCGGAACCGTAAAGCATATTGCATTCATTAGATTATCCTTTCTCCCCCCTACCATATCGGCAGGAGGGATCTCTTTTAAGCAATAATGGTTATATTCTTCATCAGCTCCGTTTCGTCTGCCAGAGCATTTGCAAGGAAATCTTTTACATTCTGCATCGCTTCATGCTTCCACAATCCGCCCTCTGCTTCTACAAGCATAAATGCCGGGGCTCCGCCTGAATCCTTGATACGGAATACAAATTCACTTCCCGGCTGCTCTACTTCCAAAAATGTACGATAAGGAATAAGAGTAACCGGATTCGGCACTAATACATCTGTTTTTGATGCAATGCCCTGCTTGATCGTAGTTTTCTGGCTTACCCCATCATCCCCATAATTAGCAGTAGTCTTGGCCTCTACATTTCCCGCCACCTTCAGGATGGTTTCAAGATCCGGTGTCACTTGGAAGTTTGCCTGCAGCTCAATTAAAAATTGTTCCTGGTCATAGTATCTTCCAAAACTGAAATGCGGAACCTCTGCAGATACACGGAAAAGATATTCTCGTTCTCTCTCTTTATCAAGACCGGAGTACAACTTTACAGTAACAGGGTCCACCACATGAATAATCATTGAAGAACGGAGTTCTTCTCTTCTGTTCCGAATGTAATCAATCATGGCGGTTAATGTAGAGGCTGTGATCTCCTTTGCTTTAGACTCCTCATCATACCTGGTAAGATTCTTATTACAATAGGTCTTTCCATTAATATCTACAACTTTCGGATCCATGGATTCTGCTTTTAAATTTGTCAAAAATTCCATCGCTTCTTTAATCATAATATTTTCCTCCTTATATCAGGCCTGACGCACGGCTCTTAAATCAACAACATTCCTTGTGGCTTCAAAAATTTCTCCGGTCTCTGGATCTATCTGTCTTTCTTCTTCCTGAGGTTCTGGAAAACTTTCTTCCATTGTGATCTGCCCCGGGATCTGATTTCCGATCTCCACAGCTTCTACCTCATTCGTTTTCAGGTTTTTGCCCATACTTAAGGCTGTAACAGCACCCAGAGCCGGTGCAAGTGTGGATTTCGCCTGAACGCCTGTTGTAACAAAATTCCGGGCTTCATTTGGCTTGAATTCGATTACAACTGTAATCCGTCTCTTTGCAGTGGCATCTGTATTCGGATCCTAGATATTTTCCGTTACCTTCTCCAACTCTCTGTTAATCTGTGTAGTAAATGCTCCTCCTGCAAATTTTTCCATATCAATGTGCTTCATCATTACTCCTTTCCGCCCCCGGACAAGCCGGGGACTGCTTTTTTTTGCGTGTGATATATTTGAAATTTAGAAAGCACACAAATTTACTCAGACTGCCTGACCGGAATCCTCCGCCAGGTCCTCTGTCACTTCCTTGTAATCAGCTTCAATGGCTGTTTCCTGCTCGTTTGCTACCTCTGACATGTCCACACTGATCTCTGATTTTACACTTTCATCATTGGATAACTGCATCACAAAGTCAGATTTCAGAGGCGCATACTTCAGGCACTTCTTGATCACAGTCTTCTTTGCCATTTCTTCATAATTGGTCTTCCACGGGCTGAAGCTGCTGCCGAAGCTCTGGCTGAACTTCCGGGCATGAAGATCAACATCTTCTTTGCTCATTACCTCAAATCCGTATCCGCCGTTTTTCGCCTTCCAGAGAGCGTAGACAAGGATCAACTCCCCTCTGTCCTTTACCGCCGGTTTATGTACCAATTTCGGCTCCAGGCCAAGTTCATACTCAAACACATCATTTTCATATACGCACTGTGCCTGGACTGTCTGGATATTGTCATTTCGGTAAACCATGTCGATCAGGCCTTTGTAGCCGATCTGGAACTGGCACTCCAGTTTCCCCTTATTTCGGTAAGGAATCAGATAAGCCTGTCCCAATGGGGTATTTGGTTCCAGTCCCAGCTGTGCTGCATTCATCAGAGCCCCAAGAAAAGACATCTGACTGCATTCTGCAAGCTTCGGGGTAGTATTCAGTGCTGACAATGCCATACGGGTAAAACGCTCCGGAGTGATCACCTGAGGCAGCGCTTTTTTGATCTCCGGCTCCATAGCCTTGATCATATCTGCAATGCTCATGGATTTTGTCAGCTTTACTGCCCCTTTCCCTTCTACTTTTTCTGCTAATGCATCTTTTACTCCCATTTTCTCTGTCCTCCTATGCAATTTCTTTTACAACAAATCTTCTGCTTTCCGAAGACTTCACACACTTCTGATAAACATCCGGATAATCCGCTTTCAGCTTCTTGGAATCAACCCGGTTAGATACAACAGATTTCCATGATACGGAAAAGCTGTCTGAATCTGCCCGCTCTGCATCTTCCATATAAACCTTGACTTCCTGCTCGATCTGTTTCTTTTCCTGATCCAGTTTGTCCTGAAGAGCAGCTATTTCCGCTCTTCTTTTCAGTTTTTCATCAAATCCAACCAGAGAAACAGTTTTCTCCGGATCCGAAGAACCGTAATATTTTGTCAGAAGCTCCTCTGCTGCCTTGCTTCCGTCCGGCGCCGGCATTTTTTCAGTCAGAACATGATTATTCCAGAAATCCGACTCCAAACGGATCAACATCTGAATGATCTCTTCATCCCGTTCAATCTTGTGCCAGATAAATTCTTTTCCCAGGATCACACAGGCAATATACCAGGCATCTGCCCCGGTCACTGCCATGTAATGATGGCACTGGATCTCATAAGATTCCGGGATATGTCCGTCTTTCCATTTATCCGCAGAATATGCAGATGCAGTCTTACATTCCAATCCGGCATTTTCCCCCACGATCAGACGGTCTACATTGGCCAGCATAAATGGCTGCTCCTCTTTGTAAAAGATTGCATTTGCTCTACGGACCTTCTTTCCGGTTTCTTCTGTAAATCTTCTTGCCACATATTCCTCCAGGTCACGGCCCTGGCGCATTGCTTCATTGTCTGCCTTTTCTTCTGCCTGCAGCTGCGTCTTGTCCTGGAATACAGATATCGCTGTAGAATAAGGATTCAATCCACAGATGCTTCCTGCATCAGATCCGCCAATTCCTTTTTTTCTGTACTGCAGCCATGTTTCATGATCCATGTTCAATGTGGAAACAAGTTTATTTAATTTCATGATTGCTTTTCCTCTCATTCTGTCTTACAATAAGACTGTGATAAACTATTACTTGGATCCTCCTGAGCTGCTAACCTCAGTGGGATCCTTTTCCAATGCTCTCTCCAACCGGATACTGGTTGATAAGATCCGGACGCCCGGAGGGCACTCTGGATCCAGTAAATCCTGCAAAGCTTCCTCGATAGCCTTACGCAGCTCTGTGTTTTCTTTTTCCAGGCGCTTTGCGTTTCTGATGGCTTTTATGATCCGCATCGCTTTTTTCCTCCATCTCTACCATAATCATTAATATCAGATTGATACCCCAAAACATCAGCGTTACCATAATCATCTCGATTGCTCCATCCCACTTATCCCAGGATAATATCGTTTCAAATACAGCTATGTATGCTAATGCTAAATATTTTCTCCGCATCCCGTTTCCCCCAGATATACTGTTCCATCCTCTGTACAGTTGATTGTTGCAGTTGCTCCTGTTTGATCTGTGATAGTTGCTGTCTTCCGACCATCAAAAGTAACCTTGACAGTTCCCGGGACGAAATTATATTCAATCCACTTCAGAATCTTATACTGCTCAATTGTTCTTGCTTTCATAGCTTGTCCTCCTCAATTTATAATTCGTTCGATTTCAGCAAATCGTTTTGCATTGATAAAATAAACCCATCTATTCTCCGAAGTATGAATCGCATACCCCCATGGAAATACTCCTTGCTGCAAACCTTTCCGAACTGTAGTGTGGGTCATTCCAAGAATTTTGGCTGCCTCTGTTACCTCCAGTTTCTGGATTATGCCGTTTCTCACTTCCTTTTTCGGAAATACAACAACGTCTTCTCCCTTTTTGGAAAAATAGTTTTCTTCAAGTCCAAGAGATATTGCAATATCACGCTGAGTGGCTTCTGATGGAACTTGTTTCCCGGAAATATACTGACTGATTGATCCTTTGCTTTTACCAGTCAGCCCCACTACTTGAATCTGGTTCAGATGCAAGTCCTGCATAGCATGTTTTAGTTTTTCGCTGAATAACATCTCCTCTCACTCTCCTTTCTCTTCTGTTTCAAAATCTCATTTATGCGACAAATTGACTAAAAAAAATTTCGTTCACCTCTTCCTTTGAAAGATTTAATTCTTTAGAAATTGAATCCGCCTCCTTAATTGTAATCTTTTGCCCTTCATCTCCGATTTTTCTATATAAAGTTGCCTTATCAATTCCAATCAAATCAGCAAGTTCGGAAATATTTAAGCCGCATTCTACAATCTTACCTTTTAGCTTATTTACATTTACCACTTATATCCCTCCTTTTTATTTTTCTCATATCTGCGACTAAATTTACAATACCACTTGACTCTATACCTGTCAATAGTTTTTTCTCACTTTTGAGATTATTTTATTTTTTTTTGCATTTATATGTTGCAAATTTGCGAAAACAATGTTACTATCATTTTATAAGTATTTATCAAAAATATTGGAGGTGATAATTATATGAATACAGGTGATAGAATTAAGCAACGGCGCATAGAGCTTGGATTAAGTGTTGATGATTTAGCTGAAAAAATCGGAAAATCAAGAGCCACAATATACCGTTATGAAAATGGAGATATCGAAAATATGCCAACTCCCATATTAGAACCATTAGCAAAAGCCTTGGATACTACTCCTGCTGATTTAATGGGATGGACGCAACATGACAAATACTTTTCTGGAAAAGAAGCTTCCTCTGATATTTATAAAAAATTCACAAACAATAGAAAACTATATCATGGCAAACAAAACGAATTACAAATTATATACGAAAAACTAACTTCTAATAATCAAGACAAAGTTCTACACTATTCAAAGAATCTTCTTTCTAATCAGCAAATGGAAGAAGAACTCGCCGCAGCCCATGCCAGAACCGATATCACTCCCACACCGGAGGGACAGGCACACGACAACGCTATTATGGATGATGATTCCGAATGGGAATAAGGAAGGAGAATGTTAAATGCCAGAATTAAGCAGATTTGAAGGTATGGTTATAAAAATGCTGTTCAATGATACTGTGCAGCACAATAAGCCTCATGTACACGTTACCTATGGAGAATACAGAGCATCTGTTGGTATTGATGGAGAACTACTTGCCGGATCTTTACCACAAAAACAATTTAAAATGTTGGTGGGATGGCTAGCACTGCATGAGGAAGAAGCTTATACTGCATGGAACAAAGCTGTCCGAGGAGAGCATTTTGATAAAATTAAGCCTTTACAGTAAGGAGGATATTTTATGTTTGTTATGAATGGAATTGTATACGCAAGTGAAATCTCCGACAATGTTCAGATTGTAAATGTAAAACCCTTGGAAGATATGATGATGATTCTTACCTTTTCAACTGGTGAACAACGCTTATTTGATGCAACTGTATTATCTGGTCCTGCGTTTGAGCCGTTATCTGATGAAAGAATATTTAAAGGCTGCAAAATTGTCGATGGTGTTGTCACATGGATGGATGAAGAAATTGACTGTTCTCCTGAATACATGTATGAAAAAAGTTACCCTTACAATGTTACAGAAATGGCTATCTAATTCCATATATTTTATTTAAGTTTTTGGGGTGGTTTTATTGACATATGAAGTTTTATTAAATACAGCAGATCAGGCCGGTTTGACAGTTAAAGAAAAGCCCTTATCAGAAAGTGACGGTCTAATAAAAGGCAATCGTATTGCTATCCGCAAAGATATTCCCACTCAGGCCGAAAAATCCTGTGTTCTAGCCGAAGAGCTTGGACACTACTTTACTTCTGCCGGAAACATCCTCGATCAGACCGATATAGTAAATCGTAAACAGGAATATCGTGCCAGACTTTACGGTTATAATCTGCAAATAGGACTTAGAGGAATTATTTCAGCTCACACTGCCGGCTGCCGGAATTTATATGAAATGGCTGATTATCTGGATGTAACAGAAGAATATTTAAAAGAAGCTCTTGATTGCTATCAGTCTAAATACGGAGAATATGTGAAAGTGGATAATTATATGATTTATTTTATTCCGACTCTGGCTGTACTGGAAATTACTGATAATGTTATTTACGATTAATCCGCTTCGGCGTTTTAATACACATTTTTATTTTATTAAAGGAGGGAACCATTATGGCATTTGGTATGAAAAACATTTTACAGGGAGGACTTGCTGCAAATTACAGTGAACAATCTCCAGAAGAGCTGACAAAAGAATATGGAATGTATCTTATGGATGGAGAAAGTATCCGGACTGGTTTTAAATTAGTTCGTGATGTTTTAATTTTTACAGACAAACGTATTATCTTCACAGATAAACAGGGTGCTACTGGAAGCAAAATGAGTGTAGAATCTATCAATCTATACTCCATAGTTGATGTAAAAATGGAGACATCCGGTTTCGGCTTCGATGATAGTGAACTCACTTTCACCTACATAAAAACGCCTCACATGAAAGCTCATTCTGTAGAGTATGTTTCTCATAAGCTGGAATTTCCGAAAAAATATAATGTGCAGCCATTGTACAAACTTCTTCAAGAACTCGCTTATGAAAATTGTTTAAAACTCAATAGTCTTTGATTTTCAACCTGGCTCTGGTCAGGGAACATCATAAAATAC
>PPYF01438249.1_pt1 | contig 11549 bp, 13 predicted proteins | sample 1559871 | NCBI WGS metagenome assembly PPYF01 (sample SAMN08240021, study PRJNA423297) | Human gut metagenome, whole genome shotgun sequencing project. | reverse complement strand
AGAAAACCTTCAACAAATCGCATAAACAAGCCATTTGTTGAAGGATGTTTTTGGCTGGGCTGGCGGGATTCGGACCCACGAGATGCAGGAGTCAAAGTCCTGTGCCTTACCGCTTGGCGACAGCCCAATAAATGATATAGAAAAAAGGCTTTTAAGTAGTTTAAAAGCCTTTTTTATGGGGTGGGTAGTGAGAGTTGAACTCACGACCTCCAGAGCCACAATCTGGCGCCCTAACCAACTAGGCCATACCCACCATATGGCGCGCCAAGAGAGACTCGAACTCCCGACCTACTGCTTAGAAGGCAGTTGCTCTATCCAGCTGAGCTATTGGCGCATTTTTATGGAGCGGGTGATGGGAATCGAACCCACGCGACCAGCTTGGAAGGCTGGGATTCTACCATTGAACTACACCCGCATGACGTTGTCGCGCTGACAACGTATATTATTATATACACAAGAAAAGGATTTGTCAATAGGTTTTCCAAATTTTTTTGAAAATTCCGTTTTCTTCCACCCGCACAATCAAAGAAGGTGAGGGATGAAGCGGTTTTTGAGCGACAAAGGAGAGGCGATATTCCTCCAAAAGCAGGCTGCCGGCAAGGCAGCAGCTGTCGCTGCAAAGAATTTGGTGTGCATTGGCAGGAGAAAAGCTGACCTTGCCCTGCCGGGCTTCCAAGCGGCACAGACCGGCAAGTCCCAGACCGGTCCATTTGGCATATGCCTCCCGCAGGGTCCACAGCAGAGCAAAGGGGTCCGCAAGGTCGGTTTGCTGCATCCAGCGCTTTTCCTGCGGGGAGAACATCCGTTCGGCAGCGCGCGGGCTGACACGGGAGCTGCGCTCGATGTCGATGCCAAGCGGCAGGGCAGACACCGCTGCCGCTGCCATCCCGGTGGTGTGGGTGATGGAAACAAAGGCGTCGGTGCCGCAGAATAGCGGGCGTCCGCTGCTTTCCTTTTGCAGCTGCACACCCGCTGCCTGTAAGGTCGGTTGGTCCTGCGCCGTCATCTGCTCGAGCGCGCGCCAGGCAAGCTGCTTGGCAAGGGCGCTGAGCTGGGCAGCATCCAGACCGTCGGCAGAACGACAGCAAAGAAAAATCTGCTGATCCATCGGATTATTCGCTGTACTCGACCGCATGCTCGGTGAGCGGCTGGATGGAGTCGATCAACGCACGGATGGAGTCGGAGTTGCTGGAGCGGTCGGTGAAGAGGTTGGCACTGATGACACCGTTTTCGGTCTTCTGATAGTGGATGAAGTAGTAACCGGCAGGGCTGCCCTCAGCGGCTCCGGCAGAGTAGGTGAAGGTGAAGGAGAACAGACCGTTTTCCTGTTCATCCACCTCTTTGGTCATGTTTTCGATGGTGGGGTCCTGCTTGTAGGAATCTTCCAGCTGTCTGACGGTGTCCTCCAGCTGGCTCATCGACTGCTCAGAGGTATCATAGAAGATATAGCCCTGGAAGGTCGGCTGGTCGGGGATGGTGAGGGTCATATTGTATGCCAGAGGATTGTAGTAGATGGAGAACGGCTCATTGACGGTGATTTCAAAACCGCTGTCGAACAGCTTGTAGCAGCCCTGTACAGCATCGGCAGCAGGGTCATCCTGCTTGTTCTCCTCTTCCTTGTCCTTTTCGTCCTCTTTTTTATCCTCTTCTTCCGATTCGGAATCCGACTTGGAATCCTCTTCCTCTTGAGAAGTTGGGGCAGAAGATGCGTCCTCCTCGGATGATTGCTCCTGCTTTTCGTCGGTCACAGGAGCAGGGTCGGCGTTCTCTGCGGGAGTATCCGAAGCCGGACGGGAGCAGCCGGACAGAGAAATCAGCAGGCAGCAGAGCAGGACAGCCAAAAATGCTTGATGTTTCATAAATCGTTCCACCTTTCCAAAAGCGGGGGCGCTGTTTTTCTCTATTTTACCACACCGAGCGGGCAGTTTCAACGAAAAAGAGCAGCAAAAAAAGCAGACGTCGGAGCTTTTCCGACGTCTGCGGCAGGTTTTGCAGAAAAATTATTCTGCCTGTCCAAGCGAGATGCCCATAGCGCGTGCAGCACGGATTTCATCGCAGTCCAGAGAAACGGTCTTCAGCTTACCGGCAACCTCCTCGAGAGGCACCGGAACGATGCGGTTGTTCTGCAAAGCGACCATGCAGCCGAATTTTTTGTTGGCAATCAGCTCGGCTGCGGCGGTGCCAAAGCGGGTGGTCAGCATTCGGTCGTAGGCGCAAGGCGAACCGCCGCGCTGGAAGTGACCGGGGATGGTGACACGAATCTCTTGACCGGTGCGCGCAGAGATTTCGTTGGCAAGGCGATAGGAAACGGAAGGTTCCTTCATCGTTGCCCGAGCGGCTTTGAATTCCTTTTTGGAGAGGGCTGCCTCCTCTTTAGAAATAGCACCTTCGGCTACGGCGAGGATGGAGAAAGGCTTGCCTTCCTTTTTGCGCTTTTTCAGCACGCGGCAGACCTCGTCGACATCATAGGGGATTTCCGGGATGAGGATGACGTCGCTGCCGCCGGAAATGCCTGCGTACAGGGTCAGCCAGCCGACCTTGTGTCCCATGACCTCCACGATGAAGACCCGTCCGTGAGAGGAGGCGGTGGAGTGGATGCAGTCGATGACGTTGGTGGCAATGTCCACCGCACTCTGGAAGCCGAAGGTCATGTCGGTACCCCACAGGTCGTTGTCGATGGTTTTGGGCAGGCTGACAATGTTGATGCCGTTCTGCGAAAGCAGGTTTGCGGTCTTGTGGGTGCCGTTGCCGCCCAAAACGACCAGACAGTCGAATTTATATTTTTTGCAGGTTTCCAGCATCTTTTCCAGTCGGGTCTTGCCGCCGTATTCCTCTGCCGGCAGGCACATCGACTTGAACGGCTGGCGGGAGGTTCCCAAAATGGTACCGCCCAGTGTCAGGATGCCGGAAAAATCATTGCGGTTCATCTTGCGGATGTCGTCCTCAATCAGTCCGCGGTATCCGTCCCGCACGCCATACAGCTCCACATCGTTGCCAAAGCGGCAGTAAAGGGATTTTGCCACACCGCGCAAAGCGGAGTTGAGTCCCTGGCAGTCGCCGCCGCTGGTCAGCATTGCTATTTTCATAAAGTTTCCCCCTGTTCCAAGCTGAATTTGTGTTGATTGTATCTTTTGTCTTTTTTCTAGTATAAATCCTGAGGAGGAAAAAAACAATGAAAATTTGCGTAAAGAAAATTTTCTGACGCAAATGGGAGAAAAGTGTAAAAAACTGCAAACCCACAAAAAAATGAGATAATTTTACAGGAATAAAAAAGATTTCATTTCCCAGACTAACAATAGAAAATCAGATGGGAAGTGAAGGTGTGTACAGCAATAAAGTGGAGATTTGCGGGGTCAATACGGCAAAGCTGCCGGTGTTGATGGAGAAGGAAAAGATGGAGCTGATTCGGCGGTGCAGGCAAGGTGACCGGCAGGCGCGGGAGGAGCTGGTGTCGGGCAATCTGCGGCTGGTGCTGAGCGTGGTGCAGAAGTTTTCCAACCGCGGGGAAAATCTGGACGACCTGTTTCAGGTGGGGTGCATCGGACTGATGAAGGCAATCGACAACTTTAATCCCGAGCTGGATGTGCGCTTTTCCACCTACGGGGTGCCGATGATCGTCGGGGAGATTCGCCGCTTTTTGCGGGACAACAATGCGATACGGGTCAGCCGCTCGATGCGGGATACGGCATACCGGGCGATGCAGACCAAGGAGCAGTTCATCCACGAGTTTGGCAAGGAGCCGACCATCGAGCAGATTGCCCAGCGGATGGAGTGCAAAAAGGAGGAGGTCGTGCTGGCGTTGGAGTCGGTGGTGGACCCGGTTTCACTGTATGAGCCGGTCTATTCGGACGGCGGAGACACCATCTATGTGATGGACCAGGTGGGGGACAGCAGCGACGACCGCGACTGGCTCCAGGAGATCAGCCTGCGGGATGCCATCCGCGCGCTGGGTGAGCGGGAAAAGCGGATCCTGACCCTGCGGTTTTTGTCGGGACGGACCCAGACGGAGGTGGCAAAGGAGATCGGGATTTCGCAGGCGCAGGTTTCCCGGCTGGAAAAGAGCGCATTGGAGCGCATCAAACGGCAGATGCACGATGAATAGAACAAGGGGAGCGGTTGAAAACCGCTCCCCTTGTGTGCTATCATACCTTCATACATTTAAATAAAAAGGAGGTAGACCGATGGCAAACTGGAATCCGTGGCACGGCTGCCGCAAGTACAGCGAAGGGTGCCAAAATTGTTATGTCTACCGCATCGACAGCGCACACGGCAAGGATGCCTCCCAAATCTTTTTGAACCGAGAGTTTGACCTTCCGATGCGCCGCGGCAGAAAAGGGTATCTGTTGGCACCCGGTACGAAGGTGTACACCTGTTTTAGCTCCGACTTTTTTCTGGAGGAAGCGGACGGATGGCGACCGCGCGCCTGGGAGATGATGCGCTGGCGCAGAGACCTGCAGTTTTTCATCATCACCAAACGGGTCTTGCGGATGCAGGATTGTCTGCCGCCCGACTGGGGAGAGGGGTACGAAAATGTACAAATCTGCTGCACGGTGGAAAATCAACGGCAGGCACAGCTGCGTCTGCCGGTCTACCAACAGCTTCCCATCCGTCATAAAAGTATCATCTGCTCGCCGCTGCTGAGCGCCATCGACCTGAGTCCCTATTTAGGAAGCTGGGTGGAGGAGGTGACGGTGGGCGGCGAGTCGGGTGAGCAGGCGCGTCTGTGCGATTACCGCTGGGTGTTGGACATCCGCCGTCAGTGTGTGCAGGCACAGGTCCCTTTCTATTTCATGCAGACCGGTGCGCGGCTTTTAAAGGATGGGAAGCTCTATCACATCCCTCGAAAGCACCAGCACAGCCAGGCAAGGGCGGCAGCCATCGACTTTTTGCCCGCCGAGCAGCTGCCCTGGCAGGCGTTCTGAAAACGAAGGCTTTATTATGCAGGCAGACTGCGGAGCGGAGTGTGTTTCATGTAGAATTTGACACATAACAAACAGAGGAAGATTTCTAATCTTCCTCGTGCTTGTAAAGATAGTCCTCTAGTGCTTCTATTACTACAGCGTTTTTATTTTTTCCGTGCTTTTCTGCAAAAGTAATTAAAACGTCGTACAAATAATTATCAATCCGTACACCAAAACTTTTAGAATTTATATTTCTATCCGTTTTGTAGTGTTTTTCTTCTTGCATACTTTTCACCACCTTTTTAGACAAGCCCAGTATAGCATGAGGAAGAAAATTTTATCAGCCTAACAAGTACCATACTTTTTTGGGGGGTGAAAATATCAATCCTCATTTTCTGCAATATATTGCAAAATCCATTCTTTTATGAGTGTGCCCGGTGTCGTGCCGTTTTCTTTTGCCTTTTGTTTGAATTTATCCCGCACTTCTTCGGTAACGTGTGCGGCTATGATTTTATCATTGTCACGTTCGCCACGTAGTTTTGCTAGCTCATACTCCCGTTTATAATCCCTCTGTTTTGCCAATTTTTTCACCTGCCTTTTCGATAAGTTCAGTATAGCATAGGAAGGAGATTTTTTCTAGTTTTTACAATCCATCTTCTGTTTTCGGAATACCGAGCTTTTTTATTGCTTTCGTTCCACGAGCAAATAGAAATCGGCTGGATTTTCTTGTTGAAAATCCAGCCGATTTCTTTATGCAGAAAACGCTCCTTTTCGCCGCTTTACAAACGGGATTAGCAGGCGCAGGGGACAGCGACGCTGGAGCCGAATGGACACAGGGCGAGCTTTGCAAACTTAAAGCACTGCATCCCAAAGGGGATACCGACGATGGTGATGCAGAACAGCAGCCCGTGCAGCGCAGCGGAAATGGCAAGGGCAAATCCGCCGAACAGCAGCCACAGCAGGTTCATCAGCAACGAGGGCGCACCGCCGCCGTAGACGATGACCTTGCCAAACGGGAAAAATGCCAGTCCTGCCAGCTTGAAGCACTGCATCCCGACGGGGATGCCGACGATGGTGATGCACCACAGCAGTCCAACCAGCGACCAGCCAAGACCCATCCAAAGACCACCAAACACAAACCAGAGCAGATTGCCGAGTAATTTCATCTTCATTCTCCTTTTCTATCACAGAAGGTTTTCTTTCTTGCAGATATAACGTCGCAAATGGACGAAATATTTCAGAAAAAAAGAAAACGAACTGTAAAAAAATGATGAAGAGAGGAAAGGTGATGATTTTACCGGAATTTTTGCAAAATCAACTGTAATTTTATGCAGGATGTGGTATAATGAGCTTACTATCAAATCATAGGGAGGGCTGTATGCCATGCGGCAAACCGTATCGTTAAAAAAACAATATCAAATCGTCGACGACCTGTTGGTTCAGCGGATACACAAACTGCTTCCCGAGCTGATGGAAGAAACCGGATATGATATGTGGATCATCCTGTGTAGGGAGTACAACGAGGACCCTGTTTTCACCACTATGCTCCCATCGCTGTGCCTGACCGCCAGAAGGCTGTCCTGTCTGGTGTTCGTCAAGCAGGGCGAGCGGTTTGAAGCGCTCAACTTCGGGCGACCGAGCGAGCATCTGAACCGGGTGTACACCCAAGGCTACACCGATTCATCCCGGGACCAGTTGGAAATGCTGGCAGAGTATGTCAGAAAGGTCGAGCCACAGCGCATCGGCATCAACTGTTCACCCATCAATGCGATGTGCGACGGGCTTTCCAAATCGATGTATGATAAACTGTATCAGGCGCTCGACCCACAGGACCGCGATAAGCTGTGCAGCGCCTACCCGCTGGCGGTGCGCTGGATTGAAACAAGGACGCAGGAGGAGCTTTCCCGCTACCGCACCGTTTACCAGCTGGCAATGGAGATTTGCGAGGAAGCCTTTTCCCGAAAGGTCATCACGCCCGGTGTGACCACCACCACCGAGGTGGAGGAGTGGATTGCCCAGGAAATAAACCGTCTGGGTCTGACCTTCTGGTTCAGTCCGCACGTGGACGTACAGCGGCAGGGGTTGGACGGCGTCGGCAGCGAAGGGGAGCTGATTCAGCACGGTGACCTGCTGCACTATGATGTAGGAATCAAGTACTTTGGGTTGTGTTCCGACAGCCAGCGGCTGGGCTATGTGCTGCGGGAGAATGAAACAGAAGTGCCGGCATATTTGCAGGAGGCGTTTGCCAAGACCAGCCGCTTCCAGGACATCGTGTCGCAGGAGCATATCACCGGCAGGACCGGTAATGAAATTTTAAAGACCTGTCTGGAGCGGGCACAGCAGGAGGGAATCGCTGCGATGCTCTACTGTCATCCAATCGGATATTTTGGACACAGCGCCGGTACAGTGGTCGGCTTGTGGGATATGCAGCAGGGCATCGGTGAGTATGGAGATTTTCCGCTGCACAAAAATACTTGCTACGCACTGGAATTGAACACCGAAAGTTGTCTGAAGGAGTGGGGAGGACAGCGGGTGCGTTTCAGCGCAGAGGAAACAGTAGCCTTTACCGAGGATGGAAAGCTGAGCTATCTGTACCCGGGCAGAGAAAAAATCTACGCAATCTAAAACAAAACAGATGAGAGCAACAGCTATTTAGATTTTTTTCTAAATAGCTGTTGCTTTTTTATGGGCGGTGTGGTAGAATCTATTTAGAAAATTTTCTAAATATCTTGTGAGAGGAGGCGGACAAATGGGTTTGGCAGAAACCTTCAAGGCTCTTTCCGACCCGGTGAGGAGAGAGATTTTGATGATGCTGCGCGATGGAAAAAAAACGGCAGGCGAGATTGCAGCCCATTTTCAGATGACGGGTGCGACGGTATCCTATCATCTGTCCCAACTGAAAAAAGCGGAGCTGATTTTGGAGGAGCGGCAGAAAAATTTTATTTATTATCGGTTGAACACCAGCGTGTTCGAGGAGATGATGCTGTGGATTGCACAGTTTTCCGACCGAAAGGAAGAGGGGGAAGAAAATGAAAAATAACCAATTGTGGAGAGGTGCTGTGCTTGTGCTGACCCTGTTGCCGGTGGCGGAGCTGCTGACGGCGATTGCGCTGCTGCCGGACACGGTAGCGGTACACTGGGGACTGGACGGAACACCCGACCGGTACAGCAGCCGCTTTGAATTGTTGATTCCGGTAGCAATCATTTTACTGGTGGGTGCGGTTTTCTGGTTCAAAGGCAAAGGGGAGCAGCCCAAGGGATTTCGGGCAGGCGGCATGGGTGCGATGCTGTTGTTCAACGTCATCGTGCCGATTTTGCTGTATGTCACCTTCCACCCGCAGGTCAACCTGCTGCGTTTTTCCTTTGGAAAAATCGTCTGTGGACTGGTCGCGGTGGTGGTACTGGTGGTGGGGAACTACCTGCCGAAGGTCTCCTGGGAGTACCGGATGAAGCGATATGGATTTCGCACCTGCTACACCCTTTCGGACGAGCGGGTCTGGGAGCGCAGCCAGCGGTTTGCGGGCTACTGTTACACCGCCGCGGCACTGGTGGGGATTCTGTCGGCGCTGCTGCTGAACGACTTTGCCTGTGTGCTGATTTTAGTGGGAGCCATGCTGGCGGCAAACCTGGCGGCGTATCTGTACTCCTATCAAATCTGGAAAAAACTGGATAGAGAGGAAAAAATCAGACAGAAATAAAAAATTTTACAATTTTTTTCTTTACTATCGACATGGGATGTTGTATAATGAGGGCAATCTGAAGTTCTTTGAAACGGTTCAGAGGACAAAAAATTATTAGGAGGAGAAATAATGTTCAAGAAAATTCTTTCCACCGCTCTTGCAATGGCAATGGTACTGAGCATGGCTGTCAGCACCTCGGCTGCTCTGGGCAAACCGGGTAGCAGCACCCCATCCACCAAGACCGAGCAGAGCAGTTCCAGCAGCAAAAAATCCAGCAGCTCTTCCAGCTCTTCCAAAGGGCATGACCTGTGCAAAACCCAGCTGGCAAAAGACAAGCTGGCACTGAGCATGCACAATACCTTCCTGAGCGGACTCAAGGCAAATAAAGATAAGATCACCGTCAGCATCAAGGGATACACCGAGAAGCAGGTATATGCTGCATTCCAGAGTTCCCTGCAGATGATTTTTGATGAGCACCCGGAAATTTTCTGGCTGGACACCATGCAGAACCTGGTTGTCAGCTCTGACCACAAGACCCTGACCTTCTACCCACGTCCGGCAAGCGGCTACGGCACAGCCAGCAAAGACGGTCTGACCGCTTCCAAGCTGAACACCACCGCTATCAAAAACACCACTGCCAAGATGAACGAAGCAGTAAAGAAGATGACCGGTTCTACCACTTATGAGCAGGTCAAGGCAATCCATGACGGCATCATCAACAAGACCCAGTATCCTGCAAACCCGGATAAAGCGACCCACAACCAGCATCAGGCAGTTGGTCCTCTGGTAGAAGGCAAAGCAGTTTGCGACGGCTATGCAAAAGCATTCAAGTATGCTTGCGACCAGAAGGGTATTCCATGTGTAATCGTTGTTGGCAATGCAACCAACAATATCGGTGAAAAAGGTACCCATGCATGGAACTACGTTCAGGTAGACGGCAAATGGTATCAGGTCGACACCGACTGGGATGACCCACAGACCAAGGGCGGCAACAGCAAGAGCTACCTGATTTATGATTACTTCATGCAGGGCGCTGTTAAGGGCGACAAACGTGTGAAAGATTCCACCGTTACCTACCCAACCCTGTCCACCTCCAACTACAAAGCTGCATAGTAAATTTTAAAAACTGCTCCGACTTTTTAAATCGGAGCAGTTTTTTTGAGTTTTTTTGAAAAAAGGTGTTGACAAACCCAAAATAATGTCGTATAATATCATACGTTACAGCAAAACAGCTGTGATACGGGAGTTTAGCTCAGCTGGGAGAGCATCTGCCTTACAAGCAGAGGGTCACAGGTTCGAGCCCTGTAACTCCCACCAGACTTATTAGCTCAGTCGGTAGAGCACCTGACTTTTAATCAGGGTGTCCGGAGTTCGAGTCTCCGATAGGTCACCAAAAAAAGGGCTGCCGGGAATACCTGGTGGCTCTTTTCCTTTTTGTCAAGAAACCGCATGATGAAAGGATTCCTTGAGGGTAGGCTCTGCAATCTGCGGCAAGATGTCTGCATCTATATTGACATCCGCAAAATCCTTGACGACGTCTTGACGACAGTTGTTACCGGTTGTAGAAATAAAAACAGAAGTGATATGAAAAAAAGCCGTCCGTGTAGGGCGGCTTTTTTGCTTAAAATCGAAAAAGAGAAATGCTTTTACAAGCTGATTCATAGTAAGCTACCTGTTGAGATGCAAAATTACCGTCATTTGGTAAACGGGTAATAGGGAGTATGGCGATTACACAAATAATTTTTAAAAAGAACAATTAATCTTCTTTTTCGTCACAATAAGATTCTATCCAATTTATAATGATTTCTCGACGTGATTTTCCTTCTTTTTGACGTTTCGTATCAAACTGATGAAGTAAGTTGTAGTCAATGCGAATTGTGAATGTTGTAGAATTAACGTGTCTGTCTGTTTTTCTTTTATCGTCCATGCTCTGCCACCTCTCAAAAAAGTATAGCAGGCAATGGGCTGCTTTGCAATCAATATAACAAATGGATAAGGGGAAGATGCTCTTTTTAGGGCAACTTCCCCTTTGCTTTGGGGTGTGGGTGAAAGGAGGAACCATCAGGAAGAGAATGGAAAAGAATTCATAAGGTAGAGAAAAGAGGTATGTTATTTGGAAAAAGAAAAAGCAGGAGGGTGTTTCTTGGCGTCAGGCACGGCGATAAGGTTCCCGAGTGCGGGTGTATGTAGGAAGATTTGGTATACGGGCAGCGGCAAGGCAAACAGCACAGGACCTTAGTAAGAAGAGCTTTGTAGGTGTGATGAAGGTCTGCAGGTAGCGGATTGGATGCAGAAAGCATAGGATAATTTACAACAGTTAGAAAGGAGTCAGATAAATGCACATCGAGATTACACAGATCATGGTCGTTTTTGTTACGCTGCTTTCGGCGGTGATGACCGGCATTTTGTTTCCACTGATTCGCTCCAAGGTGAGTGCCGCTCGCTGGGAGCTGATGAAGGAGTTTGCTGTTGCAGGGGTGCAGGCAGCGGAAATTCTATTGGGAGCCGGGAACGGAAAGAAAAAATTTGAACAAGCCAAGCGGTATATCGAGCAGCAATGCAAAGAGCATGGAATCAAAATCAATGCGGATGCCATTCAGGTTGCCATCGAAAATGCGTGGAAGTCACTGGGACTGGATGAAAAGCATCCTGAAAAATAGACTGCTACAACAAAAAGGAGGAGAGAATGTCGGAGACAGTCAGCGACGCTCTGTGTCGGGAACGACAGAGGGTACAAGATGAGCGATTTGCGCGGGACAAGGAGCGCATCGAAGATTTAGAGAAAATCTGTGAGAAGCTCAATCGTCTGAGCATTGAAATGGGAGAACTAATCAAAAAACACGATGAAGAATTAAACCACCAGTCGAGGCGTTTGCAGGTTATTGAGCAGAAGCCTCTGCGCTGGTGGGAAAAATTTGCCGGTGCTGTCATCACCGCACTGGGCAGCGCTGTCGGCGGCGGTATGTTG
>PPYF01370913.1_pt1 | contig 11549 bp, 11 predicted proteins | sample 1559871 | NCBI WGS metagenome assembly PPYF01 (sample SAMN08240021, study PRJNA423297) | Human gut metagenome, whole genome shotgun sequencing project. | reverse complement strand
CGTTATACGGTGACTGCTTATCCCAGCGCGGCGGGTTAAGCGCAGCCCTTTGTCGCTCAGACGATAAAAGCTGCGGCGGCCAATTCGCACCACGTCCAGCCACTCTTCTTTGTTCAGGCGAAACAGCGCGGTGCGCACAAAGCGCTCGCCAAATCCTAATCCTTCTAATAACGCGGCCACGCTTCCCAGCCAGACTTCGCCGCCGCGCTGGGATAAGCAGTCACCGTATAACGAGGCGATAAGCGAGGTGCCGCTGATGGGCATCGTCGTCACCGCCTGCTGAATAAAGCTATCGAGTTTGTCCATATGATTCATTCTGTTGTTATTTATATCCTTTTTGAATCATAGCACAGGAAATAATCCCGGGTATGGCAGGATCTGGTAGCCCGGCTCGATGCCGGGCTACCGAAGGCTGAGGGGTGACCTTAACCGTTTGCCGCCGCTTTACGCAGGTCAAACACGCGGCACGCCTTGCCTTCAGAGCGAGGAATGCTGCCGCAGTTAACGATGCTCACGTCGGTAGAAATGCCAACCATCGACTTAATGCGGTGACGCAGGTGGTGGCAAATCTGGCAGCGCTGTTCGTGGCTCAGCGTTAAGCTGCTTTCTTTGAGTTCAACGCGTACGGAAAGCGAATCAAGATGCCCGCGACGATCCACTTCCAGCTGATAGTGAGGCGCCAGATGTTCAATTTTGAGGATCTCTTCTTCCAGCTGCGATGGGAAGACGTTGACGCCGCGAATAATCAGCATGTCGTCGCTGCGGCCGCTGATGCGATCCATCCGGCGCATGGTGCGGGCGGTGCCCGGCAGCAGACGCGTCAGGTCGCGGGTGCGGTAACGGATCACCGGCAGCGCTTCTTTGGTTAGCGTGGTGAACAGCAGTTCGCCGTGCTGACCGTCGGCCAACGGCGTACCGTCTTCCGGGTTGACCACTTCCGGGAAGAAATGATCTTCCCAGATGGTTGGGCCGTCGCTGGTTTCGATACATTCCATCGCCACGCCCGGGCCCATAACTTCTGACAGGCCGTAGATATCCAGCGCGGTAATGCCGAGGCGGCGCTCAATTTCCGCCCGCATCCCCGCAGTCCACGGCTCGGCGCCAAACACACCAGTGCGCAGTGAACACCCCCGCGCATCGCCGCCCATCTGGCGTTCCAGCTCTTCAATCAGGTTCAGGCAGTAGGACGGCGTCACCATGATCATGTCAGGTTTGAAATCGCGAATTAGCTGCGCCTGCTTTTCAGTCTGGCCGCCGGACATCGGGATCACCGTTGCCCCTAAACGTTCCGCACCGTAGTGCGCGCCCAGGCCGCCGGTAAACAGGCCATAGCCGTAGGCGACGTGAATTTTATCTTTCGCCGAACCGCCGGCTGCGCGCAGCGAACGGGCGACGATATTGGCCCAAGTGTCGATATCGTTTTGCGTATAGCCGACAACAGTCGGTTTACCGGTGGTCCCGGATGACGCATGAATACGCACCACCTGCTCCATCGGCACCGCAAAGGTGTCAAACGGATAGTTATCACGCAGATCCTGCTTGGTGGTGCAGGGAAACTTGCTCAGGTCGCTCAGCTCACGGAAATCATCCGGGTGCACCCCCGCCGCGTCGAACTTACGGCGATACATCGGTACATTTTCATAGGCGTGTTTGAGCGTCCATTTCAGACGTTCGGTTTGCAGAGCCTGTAATTCGTCACGCGATGCGGTTTCAATCGGATCTAATTTTGTTGTAGTTGTCATTTTTTAGGGTACTCGCAGGTCAATTAGCTCACACTCGCTCGAGGATCAGGGCGATACCCTGGCCCACGCCAATACACATCGTACACAGCGCATAGCGTCCTTTACGTCGCTCCAGCTCCAGGCTTGCAGCCAGCGCCAAACGCACGCCGCTCATGCCCAACGGGTGGCCTAAGGCGATGGCGCCACCGTTGGGGTTAACATGCGCGGCGTCATCCGCCAGCCCAAGCTGCCTCATGACGCCCAGCGCCTGAGCGGCAAAGGCTTCATTGAGTTCAATCACGTCCATATCGTTAATATTCAGCCCGGCGCGCTCCAGCACTTTACGCACCGCCGGCACCGGCCCCAGCCCCATGTACTTCGGCTCAACGCCGGCCGTGGCCATTGCCACAATCCGCGCACGCGGCGTCAGTCCCTGCGCATGGGCCTGCTGTTCACTGGCGATGATCATTGCCGCGGCACCGTCGTTGACGCCGGAGGCGTTACCGGCGGTGACGACGCCGCCTTTACGGAAGGGAGTTTTCAACGCCGCCAGTTGTTCGAGCGTGGTTTCCGCACGCGGATGCTCATCATCACGCACCGCGCTCACCGCGCCCTTCTTACCGATAATCTGCACCGGCACGATTTCCTGCGCCAGAATGCCGTCACGCTGGGCTTGCGCCGTACGCTGCTGGCTGCGATAAGCAAAGGCATCCTGGTCTTCGCGGCTGATATTTAACAATTCAGCTACATTCTCCGCCGTTTCCGGCATGCTGTCAGTACCAAATTGTTGCTGCATGAGCGGGTTCACAAAACGCCAGCCGATGGTGGTATCAAACATCTCGGCCTGACGCTGGAAGGCGGATGTGGCTTTGCCCATCACGAACGGTGCGCGGGACATCGACTCGACGCCGCCGGCAATCAGCAGATCCGCATCACCGGCTTTGATGGCACGCGCGGCGAAGCCGATGGCATCCAGACCCGAACCGCACAGGCGGTTAATGGTGGTGCCCGCCACGCTGTGCGGATAGCCCGCCAACAGCGTCGCCATATGCGCCACGTTGCGATTATCTTCACCGGCCTGGTTTGCGCAGCCGAAAATCACATCATCGATGCAGCTAGCGTCAAGACGCGGGTTACGGCTTAACAGTTCGCGCAGCGGGATCGCCGCCAGATCGTCGGCGCGGACGCCCGCCAGCGCACCGCCGTAGCGGCCAATCGGAGTACGAATTCCGTCACAAATAAACGCGTCGCGCATTAGACTTCTCCCGTGATAGTGCCGCCGATGCGGTGCGATTTGCCGCGAAACAGGGCCACTGTTTTTTGCTGCTGATTAACAATTTCAATGTCGTAAACGCCGGTCAGTTTGCCCTGCTGTTTCACCCGCGCGGTGGCGGTCAGCAGATCACCGGTAAATGCCGGACGCACAAAGTCGATGCTGGCGGCCGAGGCCACTGCGGCCAGCCCCTGGCTATTACAGGCGTAGGCAAACGCCGTATCGGCCAGCGAAAAAAGCTGCCCGCCGTGGCAGGTCTGATGACCGTTCAACATGGATGGCGTCACCGCCATGGTCATCTGCGAATAGCCATCATCCATTTCGATAAGCTCAATCCCCAACGCGCGGGCGCAGGTATCTTTCTCGTACATGGCGCGGGCGTTGCGCCAGGCTTCGTTACTCATGACGCATCTCCAGTAGCGCCTTTTGGCGCAGCAGTGCACTCGGGCGGTAGCGTTCTTCGCCGTAATGCTGTTGAAGGTTTTCCAGCAAGCGCAGTACCCGTCCCCAGCCAAGCGATTCGCCCCAGGCCAGCGGGCCACGTGGGTAGTTCACTCCCAGACGCATGGCGGTATCGATATCCTCAGCGCAGGCAACGCCTTTTTGCACCGCATCCAGCGCTTCGTTGGCCAGCATCGCCACCGTGCGCCACACCAGCAGGCCCGGGTAATCGGCGATACGCAGCACTTTTTTGCCCTGCTGCTGGAAGTAGTAAATGGCTTTATCGGTCTCGGCCGGTGAGTTGGTGGCCGATGCCGCCAACACGACCGTATCGCCGGCGCTATGGTCATAAACCACCACCGGGCAACCGTGACGGACGCTTAGCGTCAGCGCGGTTTCCCCACAGGTCTCCAGCAGCAAAACGCCATCCAGTTTTGTGACATTGTCACTTATAGCAACTTGCGCGGCTGCGTCGGCGGCTAATGTCGGTTCAGCCAGTTCTGGCTGGGTTTCCACCGGCCAGCGGTAAACGCCGTGGCCGCTTTTTTTGCCCAGACGCCCGGCAATCGCCAGCTCCTGCTGCAGCAGCGACGGCAGAAAACGACGATCCTGCCAGAACGCGTTAAATACCGAACAGGTGACCGCGAAATTGACGTCCTGGCCGATTAAATCGGTTAACGCCAGCGGCCCCATTGGGAATCCACCGCCATCACGCAGCGCGGCATCGATAACTTCCGCCGACGCCACCTGCTCTTCCAGCGCGCGCCAGGCTTCCGCGTAGTAAGGACGCGCCACACGGTTAACGATAAAACCCGGCGTTGAGCGGCAGCGCACCGCTTGTTTGCCCCAGCGGCTTACGCAGGCGCACAGTTGTTCAACCACTTCCGCAGAGGTTGCCAGCCCGCTGACCACTTCCACCAGTTTCATCACCGGTGCCGGGTTGAAGAAATGCAGTCCCGCCACACGTTCCGGGTGCTTGATTCCGGCAGCGATAGCGGTGATAGAGATGGACGAGGTGTTGCTGGTCAGCAGCGTGGACGCTGAACAGATCTCCGCCAGTTGGCTAAACAGCGCCTGTTTAATCTCCAGACGCTCAGATGCCGCTTCAATCACCAGCTGTGCATCGGCAAGCTGGCTCAATTCGGTGGCAGGCGTAATGCGAGAAAGCAGTGCCTGTGCCTGTTCGGCGCTGAGTTTTCCCCGGCTGACGCGGCTCTCCAGACGCTGACGGATGCCATCGATGGCGCGGGTAATCGCCTCAGCGGAGATGTCATACAGGCGCACCGGATGCCCGGCGCTGGCCGCCACTTCAACAATGCCGGCGCCCATGGTGCCGCCGCCAATCACGGCGACAGTGAATTGATTCTGGCTCATAGCTTATTTCCCGCTGAACTGTGGCGCGCGTTTGGCGAGGAAGGCGCTAACGCCTTCACGGTAATCGTCGCTGCGCCCGGCCATACGCTGGAAGTCACGTTCGACGTCAAGCTGCTGGTCAAGGGTGTGGGTCTCGGAAAGCTGCAGCGCTTTTTTAATCAGCCCCAGTCCAAAAGTCGGCTGTGAGGCAAAATGGCGAGCCATTGTCAGGCTGGTGTCTTTCAGCGCTGCGTCGTCCACCACCTGCCAAATCATCCCCCACTGCGCGGCCTGTTCGGCACTCAGGCTATCGCCCAGCAGCGCCAGGCCCATCGCACGGGCACGCCCGGCAACGCGCGGCAGCACCCAGCTCCCGCCGCAGTCCGGTACCAGGCCGAGCTTGCTAAACGCCATCACAAATTTGGCGGATCGCGCGGCAATCACAATGTCGCAACCCAGCGCCAGCGTCGCGCCAGCACCGGCGGCTACGCCGTTAACCGCACAAATAACCGGTTTTGGCAGCGCGGCCAGACGGCGTACCAGCGGGTTGTAAAAACGCTCTACCGACATGCCCAAATCCGGCGCAGGGCCGCTTGGGTCAACGTTACGGTCGTTCAAATCCTGACCGGCGCAAAAGCCGCGTCCCGCGCCGGTGATTAACAGGCAGCGAATGGTGTCGTCGCGCTCGGCCTGTTTTAAGCAATCGGACAGCTGTTGGTGCATCACATCGTTAAAGCTATTGAGGCGGTCCGGGCGGTTTAGCGTCAGGGTCATCACGCCCTGTTCAATCTCACACTGAATGAAAGCTTCCACGGTTAGCGTCCTTTAAAGTCCGGTGTACGTTTTTCTAAGAAGGCAGCAATCCCTTCACGACGATCTTCCGTGCCGCTCAGCAGGGTAAATAGCTGGCGTTCCTGGGTCAGCCCAGCCTGTAAATTCACCTCCTGCGACAGACGCAGCGCTTGTTTGGCCGCGCGCAGCGCCAGCGGTGAATGACGGGCAATGGTCGCCGCCAGCTTCAGCGCATATTCATCGGAGAGATTGGCCGGGTGGATATCGCTCACCAGCCCCGCCTGCTGCGCCCGCTGGGCGTCAATGCTTTCACCGCTCAGCACCATGCGATTGGCCAGCGCTTTGCCTACGCTGCGAATGAGACGCTGGGTACCACCGGCGCCCGGCATGGTGCCGAGGGTAATTTCCGGCAAACCGAAGCGTGCGTTATCGCCGGCGATCACCAGATCGCACAGCAGCGCCAGTTCACAGCCCGCGCCCAGCGCGTAGCCGTTGACCACCGCAATCAGCGGTTTATTGAATGCGTCAATCCGCGCCCACAGACGGGGACGCAGATCGTCGAAGGTGGCGGGCAGATCTTTCTCCGCCATTTCGTTGAGATCGGCCCCGGCGGCGAAATAGAGCGTGTTGCCGCTGATGACGCAGACGCTAATCGTGGCGTCCGCCGCGGCGCTTTCCAGCGCCTCGGCAATCTGCTCAAGCAGCGCGTTATTCAGGGCGTTACGCGCCTGCGGGCGATTCAGCGTCAGTTGAAGTACGCGGTTGTGACGGGTTATCAGCAGTTCACTCATGCCATCCCCCGCGCATCAAAGTCGACCACCACGTCGCCGCTGGTGGGCAGCGCCTGGCAGCTCAGGACATAGCCGGCGGCCAGTTCATCGGCTTCCAGGCTGTAGTTAGCGGCCATCGCCACTTCGCCGCGGACCACTTTGCATTTACAGGTCGCGCACACGCCGCCTTTACAGGCGAACGGCAGGTCCGCCCCCTGGCGCAGCGCGGCATCCAGAATACTGTCGTCCTCGGCGCTCAGAGAAATCAGGCGCTCACGGCCATCCTGACGCAGCGTGACGGTACGGCCTTCCGCCTGCACACCGGTAGCGCGCTTCACGCTGGTGCCAGGGGTGTTGAAACGTTCAAGGTGAATGGATTTCTCCGGCATACCGAGGGCGCGCAGCGTGGTTTCCGCGTCGTCCATCATTGCCGACGGGCCGCAGATAAAGGCGTCGTCAAAGCGGCTGAAATCAAGCAGGTGTTCGGAGAGCGCGCGCAGCTTGTCGCCGTCAATGCGCCCTTGCAGTAGATCGCTATCCATTGATTCCTGGCTGAACAGGTGCACCACCTGCAAACGCTGCGGATAGCGATCTTTCAGATCGGCCAGCGCCTGACGGAACATCATGCTGTGGCTGCTGCGGTTGCCGTAAATCAGCGTGAAACGGCTGTCGTTTTCTGTCGCCAGCGTGGCTTCAATAATCGCCATCATCGGGGTGATACCGGAACCGGCGGCAATCGCCAGGTAATTGGCACAGCGTTCGGCCGATGGCTGATAGCCAAAGTGGCCCTGCGGCACCATCACGTCAAATTCCATGCCCTGCTGAATATCGCTCTGGGCATAGCGCGAGAAGCGACCGCCGTCGATAGCTTTCACCGCCACACTGATTTCAGCAGGCGTTCGGCTACGGCAGATGGAGTAGCAGCGGCGCAGTTCTTCACCGCCAAGGCGGGTTTTCAGCGTCAGATGCTGGCCGGGGCGAAAGGCGTACTCGGTACGCAGCGCGTCGGGAATGGCGAAGGTGATGGTCACCGCATCGCGGGTTTCCGGTTCGACGCTTGCCACGGTAAGCGAATGAAATGTTGTCATCGCAACCTCAAATACATTTAAAGTAATCAAAGGGTTCACGGCAACTGTCGCAGCGATAGAGCGCTTTACAGGCCGTCGAACCGAATTCGCTAATCAGCGAGGTGTGGGTGCTACCGCAGCGCGGGCACAGCACTTCGCTGGGCATTCCCGCATGACAGGCGTGGGCCTGCGGCGGGCTAATGCCGTACTGGCGCAGACGCTCGCGGGCGTCTGGGCTCATCCAATCGGTGGTCCATGCCGGGTCAAGCTGCAGAACAATGTGCACCGGCGTGTAGCCGTGCTCGGTCATCACCGAACGGATCTCCGCCAGCAGGTGTTCGGTTGCCGGGCAACCGGAATAGGTCGGCGTGAAGCCAATCACCCAGCCGTCGCCGTGACGTTCGACGCGGCGCACCATGCCAAGGTCGGTAATCGTCAGTACCGGCACTTCCGGATCGGGGATGGCGCTGAGCAATCCCCATACGGTGCGCACCTCGGCGGGTGCGATTGCAGCTAGACGTTGCATAGCTACCTCCGTTACCACTGCTGACCGGGATACGCGCGCTGCAGATACTGCATTTCCGCCAGCATCGGCCCCAGATGTTCACTGTGCAGCCCCTGCTTACCGCCGCTGCGGAACGCGGCTTCCTGCGGGATCTGTAAGCCGGAGTCGAGCAGCGCGGTATGCACCGTTGCCTGCCATTCGGCCTGAAGTTCACGCGAGTCGACGGCGATCCCCTGCTCAACCAGCGCTAACTCCAGCTCATCGGCCATAAACAGCTCGCCGGTAAAGCGCCACAGGTTGTCGACCGCCTGCTGCATCCGCTGCGCGGAGAGGTCGGTACCGTTGCCCAGGCGCTCCAGCCAACCGCGGCTAAAACGCTGGTGATAGCGCACTTCTTTCAGCCCTTTGGCGGCAATCGCGGCAATCTGCGCATCGCGGCTGTTGACCAGGCGGCTGAACAACGCGACGTGCCAGACGTCGATAAAGAACTGACGAGCAATCGTGTCGGCAAAGTTACCGTTCGGTTGTTCAACCAGCAGCAGATTGCGGAACTGACGTTCGTCGCGGCCGAAGGCCAGCGTATCTTCGTCGCAGCTGCCGGAAAGTTCGGCGGCATAGCTTAAGAAGTTGCGCGCCTGCCCCAGCAGATCCAGACCGATATTGGCCAGCGCCAGGTCAATCTCCAGCTCCGGCGCATGGCCGCACCAGGCGCCCAAGCGCTGGGCCAGCACGAGGCCGTTATCGCCCAGACGCAGGGCATACGTTGCAACAGGATTCAGGTTATTCATCGCTGCCTCACATATGTTCCATGCCGTCCGGCACGGTATAGAACGTCGGGTGACGGTAGACTTTGCTTTCCGCCGGATCGAAGAACTCACCGCGCTCTTCTGGCTGCGAGGCGACGATGCTGCTGGCTTTTACCACCCAGATAGAGCAGCCTTCGCTGCGACGGGTGTAGGCATCGCGGGCATTTTCCAGCGCCATCTGGTCATCAGCGGCGTGCAGGCTTCCCACGTGGCGGTGCGACAGCCCCTGTTTGCTGCGGACAAAAACTTCGTATAACGGCCAGTATGTGTTGCTCATTCTCTTTCTCCTTAGGCGGCGTTGCGGGCCTGTTGTTTTTGAGCATGTGCCAGCGCGGCTTCGCGCACCCATGCCCCCTCTTCCCAGGCCTTACGTTTCGCGCCCAGACGTTCGTGGTTACAAATCCCACGCCCGTTGATAACTTCGTTGAGTTCCTGCCAGTCAATTTCGCCGTAACGATAGTGGCCGGTCTCCGCGTCCAGCTGCAGGTCGGCATCCGGCACTTGCATGCCGAGGATCGCGACCTGTGGGACGGTGTTGTCGACAAAGCGCTGTCGCAGTTCATCGTTGGAGTGCAGTTTGATTTTCCACGCCATGCTGCGCGCGCTGTTGGGGGAGTTGTCATCGCTTGGGCCAAACATCATGAGCGCAGGCCACCAGAAACGGTTAATCGCGTCTTGCAGCATTTGGCGCTGCTCTTCGCTGCCCGCGGCCAGCGCCATGCAAGCTTCAAAGCCCTGGCGCTGGTGGAAGCTCTCTTCTTTACAGATTTTCACCATCGCTCGTGCATACGGGCCGTATGAAGTACGGCACAGCGCAACCTGGTTAACGATCGCCGCGCCATCAACCAGCCAGCCAATCACGCCGATGTCGGCCCAGGTCAGGGTTGGGTAGTTAAAGATGGAGGAGTACTTCATCTGCCCATCAAGCATCTTCTGGTACAGATCTTCACGGGCGCAGCCGAGGGTTTCGGCGGCGCTGTAGAGATACAGGCCGTGCCCGGCTTCATCCTGCACTTTCGCCAGCAGAATCGCTTTGCGACGAAGCGTTGGGGCGCGGGTGATCCAGTTGCCTTCCGGCAGCATGCCGACAATCTCGGAGTGCGCATGCTGGCCAATCTGACGGATCAGCGTTTTACGGTAGGCATCGGGCATCCAGTCCTGCGGTTCGATGGCTGTTTCCTGCGCGATGCGCTGGTCAAAGCGTTGTTCTTCTGTCACGTCATCACCTTATGATTCCGATAAATTCAACAAATCAATTTTTGTGAATCACTTTGTTTTGTAAAAGTTACATCTTAGTTAAATAAAACCACAAATTTTGTTTGTGAATTTTGTGATGCGCACCGCAAAGGCTTTTGCAAAATCCTTTGTTAACAGGCAGATAACCTATTATCGCTTCGTGTCCGCGATCGCATTGTTAATAAATTATTAAAATCAGGCTTGCATTTTGTGATTCAGAAAAGAACTATTTATAGCGAGATTACGTAACATATCTGGAGATTTACGATGCAGAAGTTAGCCAGCTATTTATCCGGCACCTGGCAGACAGGCCAGGGCCGTCCCCGCACCATTCATCACGCCATCAGCGGCGAAGCACTGTGGGAAGTGACCAGCGAAGGTCTGGATATGGCGCAGGCGCGTCGTTTCGCTATCGAGAACGGTGGCAAAGCCTTACAGGCAATGACTTTTATTGAACGCAGCGCAATGCTCAAAGCGGTGGCAAAACATCTGCTGGAGCTAAAAGCTGATTTCTACGCCATTTCTGCCGAAACCGGCGCCACCCGTGCCGACAGTTGGGTGGATATTGAAGGCGGTATCGGTACCCTCTTCACCTATGCTGGGCTTGGCGGACGCGAGCTGCCGGACGACACTCTGTGGCCGGAAGATGAGCTTATCCCCCTGTCAAAACAAGGCGGCTTTGCCGCACGCCACGTGCTGACCTCGAAATCTGGGGTGGCGGTACATATCAACGCCTTCAACTTCCCGTGCTGGGGGATGTTAGAAAAGCTGGCGCCAACCTGGCTTGCCGGGATGCCGGCGATCATCAAACCGGCCACCGCCACCGCACAATTGACGCAGGCAATGGTCAAAGCGATTGTCGAAAGCGGCCTGGTACCAAACGGGGCCATTAGCCTGATTTGCGGCGGCGCGGGCTCCCTGCTCGACGAACTCGATAGCCAGGACGTGGTGACCTTTACCGGTTCGGCCCATACCGGCCAGCAGCTGCGCGTGCACCCTAATCTGGTGGCAAAATCCATTCCATTTACCATGGAGGCTGACTCCCTCAACTGCTGCGTGCTGGGCGAAGATGTCACGCCAGAACAGCCGGAATTCGCGCTGTTTATCCGCGAAGTGGTGCGTGAGATGACGGCGAAAGCCGGACAAAAATGTACCGCCATTCGCCGTATTATTGTGCCGCAGACGCAGATTAAGGCGGTGAGCGACGCGCTGATTGCCCGTCTGCAAAAAGTGGTGGTCGGCGATCCGGCGCAGGAAGGCGTCAAAATGGGGGCGCTGGTTAACGCCGAGCAGCGCCAGGATGTGCAGGACAACGTCAACCGCCTCGTGCAGTCCGGCTGTGAGGTTTTGCTGGGTGGAAAAGCCGATCTGAACGCCGCCGGGGCCTTCTTCCCGCCAACGCTGTTGCTGTGCACTCAGCCGGATGAAGTCTCCGCCGTTCACGCCATTGAAGCCTTTGGCCCGGTTGCCACGCTGATGCCGTATCAGAATAGCGAACACGCTATGCAACTGGCGCGCGCGGGTGAAGGCAGCCTGGCCGGTACGCTGGTCACCGCCAGCGGTGCGCTGGCCCGTGAGTTTATTC
>PPYF01306069.1_pt1 | contig 11550 bp, 11 predicted proteins | sample 1559871 | NCBI WGS metagenome assembly PPYF01 (sample SAMN08240021, study PRJNA423297) | Human gut metagenome, whole genome shotgun sequencing project. | reverse complement strand
TTCAAGGAAAAATGACGCGGCGCACCGCAAAAAGGCCCGCTGTCCGGGTGCGTTGGGAGTTTTCAGATACACCCTAGGCAGCTTTCCAGTTGACCTTGGAACGCGTTCGCGGCAAATCACCTGCGCCCGCGGCAGCGTTTTTTGACCAGATGCACCGTCAGGCACACTGCGCCTGCCAGCACGAGCACAAGCGCGCACACGGCCAGAAGAACGATGCTCTGCACATAGGTGCCCCATGTGCCCGCGAAGCCGAAGGGCAGCTTTGTGCCGAGCAGATCCTTATAATAGAGCATGCGCGTCTCATAGGCCGTGGGGTCGGATTCGCGCAGCGTTACGAGCCGTGCGCCGTGGTTTTCGCCTGCGCCGTAGATGTAAAAACCGGTGCTGTTGGTGTTGATCAGATCGATGCCCTCATAGGGAATAATGAAGTCGTTCACATGGTCGTGGCCGAAGAAGCCCGCGACGATATCGCCGCCCTGCTTCCACGCGGCAAATTCGCCGCCGTTCACATCCGGCGGGCACGGCGCTTCGCCGAGCGTTCCGGCCTCGATCACGGATGCAGCGGAATAATACGTGCCCTTGCGGCAGCCGTAGCCCTCGACCGCGCCGTTCTTCTTCTCGCTGGACGGAACGATGTCCATCGCGTCGTAAATATCCGGGACAATGATGTGCTGGAACGCGTAGGCCGGGATGGGCGTTCCGCCGTTCCGGGCGGCAAGCGCCGCCTCTGTTTCCAGATACCAGTCGATCTGATCCTGCCGCACCCAGTCGTATTTGCCCTGACCCTCCGGCGCGTAGGAGCCGGAGTCGAAGAACCAGAGGTTCACGACCGGCGTTTTGCCGTCGGAACCGTAGACGAGCAGATTATAGTTGCCTACGCCCGTCACGTTGCCCGCCGACGCGAGGCAGCCGGGGTAGCTCTGGTAATATGCCATCTGGGTTTTCTTGCTGACACCGCCCTCGTCGTCGTGGTTGCCGAAGACGAGCGCGAAGTTCAGACCCCGTTCAGCCACCGGCTGCAAGATCGCATCCAGCGCCTTCTGCGTGCGCTCGACGCTCTTGCCGATCGACGGGCCGTGGATCTGGTCACCCAAAAATACGACGAGATCCGGCTGCGCCGCGTCCAGCTCGGCCTCCAGCAGCGCGATCGTCTCCTTCTGCGGCTTGTCAATGTCCTGCGTGTCGGCGACGATCAGGATCTTGAATTCCCCGTTTTCGTCGAATTGCAGCGCCGAGGCCGCGTCTGCCGCGAAAACTATGGGCATCAGCGATACCAGCAGCACCGCGCACAGCGCCAGTGCTGCAATTTTTCTGCAAGCTTTCATGTCTGTCACCCTCTCAGTTCAGCTGGTCGGCCAGATTGCGGTACTTGCTGTCCTCCGCCGTTTTGCCGCTGGCCTGTGCCATATGCTGCGCCAGCTTTTTTGCCGCTGTGTCTGCCGAGACGACCGTACCCGCGCCCGCTACGCAGCCGCCGGGGCAGGCCATGCCCTCGAGCAGATATCCGTCGAGCTTTCCGGCCTTGGCAAGCATCAGCAGCTTCCGGCAGTCGCGCAGGCCGTCAGCCCGCTGTGTTTTGAGTTCGATATCCGGGTGCTCTTTATGAATCAGTTCCTCCACTGCGGCAGCCACGCCGCCTGCGACGGCGAAGCCGCGTCCGGCCCGCGTGCCCTCGTCCAGATCCGGGCTGTCGGGAAGCGTGGAGAAATTGATCTCCTTGGCCTCAAAGATGCCCATGAGTTCTTCGTAGGTCAGGACAAAATCAACGTCCGTGCGGATATCATCCTGCATGGCTTCCAGCTTTTTTGCCGCGCACGGGCCGATGAAGACAACCTTGCTGTTCGGGTGTTCTTTTTTGACGAGCCGCGCCGTGTAGACCATCGGCGTGTACGTCATGGAGATATTGCCGGACTCCGCCGGGAAGAGCCTGCGCGCCATCATCCGCCACGACGGGCAGCAGGAGGTCGCCATGAAGCGCTGCTCGTTCGGTACCTTTTCCAGAAAGTCGTGCGCTTCTTCAATCGTGCAGATATCCGCGCCGGCCGCGACCTCGACCACGTCGGCAAAGCCGAGCTGCTTCATGGCGGTCAGGAACTTCGGAACGGTCACGTCCCTGCCGAACTGCCCGACGAACGACGGCGCGACGATGGCCACGACTTCGTTGCCTTCAAGGATGGAGCGGATGACCTGATAGATCTGGCTCTTGTCGACGATCGCGCCGAACGGGCAGCTGACCAGACACTGGCCGCAGGAGACACAGCGGTCATAATCGATGCACGCCTTGCCGTATTCGTCGACGCCGATGGCGTCCATGCCGCAGGCGGCCTGACAGGGCCGCTCCAGATACGTAATGGCGTTATACGGACAGGATCTGGCGCATTTGCCGCACTTGATGCACAGCTTCTGGTCGATGCGGCTCTTGCCGTTGACGAATTTGACGGCGCCCTTCGGGCACACGCGCTGGCACGAGGAGGCAAGACAGCCCTGACACAGCTCTGTCACGCGGTACTGCTTCGTCGGGCAGGCGTGGCAGGCGTAGGGGATGATGTTGACGAGCGGCGGCTCATAATACTGCTCGGCGATAGCCGCCTGGTCCATGCCCTCAGTCAGAAGTGTGCGCGTCTGCACGGGCTGTAAGGACAGACCCATCGCGAGGCGCACGCGTTCGCCCGCAATAGCGCGTTCGAGGAACACAGATTCGCGGTGCAGCGGGCTCTGGCCGGGGACGATCTTGAAGGGGATGTCCTCCATGTCGGTGTAGTCGCCGGAGTAGGCCATTCTGGCGACCTCGGCAAAGACCTGTTTTCGGATGTCGGTGATAAGAGACGGGATGCCGCGCATGATAAAACGCTCCTTTGCATAATCTGCCGACAGTATACCATATCTGGCGCAAAACGTCACTGTTTTCTTTTGGCTTGACAGCGGAATAGGAATGTCGTAAGCTGAGGAAAAAGAATGCGGAGGTCGCTATGTCCAAATTTCAGGTGTTTCTGATCGTTCTGTATCTGTTTTTCTTCGGCGGCGTCGGCGGCTGGGTGCTGGAGCTGCTGTTCAGGCGCTTTTTCTCCGGCGCGAACCCGGAGCGCAAATGGCTGAACCCCGGCTTCCTGTTCGGCCCCTGCCTGCCGCTCTACGGCTTCGGCACGGTGCTGCTGTTTATTCTTTCGGAACTCGATCATACGCTCTTCGGCTCGTTTTCCGGCACGTTCTGGTATTATCCCGTGATGTTTGTCGTCATGGCGCTGGCGATGACGCTGCTGGAATACATCGTCGGCCTTGTGAGCTTCAAGGGCTTCCATCTGCGCCTCTGGGACTACAGCAAACTCTGGGGCAATATCCAGGGCATTATCTGCCCGCTGTTCACGTTTTTCTGGGGCGTTTTGTCGCTGGGGTATTACTTCCTGCTCTATCCGAGACTCCGGAAGCTGGTCGAGTGGTTCGTGGCGCACCCGCTGGCCTCATTCATGGTCGGCGTGTGCTTCGGCATTTTCCTGATCGATCTGTGCTTCTCTGTCCATCTGGGAGCGGTCGTGCAGAAAAAGGCCGCGCAGATCGACAAGAGCGTCTATGACGCCATCGACGTGCAGAAGCTGTGGCATAAGATGCAATCGCGCGGCGGCTTCTTCCGCTTTGTGTCCATCAAACCCCTGACCGAGCGCATCGACGCCTTCGACGAATTCTTGCACCGCCGCCCAGGCGGTGCAAATACGGCGGACAAGCCGTAAGATTGTCCGCCGTTCGGAAGAAAAACGCAAAAAAAGTTGAAAAAAGGCTTACACTTTCCTTTCGGAATCTGGTATACTGGTATCTGTAAGAAGTTACGTTTATCCGGAAAAGAAGGAGGAAGCCTATGTTTTCAGTCGGGGAATATATTGTTTATGGCGTTGAGGGCGTGTGCCGGGTCGAGGAAGCCGGGAAGCTGAAGGTTGCGGGACTGGACAAAAACCGCGCGTATTACCGTCTGCGCCCGTATTATCACGACGGCACGATCTACACGCCGGTCGACGGGAAGGCCGTCATGCGGCCTGTTCTGACGCGCGAGGAGCTGGAGCGGCTTCTTCCGCGCCTGCCGGAGCTGGAGCCGCTGGGCGACGTGCCGCCCGACAGCCGTGCGGCGGGCGAGTATTACCGCGCCATTTTATCCGGGCACGACTGCGTTGCGCTCCTGCGCCTGTGCAAGACGCTCCATGCCAAGCAGAACAGCCAGACGGCCAGCCGCCGGGGCGTCAACTCGACCGAGCTGCGCAGCTGGCGCATGGCCGAGGAGATGCTCTACGGGGAGTTCGGCTTTGCGCTTGGACTTCCACCTGCGCAGGTGCGGGACTATCTGCGCGAAAAGCTGGGCGGATAAGAAACCGCTCAGCGCAGTGCGCGGAGCGCTTCGATATACGCAGGTCCTGTGCCGCAGCAGCCGCCGAGCAGGCATGCGCCGTCCTGCTTCAGCGCACGCATATGCCGCGCGAAGTCCTCGGGATTCATATGATAGACAGCCTCGCCGGTCTCCGTGATCGTTGGCAGCCCTGCGTTGGGCTTGGCCGCGATGGGAGTGTCCGGCGCGGCTTTTTTCATCATGCGCACGACCGTGCCGATCTGGTCAGGCCCGGACGAGCAGTTGAGACCTACGGCGTCCGCGCCAAGGCCGGGCAGGATCTCCGCCGCTTCCTCGGCAGAGCCGTCAAAATAGCATTTGCCGTCGGAATAGACGGAGAGCGTGCATAAAATGGGTGTGTCGCACAGACTGCGGATGGCTTCGACTGCGGCCATGCACTCCGTCACGCCCATCATCGTCTCCACGGCGAACAGATCGACGCCTGCAATCAAAAGCGCTTCGGCCTGTTCGCGGTAAATTTCCAGAAGTGCGGCATACGCGTTGTCGTCGCCCGGAGTGACGGGCTGGCCCGTCGTGGTCATGTCGCCGGCAAGGAGCGCATTTGTCCCGACCGCTTCGCGGCTGAGCTGCACAAGGTCGCGGTTCAGGGCGGAAACCTCGTCCTGTAGGCCGTGATGGCCCAGAAGCACGCGGTTGGCCCCGAATGTGGGCGCATAGATCACCTCGCTGCTCGCGCTGAGATACGCACGTTGTAAGTCAAGCAGAGGCTGCGGGTGCGAAAGGATCCAGCGCTCGGAGCAGACGCCCGCCGGCATCCCGGCAGCGCGGAGCATACTGCCCGTCGCGCCGTCGAGCAGGCGGACGGAGCTGCACCATGCGGAAAATTCAGCTCTTGTCATCGTGTCAGATTGCCCCCAATACCTTGCCGATGGGATCGCGGAAGATCAGATTGGCATAGCCGTCATACGGTGTTTCGTCTCGGTTGATAAGTACGAGTTTGTTTCCTCGATAATAGCGAATGAGTCCCGCCGCCGGATAGACCGTCAGCGATGTGCCGCCGACAATAAGCACCTCTGCGTCCGCGATTGCACGCACTGCGCCCTCGATCACCTTCTGGTCGAGGCTTTCTTCATATAAAACGACGTCCGGCTTGATCCGACCGCCGCAGGTGCAGCGCGGAACGCCGTCTGAATCCCGGATGTATTCCGGCGGATAGAATTTGCCGCATTTTTCACAGTAATTGCGGTAGATGGAGCCGTGCAGCTCGAAGACATTTTTGCTGCCTGCCTTCTGGTGCAGGCCGTCGATGTTCTGCGTGACGATGGCGCGGAGCTTGCCCGCCTGTTCGAGCGCGGCAAGCTTTTTATGCGCCTCGTTCGGCTGATAGTCGAGCGGGAGCATTTTTTCGCGGTAAAAGCGGAAGAAATACTCCGGGTTCTGATAGAAAAACGTGTGGCTCAGAATCGTCTCCGGTGGGTACTCAAATTTCTGATGGTACAGGCCGTCCGTGCTGCGGAAATCCGGAATGCCGGACTCCGTCGATACGCCTGCCCCGCCGAAGAACACGATATTGTCACTTTCGGTAATCCAGGTTTTTAGGGTTTCGATCTCGGAACGCATCGTCCTCCGCCTCCAATTCTGCGATAAATTTACGCTCGGCCCGCGTTTTATACGGGAAGCGCAGCTTGTAAAACAAATCCGGCCTGCGGTGCAGCGTCCGCAAAATTGCCTGCTTTTTCTGCCACCGCGCGACCTTCGCATGGTCGCCGGAGCGCAAAACCTCCGGCACGCTCAGCCCGTGCCACTCGTCGGGCCGGGAATACTGCGGATATTCAAGCAGTCCGTTCCAATGGCTCTCGTCGGTGAAGCAGATCTCGTCGCCGAGCACGCCGGGGATGAGGCGTGAGACGGCATCGACAATGGCCATGGCGGGAATTTCGCCGCCGGTGAGCACAAAATCGCCCATGGAAATTTCCTCGTCGACGCATTCGTCCAGAAACCGCTGGTCGACACCCTCATAATGGCCGCAGACGAGGATGAGATTGTCATAGCTTGCCTCAAGCTGCCGCGCCTTGGCCTGATCAAAAGCCGGGCCGCAGGGGGAGAGGAAAACCGTATGCACCGGCGCGCTGATCTCGTCGCACACCGCGCACCAGCAGCGCCACAGGGGGTCGCACTGCATGATGGCGCCGCGCCCGCCGCCGTAGGGGTAATCGTCGACCTGATTCTGCCGGTTTGCGGTATAGTCCCGGATCTGGTGGGCGTGAATTTCGATCAGGCCCTTTTTCTGCGCCCGGCCGAGGATGCTGGCATTCAGCATGGGAGAAACGGCCTCCGGGAACAGGGTCATGATATCAAAGCGCATGGCGTTACATCCCTTCGATGAGGCGGACTCTGATATAGCCCTCGTCCAGATTGCGTTCGAGCACGAAATCCGGCACGGAGGGGATCAGATGCTCCTGCCCGTCCTCGGACTTTACAACGTACACGTCGTTCGCAGGTGTGGGCATGACCTCGGCCAGCGTGCCGAGCAGCGTCTCGCCGTCGTAGACCGGAAGACCCAGAAGATCGGCGATGAACAGACTGCCCTCCGGCAGCTTCGCGTCCGCACGCGCGATGGAGACGACCTTATCGCGCAGCGCGCTCGCGGCCTCGACGGTGTCGACGCCTTCCAGCTTCAGCAGCACGCAGGTCTTCTGCACGCGCGACTGCTCGACCTGATAGGCTTTTCCGTCCAGATAGAGCGTGTGGAATTGCAGCAGAAATTCCGGGCCGTCGGCCCAGGGCAGAAGCTTGACCTCGCCATGTACGCCATGCGTGCTGACGATTTTTCCGGTTTGCAGATAGGGGTGTTTCATAGTAAACCTCCGTGAATGGGGTGGATGTTTGGGGACGGGCCTCCGGCGGCCCTGTCTTTTCCGCCTTGCCGGAAAAGACAGGGGAGAAAAGGGGCGCTGGGTTACGGTTTGGTGCGTGCTGCGGGTACAATTCAAGCAAGAGCCGATTTTTTAGTCGTTTCGAACACACATACGCACCCTGCGGGCGCTATGGTGCGCGCCGCCTGTTATGGTACAACCAAATTCGTGAGCAGTTACGTTTGAATAGCTGCGGTAAAAACGCCCTGCGTTCGAAACCTGTATGGCAGTACGAATTCGCCGAAGCCTTGGTAGGGGCAGGGCTCTGCTCTGCCCGGCAGAAAGCAGCTGTTTTACGAAACTCTTTGGCGAATTCGATTGCACCTGCGCATTTGGTTGTAGGGGCCGATGCCCACATCGGCCCGGTGGGAAGTTGCGAATTCGCTGAGGATTCCCGTAAAACCGGTATATCCTGCGGGCGGACAGAGTCGTGCGCCCCTACAGGGGAGAGCGAGGGTCGTTGTAGGGGCCGACGACTCTGTCGGCCCATTGAGCGGCTGCGAATTCGCCAACGATTTCCGTATAAACGGTGCATCCTGCCGGGCCGATGTGTACCGGCAAGCGGCAGACCCACATCCGTAACGCTCCTTCGTCGCGAACGGCTGTGACCGGCATCGACCCCTACGAAGCTTCATGGAGCAGCGGCAGATATTTTAACCTAGTATACCGCCTTTTCCCGCATCGGGCAAGAGGGAACATTCCTGAACAGGGGCTTTACCGGGGGCTGGTTGCAAAAAAGCGGGCGGCGTGGTACAATATTTGTTACAAATTCGGAACGGATGAGAGAAAAAGGAGTTGAGACCATGCGGATCGTGATCGTGGGCGACGGAAAGATCGGCAGTGCGCTGGCGGAGCAGCTTTCGCGTGAGGGGCATGAGATCACCATTGTCGACCGCAGCGGCGCGCCGCTGCAGCGGACGGTTGAGGATCTGGACATTCTGAGCATTGAGGGAAACGGTGCGACGTATGCCACGCAGCTGGAGGCGGGCGTCGACGAGGCGGAGCTGGTCATCGCGGTAACGGCGCAGGACGAGCTGAATCTGCTGTGCTGCCTCGTTGCGAAGAAGATCGGCGCGAAGCACACCATTGCCCGCGTCCGGAACCCGGAATACGCGGGGGAGCTGTCGCTCATTTCCGACGATCTGGGGCTGAGCCTGTCCGTCAATCCGGAGCTGATCTGCGCGACGGAGATGGCGCGGACGCTGCGCATTCCGTCGGCTATCAAGACCGACACCTTCTTCGGCGGCAAGGTCGAGCTGCTGAAATTCCAGCTTCCGGCGGATTCGCCGCTGGCGGGCCGGACGCTGATGGAGCTGCCCGGCATCACAAGGGCAAAGGTCCTGATCTGCGCGGTCGAGCGCGGGGAGCAGGAGATTCATATTCCTTCCGGCTCGTTCCGGCTGCAGGCGGGCGACCGCATTTCGTTCGTCGCGTCCTACGCGGGCGCGCAGCAGTTCTTCCGGCAGATGAAGCTGGCGGCGGGACGTGTGCGCAGCGCCATGCTCATCGGCGGCGGGCGCATCGCGTATTATCTGGCAAAGCAGCTCGTCGAGGCGGGGCTTGACGTGAAGATCATCGAAAGCGATCCGGCCCGCTGTGAGGAGCTTTCCGTGCTGCTGCCCAAGGCGGAAATCCTGTGCGGAGACGGCACAAATGAGGCGTTTCTGCGCAAATGCGGCATCGAGACGACCGGAGCGGTCGCCGCGCTGACCGGCATCGATGAGGAAAACGTGCTCATCGGCATGTATATCCGAAAGACATGGCCGAAGGTCAAGGTCATCACCAAGGTCAACCGCACGTCGTTCCAGTCCATCATTGACAGCATGGATCTGGGAAGCGTGTTTAACCCGCGAAACTCCGCGTCGAACCTCATCTGCCGCTATGTCCGCACCATGCAGAATTCCGGCAGCAGCTCGCAGATCGAAACACTCTACAAGCTTGTCGGCGGTAAAGCTGAGGCGCTGGAGTTCCGCGTGTCCGAAGGTTCGAAGCTCTGCGGCATTCCGCTGCAGGAGCTGAAGCTGCGGGAGAATCTGCTGATCGGCTGCATCGGCCGGGGCGGGCAGATCATCATCCCCAGCGGCCAGGACACCATCGAACCCGGCGACAGCGTGATCGTCGTGACGTGCAGCGCAGGCCTCGGCAAGCTTGAGGATATCCTTGCAAGAGGGCCGGGACATGAATAAGCGGGTCATTGTATACGTGCTGGGCGCGGTGCTTCTGATCGAGGCCGCGCTCATGCTGCTGCCGCTGCTGGTGGCGGTTATTTACCGGGAGAAAAACGGCTGGTATTTTCTGTGGGTGCTGCTGGGTGCGGCCGTGCTGGGCGCGCTGGCGCTCGGTCTGGGCGGCAGAAAGCGCAGCGCCATGTACGCGAAGGAGGGCCTGATCGCCGTCGCGCTGAGCTGGATCGTGCTGTCGCTCGTGGGCGCGCTGCCGTTCACGCTGTCGGGGCAGATCCCGTTTTACCTCGACGCGGTGTTCGAGATGATCTCCGGCTTTACGACCACGGGTTCCAGCATCCTCCCGGCGGTCGAGTCGCTTGACCGCTGTATGCTCTTCTGGCGGAGCCTTTCACACTGGATCGGCGGCATGGGCATTCTCGTGTTCATGCTGGCCATCGTCCGCATGGACGGCGGACAGGCCATTCATCTGCTGCGCGCCGAAAGCCCTGGGCCGACGGTCTCCAAGATGGTTCCGCGCATGGTCGACTCGTCCAAAATCTTATATGGCATTTATTTTGGCCTGACGGTCGTGCAGATCATCTTATATCTGGCGGGCGGCGACCCGCTGTTCGATTCGCTCTGCAACGCGTTCGGCACGGCGGGCACGGGCGGCTTCGCCATCAGAAACGACTCCTTCGCCTCCTACAGCGCCTACACGCAGACGGTCACGACGGTCTTCATGGCGCTGTTCGGCGTGAATTTCTCGATCTACTTCTTCCTGCTGCGCAGGAAATTTGATCTGGCATGGAAGAACACGGAGCTGCGCTGGTACGTATCGATCATCGTGATCTCGACGCTGCTTATTACCTTCAACATTAAAAGCCTCTATCACGGGGATTTTGGCTACAGCCTGCACCATGCGGCGTTTACCGTTTCGTCCGTCATCACCACGACGGGCTACGGTACGGAGAATTTTGACCTGTGGCCGGAATTTTCACGCGTGATTCTGGTGCTTCTCATGATCGTCGGCGCAAGCGCAGGCTCGACCGGCGGCGGGCTGAAGGTCTCGCGCGTCGTCATTCTCATGCGGGCAGCCAAGGCGGAGCTGCGCAAGATCCTGCATCCGCACACCGTCAAGGTCATCACCGTTGACGGCAAGCCTGTCTCCGGCGAGACGGTCCGCGCGGTGAGCACCTATTTTATATTGTATGTGCTGATCGCCGCGGCCTCCGTGCTGCTCGTCTCGCTCGACGGCTATGACGGGTCAACGACGCTGACGGCTGTGCTCGCCACGTTCAACAATATCGGCCCCGGCCTCGGGCTGTGCGGCCCGGCGGGGAACTTCGCGTTTTTCTCGCCGCTGGCGAAGGTCGTGCTGTGCATCGATATGCTGCTGGGGCGGCTGGAGCTGTACCCGATGCTGGTGCTGCTGATGCCCAGCACGTGGCGGAAGAAATGAACGCCGGGATTCGGCAAAAAGGCCAAAACCGGGCGCGAAAGTTCTGCTGTTTTGAACAAAAAATATTGAAAATCCCCCTTGACACCAAGGGGGATTTGTTATATGATATATGAGCGCGCGAAAAGGATGTGCAACGCACCCACGCGTGTCATTGCGATGATGCAGGAGATTGCGCCACGGGCGGTAACTTCTGCGGAGTATGTCCGGTCATCGGGCGGCTGAGGATCACAGTACAGCGTATATCGCTGCGGTGATAAATGGCCGACAACGTCGGCCTTTTTTCATGGCGCAGAATGATACGCACGGCTTAGCGTATTGCGAGACTCGACCGTACCCAGAGATCAAAGAAACCACTGAGTACGTTATTCAAGGAGGAAAAACACAACATGGCAAATCAGGAAATGATCAGAATCCGCCTCAAGGCTTACGATCATCAGCTCATCGACGCCAGCGCCGAGAAGATCGTCGAAACCGCCAAGCGCAACGGCGCTTCCGTTTCCGGCCCCATCCCGCTGCCGACCAAGAAGGAGGTCGTCACCATCCTTCGCGCTGTTCACAAGTACAAGGACTCCCGTGAGCAGTTCGAGCGCAGAACCCACAAGAGACTGATCGATATTCTCAACCCCAACCAGAAGACTGTGGAAGCTCTCATGAGCCTCGACCTTCCCGCTGGCGTTGAAA
>PPYF01066388.1_pt1 | contig 11550 bp, 7 predicted proteins | sample 1559871 | NCBI WGS metagenome assembly PPYF01 (sample SAMN08240021, study PRJNA423297) | Human gut metagenome, whole genome shotgun sequencing project. | reverse complement strand
CCCGATCGGCCCCGGCCCTCAGGCGCCGGTTCCATTCCGCACACTCCTCCGGTCGCATTCCCACCCCATTGTCATAAACCGTAAGGTAGAGCTCCTCCCCCTCCCGCCGGACGGTGATGCACACCTGGGCGCCCGTACGCTTATCACACAGGCCGTGAGAGAAGCAGTTCTCCACCACCGGCTGCAAAAGGAACTTGAGCATAAAGCAGTCCTCCATCTGCTGAGAAATTCGTATCTCCGTTTGAAATCTGCCTGGGAAGCGAATATTCTGTATCTGCAGGTAATTACGGGCAAAATGGATCTCATCTGCCACGGGAACCACGCTGCGTTCCATCACATTGTAACGCAGCAACTGGGAAAGGTTATCTGTGATCTCCATAATTTGGGGTACGTTCTCAATTTCCGCAAGCGCGCTGATGGTATTTAAAGTGTTATAGAGAAAATGGGGGTTGATTTGATGCTGCAGCATTTTCAACTCTATGCGTTTTTCATTCATCTCATAAAGGAGCGTGTCATCGATCCCCTTGTTAATGCGGTGGGCCATGGTGTTGTAGGACTGCATCAGAACCCCTACCTCAGTTCTTTGGATGTGGGATGGAATTTGAAATAGGCTCAGATGCCCCTCCCCTGTCAAACGGATATCGGCGATCACCCGTTTTAAGGGCTTGGTTATCTGCCTGGAAACCAAAACGCTAAACAGCATCGCCAACGATAAAACCACAATAAACACTGCAATCAAATTTTTGATCCCCTGAAAGACAACCTGGTTCAGTGCATCCATGGAAGCGTACTGCACCAGTATCCAACCTGTCTTTCCGTTGCGGGTAGCAGTAAGCAAGTACTGTCTCCCTCCCAGTGTAACCTTCTGAACGCCGGAACCATTGAGAAGCTCCTCTGTTTTCTCCCGAAAAAGGGTCAAATCATCTGACTCCGTTAAAGAAAGACCGCTCTTTGAGGAATTGTAAAGCAGGCTGCCGTCCTCACCCAGCACACAGAGGAAACTGATGGAATCATCTGTATAGGTGCTGTCAAACTGAGAGGCAATGCGTTCATAATTCACATCCACGCAGAGGGCCCCAACATAGTTTCCAAAGTAATACAGCCGTTGCACCATAGTCACCACTTTTTGGGATGACTGTTGGATCACTTCTTCATGCACGCCTGTGAAGTGAGCCTCATAAGGATCTTCTTCCCAAGCAATGCTTTCCATCAATCTCTCTACGTAGTCTCCATACTCCTCAGTATCCGCAACAATGCTGCAATAGGCATCCCCATGCCGGTTGACAATGCCGCCTCGCACCACAAAGTTATCATTGCGAAAAGCATGATTCAAGGCATTGCTCAGATAGATATCATCCTCAAAGCGCTCTACAGCGCTTTTCTCGGAGGCATCTGAAAGCAGGATACATCGCAGCTGCCCATCGGAATAATGGATGAAGTTGATACGGTCCAGCGATGCAAACAGCAGTTTTACGTTCAAGTTTACCTGGTCGTTAAGCTGTTCCATGTACTGGACGTTGGAATCTAGCGCCTTACTTACCGCATCACGATAAACAAATAGACTTGGAAACAAAAGCAGAACCAAAAGTACCAAATTGCCCAGCAAAATCTTATTCCGAAGTGATACGCTCTGAAGGAAATGCTTCATCCATTCAATCTCCCTATCAAGTATTTTGTAAGTCATGCTGGGTGTATTTTAACAAATCCGTCCAAGAAAGACAAATAACAACAAAGGGGAACTTCCTTCACTTTTACGAAGGAAGTCCCACCATGTTGCGTTATGGTTACTTCAAGTTCAAAACAAAAACGAGGAGGTCAACTCTTAACAGCCCCCTGAGTCAAACCGGCAACAATATACTTTTGAGCGCAGATATAGGCAATCATCACCGGGACCATGGCAATCAAATAAGATGCAAAGGCCATGTTGTAATCGTAAGTGTACTGGGATTTGAAGTTGTATTGGAACAAAGGCAGGGTCCAGGTACCGGAATTCTGGTTGAGGATAATCAAAGGCATCTGGAAGTCGTTCCAAACCCACAGTATATTCAGCACCACAATGGTCATTGTCATGGGCTTTATTAAGGGAACCACCACACGCCAATAGGCGCCGAAAGTGGAACATCCATCAATGGCTGCCGCCTCTTCCAAATCCGCAGGCACCGAGCGAATATAATTTGTCAACAAAAAGACGGACTGGGAGGACGACATGGTGACACACATGATAATCAGACCGAACTGGTTATTCAGGTGCAGGCTACCCAAGTACTTGACCAAGGGAATCATCACCACTTGGAAGGGTACGAAGATCCCGCACAAGCATATATAGTACACGATCTTAAAGTACCGCTTGTGGAAGTTCCGGGAAATGGCATAGGCAGCCATAGGATGCAGCAAAAAGATAAACAGCACAGAGATCACTGTGATCATGGCAGAATTCTTAAAGTAATTAAAATACCCTGCCTTCTGGAACACCGCTTTGAAGTTCTCTAAGTAAAAACTGGTAGGAAAAGAGAAAAAGCTCTCTGCCGACTGCTGCTGGGTTTTCATCGCTGTAATGATCGTCACATAGAAGGGAAACAGAATAATAATGGCGCCAAGGATCAAAAACGCATAGGATAGGATCTTCAGTACCTTACCACCCAAGGACAACCTCATGCGTCATCACCTACTTCTTTTTTACTAGAGATCTTGATCGTCAGGAAGGAGACAATGGCAACAATCACAAACAGACACATGGACTCCGCCACGGACTGCGCAAATTTGCCTTCACTCATAGCGTGACGGTAGATCAGAATACCAATAGCTTCCGTGGCCTGGGCAGGACCGCCGGCGGTCATTGCCTGGATGTAATCAAAGATGGTCAAACCGCCCTTGGTAGTGGTAATCACCAGCATCGTGACAATGGGAATCAAGAAGGGAATCGTGATATTTTTGAACTTCTGCCAGGCGTTAGCACCGTCAATCGTAGCGGCTTCATAAAGATCCGCCGGGACGCTTTGCAGGCCTGCCAGCAGCAGGACCGTAGGCGTTGCACAGCCTTGCCACAGATTCACGATCAAGATACCGAAGATCGCAGTGCTGGGGCTACCCAAAAGGCTGTTGCTCAGCCACTCGATGCCCAAAGCCTCCCCTATGGGCGGGAACGCCCGCAGGAACAGTTCGTTCCAAATCAGTCCCACTGTAACCAAGCTGAGCACCGCAGGAATAAAGAAAACGGAACGGAACACGGTGCTGAATTTTCCCTTCAGGTTATTCAGCGCCAGGGCAATGAGCAGAGAAATCAAAATCACGCCGATGTCCAGCATGATGGTGTACCGGATGTTGAACCATATCGCCTGCCAAAAACGTTTGTCCTGCAGAACAGTGACATAATTTTTCAGGCCAATGAATTCGTAGGACGTGGCAATGCCTGTCCAGTTGGTCATACTGTAGTAGACACCCAGGATCATAACCACAATAAAGAAAAAGATATACAGCAAGAAAACAGGGAGCGTGAACGCCACCATAACGGCATTTTTCCGTCTCATACCGTTTTTGCTAGAGGTACCGTCCGGTGAGGGAAGCCTCGACATATTTCCTTGCACCTCCTCAAAAGTTTCTAGGGATCATACGGAGTCATAATGAAATGAATTTCTCCCATTTGGTCAATAAGACCCGGAGAACTTCCGAGTCTTATCAACCGGAATAAGGATACTCACTTTACAGTGATTGCTTCTTCGCTTACTCAGAGGCCTGTCATTTATTCAGAGGCCAGAGCAGCCATGTAATCTTCCGTCATGGTGGTCAACAGAGTGGTAACATCACCATCAATCAGTACCTGCTGAATCTTGGAACGCTTGGTCTCTTCGAATCCTGCAGGAAGAACTTCCGTGCCCAAAACGCCCTTCTCGTCCAGAATCTCAACCACACCAGTGCCCTGAGGAATGTCTGCCTCCACGCCCTGAATACAGGAAGGAGAGTGATCCAAGCTGGCGTAAATCTGAGCACCCTCAGTACTGGTAATAAAGTTGAGGAACATCTCAGAAGCGATATTGGCGTCCTCGCCGTGCTCATTCACACCCAGGCACAGGCCAGTGTCCAGGCCCAGAGGCTGCTGAAAATCGCCGCTGTCATTGGGCATCGGGAACATATCGAAATTTTTGTCGGGATTGGCAGCCTCAATGGAAGGAGCGGCCCAAGAGCCCTGGGGGAACATATAACCGGTGCCGGTGGCAAAATCGCTGATGCACTGGTCATAGCCCAGAGAAAGCGTATCGCCCTGAGAGTACTCGTGGAGCTGCAGGACCTTCTCCCAAGACTGAACGGTCAGTTCATCATCCTGGAATGTGATCTCACCAGCTTTCATCTGTGCATAAAACTCAGTCGTGTCAGGACGGTCCTTGCCTAAAATGTTGCTCTGCAGTTGAGACAGCGTCCAAGCATCCTTATCTGGGAACATAAAAGCAATCTCACCCTTAGCCTTGATGTCCTCAGCAATGGCAATCAACTCATCCCAAGTGGTCGGAACCTCATAGCCAGCTGCCTCGAACTTGTCCACATCGTAGAAAACGCCCATGAAGTTGCCGGAGAAGGGAATGCAATAATAGTGGCCATCCTCAAACTTCACGGCATCCAGATAATTGTCCATCACGTTTCCAATAGCCTCTGTGTCGTCCAGAGCCTTGACGCGGCCCTGCTGGGCAAACTGCACAAACTGAGAATCCGTGGGCCAGTGCATCATCACATCAGGGATGTCGTTGGAGGCCGCACGGGTCATCAGAACCGTGGAGGCATCAGGCACCACGTTCTGGGTAACCGTGATGTTGGGATTCTTCTCCATAAAAGCGTCGATTACTGCCTGGAAGGAATCCACAGCCTCGCGCTTTTGCTGGAAGAACTCGATCTCCACATCGCCCGAGACAGAAAGCTCACTGCCGACAGCTTCGCTGCTGGTCTCTTCGGCACCGCTCTCCTCTTTTACAGCAGAGGATTCGCTGCTGCTTTCTTTAGCTGTGCTGCTGGTAGAGGACTCCCCTTCTCCACCACATCCAGCGAACATGGCCACTACCATCGCGGCTACGCAAGCCATCGCTAAAAGTCTTTTCTTCATGTTCCTACATCCTTTCATAGATAGAGTTGGACCGGACGATTGTTGCTATTTATACAAAAATACCGGTCTATTTGATATAATTATATCTGTATCGTAAAAGTTTGTCTATAAGATTTATTACTTTTCCTGTATTGTAATAGTTACCTTTTATTCACAGTGTTCATAAATAGTTTTATATTTTACTCAATTTTATGCTTTATGTTACCGTGACTGTAATTGATTTATTTTTTGTAGAAGTCAGATAAAACACTGTTCTTAGACTGCTTTTCCACTGACAGCTCCTTCCCGTTGAGAAGAACACAAGTAACCGGAGAATGAGCATAAACCTTCAAGGACTTCACGGACATATTGGTCTCAACCAAAACCCGCTCTCCCTTCAGCTCAGCACAGAATCGGTACTCTATCCCATCGTCATAGAAAGTCTGATCCACACCGCTGGAGATATTCAAAAGAATTGTAAGATCCTCGTAGTTTTTCTCCTCGCTCCAAAACACATCCTGACTACGCATGGGAACAGCTGTGTTTTCCCGCAGGTAAACAGGGATATCCTCCAGAGTATTCTCAGGCCGGATCCAACGCCCGCCAGAGACAAATTCCTCTGTGCGCAATCCGAGCCACTGTCCTTCAGGGAGATAGACTCTCAGGTCATCTTGGTCAAAAACAGGAGCTACCAGCAGACTTTCACCCAGCATATATTCCATTCCCACGTTTTCCACTGTGAAGTCATCCGGGAATTCAAGCAACAGGGCCCGCAGCATGGGAAGACCGGTATTGTGGGCCTGGATGGCCGTGGAATAGAGGTAGGGCGCCAGCCGGTAGCGGAACCGGTCGTAGGCTCCAAAGATGTCCTGGGCCTGCTGGCTAAAGTTCCAGGGTTCCCGAGGAGTCTTGCCATGGCAGCGGCTCAACGGACTCAAGAGACCAAACTGAGCGCTGCGGATATACTGCTGCTCCGTGGGCGGACACTCATTGCCATCACTGTCCGTGTTGTAGAATCCGCCAATATCATGGCCCCAGAAGGGTACACCGGAAAGACCAATGGACAGACCACTGCGCAGTACACAGGCTAAATTGTTCTCGTGGGTGGAAGAATCCCCCGCCCAGTTACCCGGATAATTCTGACTGCCTGCATAGCCGCTGCGTCCCCACAGCATGGGCCGTTCCCCACCTGGCAGCTTGACCTCGGCACAGGCCTCATAGATAGTCTTGGCATAGAGCAGGGGCAGTTTGTTATGGCCTTGCAGACCGTTGGAGCCGTCATAATACACAGCATCCATGGGCAGTGCTTCTGAGAAGTCGGTCTTGATAACGCCCACGCCATCCTTGACCACATTCTTTACCAAGCCCTTATACCACTCCACCATTTCTGGATTGGTAAAGTCAAAGGCAGCAAAATAGAAATCGTTGGTAGCGGCAGAGTGGAAGGTGGCAACCTCGCCTTTCTCATTTTTCACTAGATAGTCCTTTTCCTTGGCAAACTCATAGCTATCCGCCCCCACCCGGATATAGGGCCACATCCACAGACTGAGATGAAAATGCAGTTCTTTCAACGTTTGAATCATTCCCTTAGGGTTGGGGAAACGCTCCAGATCCCACTCCCACACACCGGAATTGCTCATCTTCTGCCAGCCGTCAATATGGATGACGTCCGCAGGGATATTTTTCTCCCGCAAGGTGCGGGCCACAATTTCCACTTCCTCCTGGGTACGGTAGCTGCATTTAGACATCCACAGGCCAAATGCCCATTTTGGGATCATGGGAGAGCGGCCGGTAAGGGCAGTATAATCCTCCAACAGACCCTTAGAATCTCGGTTGCAAAACATCACATAGTCCAGCATCTTGTCCGCTACCTCCATGCCATAGGAAACGCCGGAACCTACACCCATATCAAAAACATTGTCCGTATAGGTATTCAGCAGAATGGAATACCCACGGCTGCTCACAAAATAGGGAATGTTCTGATAAGAACGCTCCGTATTAGTGGAAAGAGCATCGCTCTGGCGGCAGTGGATGATCTGTCCCCGCTTGTTAAAACCAGTAAATTTCTCCCCGAAGCCGTAAAAGCTTTCATCCGAATACATATACATGGTTTCCCGCACCTTCACCACATGGCCATGCTCATCGCAATCAAAACCAATGGGCAGGTATTTGCACATATTGTCCACATTGGAATCGCATACATTTTCATGGGTAAGTGGCTTTCCATCCAGTAGCACGGAGAGCTGCCAAGGCCGTTTTTGAAGCTGCAATTCCATACGGCCAGTGGTGACGGCCAGGTACTCTCCCCTGTCCTCGAGAGTGTAAGGCCGCCTGCCCTCTAAAACGAATACGGCGTTTTCAAATGCATCCTCCTCATAGGGATACATCCGGAAGCGGAAAGCAGTCGCTGTCAACAAGTCCAGGCGCACCCGGGCGGTCTTTTTCTGATAGGTCCCCACCACAAGCTCCAAAGCAGTTTCTTCCTGAGAATAACTCTGGATTTCTGTTAAGAAATCGAAGGGGTGGTTGAACACCGTTTTGAGATACCCAAGTTGGGGATTGTACGTCACTTCCACTTTATTTACCATATTACTTAGCTCCTTTTCCATATTACCGCATAAGAAACTCTCCCTACACGGAGGGGCCCAAGGCCCTCTCATTCTCATCTTTCTGCAAGAAAATATAACACCTTACAAAATCCATCGTGGTCCCTCTTGCGCCGATGCTATACCAGTTCCAAAATCATCGAGGTGAAGGGAGGCAGCTCTATGGAAAGGGTCTCCCTTTCTCCCGTATAAAGATCACCTCCCAGCAAATCTCTTGAAGAAGTGCCCTTCAGCACACAGCGCTGGGACAAATCGGTATTGTTGATCGCCGTCACCAAAAGTTCCCCCTCCAGCCGGCGTTCCATGACAAATACCTCTCCCTGAGAGCAAAGCTTCACCGAACCCTCCTGCAAAGCCCTGCGGGTCTTGCGCAAGGACATCAGCTTTTTATAGTAGTCCCGCAGCTCCACATCCCAATGGGCGGGATCCCAGTCGAACGCCTTGCGGCAATCTGGATCGTTCTCACCCGTCATACCAATTTCCGTGCCATAGTACGTGCAGGGCATCCCCACAAAGGTAAACAGGAAAGCCGCCGCATTCCTCAAGCGAGCCGTATCCCCTCCGCTGACCGTGAGGAAGCGGGCTGTGTCGTGGCTGTCCAGCAGATTGAGCATAGAATCATTGGCCGCGTCGGAATAGCGCATCAAATTCTCCGTGAGGATCTCCTGAAAACGCAGGGGAGTTATCGCGCTCTTGGCAAAGTACTCCACCGCCGCGCGCTGAACACCATAGTTCATCACACCATCGTACTGATCGCCCCGAAGCCATGCTTCGGAATTGCGCCAGAACTCTCCAATAATCAGCGCATCAGGGTTGATCCCCCGCACGGTTTCCCGGAACTCTCTCCAGAAATGGGAGTCTACTTCGGTAGCCACATCCAGCCTCCAGCCGTCAATCCCCATGCGGGTCCACTTGGCCACAGCCCCCAGCAGGTATTCCTTCACCTGGGGATTCTCCGTGTTCCACTTAGGCATACAGGCCGTTCTCAGCTGTTCCTCGGGCAAAGCTTTCAAGCTGGGATGCCTAGGCACATAGGGGGTGTCCCCAAAAGAATCAAAATTCAAGGGGTCAAAACTCACCGGGAATTCCCGGATGTAAAACCAATCCCGGAAGGGGGAGTCCTCCCCGTGCTCTGCCACATCCTGGAACTGCCGGAAACCTCCGCCGCAGTGGTTGAACACACCATCCAAAATCACCCGGATCCCACGTTTGTGGGCCTGGTTAATCAGCTCCACCAAATCGGTTTCGTCCCCAAAATGGGGATCGATGCGCGTGTAGTCCACCGTGTCATACTTGTGGTTGGATGTGGCCTCAAAAATCGGGGTCAAATACAGGGCGTTAACACCCAGGTCCTCCAAATAGGGGAGTTTTTGGGTGATGCCGGGCAAATCCCCACCCATGAACACCTGCCTGTCCGGCTTTGTACCCCAGGGGGCCACATTCTCCGGAGAAAGCTTGGGATTCCCGTTGCAAAAGCGCTCCGGGAAAATCTGGTAAAACACCGCGCTGTTGACCCAGGAGGGTTTTTTGTGGATATCAATGGGGTTGATAAAGGGAAATTGGAAGTTCACAAAAGCCGAAGATTCATCTTCCTCCAGGTTCACCTGATCCGGCTTTGCAAAACCACTATCCCCATACAGCCACTGCTCGTCCCCCTTTTCCAACAGGAAATAATAGGCAACGCGAGGGTCATCCACCTGATACACATAGGAGTAGTAATCAAACAGCTGATCCGAACCCTCCACTTCCATGGGGAACTCCTTGCGGGTGCGCCAGAGATATTTATTTCCAATGACCAAAGTCACTCGGTCCAAGTCGCCCTTTCCCGCCCGCAGACGGACCTTAAACTTCTCATAAGAAAGGGGAAACGCATAGTTGCTGACAGGGTTGTGCAGCACTGCCTCTCGATTCATGGGATCACTCCTTTACAATAGAATTCTGATCCAGTCAGGTTCCTCCAGCCGGGTGAACACACAATCGTTGCCAAACGTGCGCTCTGGCAGCAAGATCATCACATTGACGGAAGGCGTATCCACCACAAATTGGCGGCCGTGGAGCACACCGGGATTCAGCCGGACAAAGGTGCCCTTCGGCACCCGGAAGGCCACCACCGTCTCCGGATCCACCCGGAAGCTGGAGGGACCCACAAAGATGTCAATGTCCCCATCCAAGGGCAGGATGCCCTCGCAGGTGAACTGGTGGTACTCCAAGGCGGAGATGACCCTCTCACATTCCGAAACCCGCGCCACGCACACAGAGGCGGGCATCCGCCCGTCCAGATGGAGTTTCAAAAGGTCCGGGGCAAAGATATTGTCCCCCTCCCGCCTCTCGACCTGGGGCACACGCAGCAGGTCTATAAAGTCCCCGTAGGGCCGGAACGCCTCCCGGTCCAGGGCCTGGGGTTGTATCTCTCTCATAACACGTTCCTCCCTTACAAACTGTAAACGCCCTGCTCGTCCGCGTCATCGAAAATGAGGCCGAGATAACGTGCGGCCTCCCGCAGGACAGGCTTGTAGTTTCCATAAATACCGCCCACATGATGGATGTAGGGTCCAAACATCAGCTTCTCTTCCCAGCGCTTCCAGTTGTCCGTTTCAAACCACACATAAGTGCCGTTTGTTTCCGGGCCATCCACACCCCGGCCTTCGCCGCCGAAGAGGTAGTACTTCCCATCACAGTCGTCAAACCGGCACACGGTGATGTCCCCCTTCTTCAGCTCAAACCGCTCCTGGCCGCCTACCAGCCTGGCACCGCAGCCAGGATCCTTCAGGGAATAAGGGAAGGGCCCGCAGTGCCACAGCAGTTCCGCGTTGTCATTCTGGGGGTGGCGGATGGTCAGGTCCGCCAAGAAGCAGGCCTCTTTGCCCAAGGTAACCGCCTGCAGCATGGCCATGGTCACTGCTCCATTGATATCCGTCTCGCAGGAAACCGGCAACCCTTCATCTGCCAACTCGCCCAGGGCCATGCAGACCGGCGCACCTAAAACCGGCACCGCGCTCCAGCATTCCATCGCTCCAGCCGCGCAGTTCTTTTCCTCCATCAGGTCCTGGACGGCCAATTTGACTGCCGCGGCCCGCACCACCGCCTCTTCCTTCATGGAAGAGGTATCCATGCGCTGCTTCACGTTCGCCACATATTCTTGCAGCCGGGGGGAGTTTTCCCCAATCAGCTGATCCATACGGGCCGCCACTGTAGTGGGAGATACCGGAACCACAGTCACGCCCAATCTGGTTGCCAGATCCCCTTCGTTAGCCATCACGCTCATAAAGGGTTCTGGCCTTGCTCCAAACTTGGCGATCCGCAGGTTTTTTACCGCCTTTACCACGGCCACCACCCGGATGAAGCTGTCAAAGCCATTGCGGAAATCCTCGCTCTCGGTCTCGCAATTCCAGATATAACTGTACTGTACCCCGAAGCGGCGCATCACCTTGGTGCAGGCAAACATCCCGCACTGGGTATCCCTGCCTCGGCTTTCATCCGTGTTAGGCCGCTCATCCCGGGCGCCCCATACAAGGGTTGGCACCTTCATTGCCGCCGCTACTCCTGCGGCACACTGCTCCTCGCCAAAGTCGCAGTGGGGCGTAAACAGGGCGTCGATCCCCGCCTTCTTGAACTTCTCCACCACCTGGGGGATTTTTTCCGTTTCAAACAGAATTCCGTTTTCGCACAAGTCGTCAATATCTACTAGGGTGACCACATCCGGGTGAATTCCACGGATAACAGCCATAAACTTTTCCTTCTGCCGCTTGGCCTCCTCCATACTCAGAAAGCCACGCTTGGTGGGTGCCACGCCCACCACAATGTTCTGCTTTTTCATATCTGCAACTTCCTCCCATAAAATTCTACGCGCTGATCGATTTCTGTATAGTCGATCTC
>PPYF01223010.1_pt1 | contig 11552 bp, 9 predicted proteins | sample 1559871 | NCBI WGS metagenome assembly PPYF01 (sample SAMN08240021, study PRJNA423297) | Human gut metagenome, whole genome shotgun sequencing project. | reverse complement strand
GAACTAATATACTACGTTTTTATTGCACAGTCAAGAGTTTTATACTGTATGTAACAGATTTTCACACTTTATGCAATGGATTTTATTAGTTTCATGCAATAAATGTATCGCTATTTTTCACTTTCATCTGCTGTATTGAGCATTGATGTACAATTCGGGCATCTTGTTGCCGCAATGGCAATCTTGCTCTTGCAGTATGGACACTCCTTTGTGTCAAGTTCTTTTTCCTCTTTGCGTCCAAATCTCTCTCCTGCCGCATTCATAGCCTTTACAATGCAGAATACGATAAGTGCCATGATAAGAAAATTGACTACTGCGGTAAGAAACTTTCCATAATACAATGTAGCTTCTCCAAAGAGCTTTACCGAAAGCTGGTCAAAATTCATGCCGCCAAACACTCCAAGTATAGGGTTTATAATGTCATTGACCAAGGATGTGACTATGCTGGTAAATGCACCACCTATGATGATACCAACTGCCATATCCATGACATTCCCTCTGCTGATAAACTTTTTGAATTCATTAAAAAAATTTTTCATCACTAGTATCCTTCCTTTTTTGCTCTCTTCTTTTGATAATCTAAACCATTTTTTTTTATATGCCGGGGCTTTTCATTTAGATAAATATGTTAACACAAGCAAATTACCGTTATCTATACTTTCGATATTATACGTTAATCTCTGCCTTTACTCCACTCTCATCCTTATGCGCTTCAAGCACCGGATTAACTACATCACGCAGATATACATCTACCTGACGAGGTGCACGTCCCACATAAAGCTCAGGCTTAAGGTTCTTTTCGATATCAGCTTTTGTCAATCCGAATGCAGGATCTGCAGCGATTAAGTCTACGAGGTTATTCTCTTTTCCCTCTTCCTTTACTGTCTTTCCTGCCTGCATTGAGAGCTGTCTGATCTTCTCATGGAGCTCCTGACGATTTCCGCCGTTCTTTACAGCATCCATCATGATGTTCTCTGTTGCCATGAATGGTATCTCTGCCATAAAGTGCTTTTCAATAACCTTTGGATATACTACCAGTCCATCCACCACATTGAGGCAGAGGTCAAGTATGAGCCAAGGAGCTTTAATGTGCCCTGCACATACTCTAAATCCTCGAGATCCAGCATAAACTCATTCAGCCACAGTGTGGCACGCTTTCCAACTGTTGTCGGCTGTGCCGGCTGGAAATGTGTAAATGCAAGAGTTGGCTGATTCTTATACTTATCAGCAAAGTTTGCAAGCTCTGCAATAACACTTATAAGCTTTTTGTGAACAAGCTTTAATGCTTCATTCATGATGATGATATCTGTATTGTCACCTACATAGCATGAGGTTGCTCCAAGATGTATAATTCCTGCTGCCTTAGGGCACTGCTGTCCATATGCATAGACATGGCTCATTACATCGTGACGCACAAGCTTCTCACGCTCCTTTGCCACGTCATAATTGATATCATCCACATGTGCCTTTAATTCATCAATCTGTTCCTGTGTGATAACCGGCTTGCCATCCTGTGAAAGCCCAAGCTCCATCTCAGTCTCTGCAAGGGCAATCCAGAGCTTTCTCCAAGTGGTAAATTTCATATCCTGCGAAAAAATATACTGCATCTCTTTGCTGGCATAGCGCTCAGAAAGAGGACTTGTGTATCTGTCTGTACTCATATTCTCTCCTTTATTAGCGATTAAGCATTTTTCTCTCGAGGTCTATTTCTTTATCAAAATACTCGCCTCTGATATCATCCTTCGGTGGCTCCATCGGATATTTTCCTGTGAAACAGCCCATGCAGATTGGCAGTCCCTCTACCATCTCATGAAGTCTGTCAATTCCAAGGTAGCCTAAAGAATCTGCACCTATAATCTGTCTGATATCCTCAATAGTCCTGTTGTAAGCGATAAGCTGCTCTCTTGCAGGAATATCTGTACCGAAATAGCAAGGCCATAAGAATGGCGGTGAACTGATGCGCACATGCACCTCTGTGGCACCCGCCTCTCTTAACATACGCACTATTCTGTCTGAGGTTGTTCCTCGCACAATTGAATCATCAATCATAACAACTCTCTTGCCCTTAACAGCCTCCTTTAATACATTGAGCTTTATCTGCACGCTTGATTCACGGCTTGACTGCTTAGGCTTGATAAATGTCCTGCCGACATAACCGTTCTTGACAAATGCTGTGCCATAGGCTCCCTTAAGCTTCTGGCAGGCACGTCTGACCGCCTCCTCCGCTGTTTTTGAGTTAAGACGCTCTCTGGCGATATGATAAGCTATAACCTCAGAATCGATTGTGGTCTGGAAAATAGCTCCTGTATACTCAAGCTCCTTGCGAAGCTCCTTTGCATTTATGAGGTTTCCGTTGTGTGCCATGGCAAGTGTGCCCTTGACATAATTTAATACGAGCGGCTGTGCATTCTCACGTGTTGATGAGCCTGCTGTTGAATAGCGCACATGTCCCACTCCGATATCACCCTTCATAGGCTCTAAGATATCAGGAGTAAATACCTCATTTACAAGGCCCATACCCTTGTGTGTGGTCACCTTTCCCTTTGGTCCGTGTGTATCACTCACTGCAATACCACAGCTTTCCTGTCCTCTGTGCTGAAGCGCAAAAAGACCATAATAGATAGTAGATGCGACATTTCCTCCATCAAAATCATACATGCCGAACACACCACACTCCTCATGAAGCTCATCAAATACATGGTTATGCTCGTCAATATCAGAACACCTTTCTAATTTTGTACCGGTATGACTTTTTGTATCTATACTAGTATTTATATACTGATTTATGTTATTGTCCTGGTTCATAATATCTCCGTTTATAATTGCGAAATAGTAACGCGGAATAAATAATATATTAGCGGCTGAATTTGCTTCCTGTAAGAAGCTCAAATGCCTCTTTATATTTCTCTACAGTCTTCACAACAACCTCATCAGGTAAAAGAAGGTCATTGTCCGGATTTGCCTTGAGCCAGTCTCTTACATACTGCTTGTCAAATGAAGGCTGTCCCTGTCCAGGCTTATATCCATCAAGTGGCCAGAAGCGTGAGCTGTCAGGTGTGAGCATCTCATCGGCAAGCACTACCTCACCCTGCTCATTTAAGCCAAACTCAAACTTGGTATCTGCGATGATGATGCCCTTTGTAAGAGCATACTCTGCACATTTCTTGTAGAGAGCAATTGTATAATCGCGAATCTTCTCTGCGTACTCTCTGCCCTTCTCAGGATAAATCTTCTCTAATACTTCTACTGATTTTTCGAATGAGATATTCTCATCATGATCTCCAAGATCAGCCTTGGTAGATGGTGTATAAATAGGCTCAGGGAGCTTATCAGACTCAACAAGTCCCTCCGGAAGTCTGATTCCGCAGACTGTACCGTTCTCCTGGTAGCTTACCCAGCCGCTTCCTGTGATATATCCACGAACTATACACTCGATTGTTCCTTCTTTGAATGGTTTAAATTCCTGCATGATTGTCCTCCATCTTATGTGTAATTTATTTTACAAATCAAATGCTACCTTTAAATTATATACCAGCTCAATTTGTAAAGTCAACGTATATTATAAGTTTTTTTAAATAATTTTATGTCACTTATAAGTATTCCTTATGTTTATTATTACATCTTTAATATATCAAAACAAAAGCTCCGGTTCAAACCCTTTGTCTGCGCCGGAGCTTATATAATACAAATTTTATTTAACGATAAGTGACTTTCCTGTCATCTCTTTTGGCTGTGGAAGTCCCATAATCTCAAGCAGTGTTGGAGCGATATCTGCAAGACATCCGCCCTCACGAAGCTTGTAAGAAGGGTCAGCGTTTACAAGAATGAAAGGAACAGGATTGGTTGTATGAGCTGTATGAGGTTTTCCTGTCTCATAATCAATCATCTTCTCTGCGTTTCCGTGGTCAGCACAGATGAATAATACTCCATCCACATCCTTGATTGCCTGCACTGCATCACCTACGAGTGAATCAACTCTCTCAACAGCCTTTACAGCAGCCGGAATCACACCTGTATGTCCAACCATGTCAGGGTTGGCAAAGTTGATGATAATAACATCATACTTATCTGACTTGATAGCCTCAACAAGATCCATTCCAACCTCAGGAGCGCTCATCTCAGGCTTTAAGTCATATGTTGCAACGTCCTTAGGACTGTTTACAAGAAGACGCGCCTCATCGATATTCGGCTCCTCTACTCCACCATTAAAGAAAAAGGTTACGTGTGCATACTTCTCTGTCTCTGCGAGACGAAGCTGTTTCTTGCCATTTGCTGCAAGATACTCACCAAATGTATTCTGGATTTCTTCCTTCTCAAAAGCGATAAACTTGTTAGGAATTGACTCGTCATAATCCTTGAAGCATACAAATGTTGTCTTAAGTAATGGGCGCTCAAAGCCGGTAAACTTATCATCGCAAAATGCTCTTGTCATCTCACGAGCACGGTCCGGACGGAAGTTGAAGAAGATAACAGAATCATTGTCCTTTACAACAGATACCGGTGTGCCATCCTCGTTTGTGATAACTGTAGGAAGCACGAACTCATCTGTAACGTCATTTGCGTATGACTCCTCCATAGCCTTTACAGGGCATGTAGCTTTTACGCCTTCACCCTTAGTGAGTGAATCATAAGCCTTCTGCACACGATCCCAGTTGTTATCTCTGTCCATTGCATAGTAACGTCCTGAAAGAGATGCAATCTTTCCTACACCGATTTCCTTCATCTTGGCGAGAAGCTGCTCGATATAGTCCTTGCCTGATGCAGGAGGTGTATCACGACCATCAAGGAATGCGTGTACATATACTCTGTCAAAATTCTCTTTCTTGCAAAGCTCAAGAAGTCCGTAAAGATGCTCGATATGGCTGTGAACTCCACCGTCTGAAAGAAGTCCCCAAAGATGCAGATCGGAGTCATTCTTCTTGCAGTTTTCGATTGCAGAAAGTAATACCTTGTTCTTGAAGAAATCACCATCAGCAATTGCCTTTGTGATTCTTGTAAGATCCTGATATATGATACGGCCTGCGCCGATATTCATATGTCCTACCTCAGAGTTTCCCATCTGTCCGTCAGGAAGTCCAACTGCAAGACCTGAAGCTGCGCCCTTTACAAAAGGACACTCTGCCATCAATTTATCCATAACAGGGGTATTTGCCATAGCTATGGCATTTCCCTCTTTGTGGTCACTTAAGCCGTAACCATCAAGTACCATTAATACTACCGGTTTCTTACTCATTTATATTTCCTCTATTCTTCATATGAGGCTTGCAAAATGCTCTATTACAGTGACATATGCAAGCCCGCAAAAAATTTCATTACATAATAAATGCCACTAAATGCAGCTAAGCTGGTGAATTTAGTGACATTTAGTTATTGTGATTGTCAAATCAAATATTAAATTATGATTTAATAATTACTTGTAGTTTACGATCTTTCCAAAATCAGCCTTGAGTGAAGCGCCACCAACTAATCCACCGTCGATGTCAGGCTTTGCAAAAAGCTCTGCTGCATTTCCTGCATTTACAGATCCGCCGTACTGGATACGAACTGAATCTGCTGTAGCCTGATCATAGATCTCAGCTACGCACTCACGGATTGCACCGCAGACCTCCTGAGCCTGGTCAGAAGTAGCTGTCTTTCCTGTTCCGATTGCCCAGATTGGCTCGTAAGCGATAACCATGTTTGCAACATCTGATGCAGCAACACCTGCGAGATCTGACTTAATCTGAAGTCTGATCCAGTCAAGTGTAACACCGCTCTCTCTCTGCTCAAGTGTCTCACCACAGCAAAGGATTGGTGTAAGTCCAGCCTCGATAGCCTTCTTTACCTTCTTGTTGAGAAGTGCGTCATCCTCTTTGAAGTAATCTCTTCTCTCTGAATGTCCGATGATAACATACTTAACACCTGCATCAAGAAGCATCTCTGCTGAGATTTCTCCTGTGTAAGCACCCTTCTCCTCGAAGTACATATTCTCTGCTCCAACAGCAACATTTGTACCCTTTAATGCTTCTACAACAGGTACGATGTCGATTGCAGGTACACAGTAAACAACTTCAACATCATCTGAAACTACGAGTGGTTTTAACTCTTCTACTAATTTAACAGCCTGGCTTGGAGTCATGTTCATCTTCCAGTTGCCGGCTACAATTTTCTTTCTTGCCATTTTATATCTCCTTGTATTTGTATACAAATATTTTTTGCCTGCGGCTTGATTTCATTAAGCTGCTTTCGGTCTATTTATCATCAGCACAAGCTACACCAGGAAGCTCCTTGCCCTCAAGGAACTCAAGGGAAGCACCGCCGCCTGTTGAGATATGGCTCATCTTGTCGCCAAGTCCCATCTGGTTAACTGCTGCAGCTGAATCTCCACCACCGATGATTGTGATAGCATCTGATTTAGCAAGTGCCTCTGCTACTGCAAGTGTACCTGCTGCAAGTGTTGGGTTCTCAAATACACCCATTGGTCCGTTCCATACAACAGTCTTAGCTGATGCAACAGCGTCAGCGAAAAGCTCACGTGTCTTAGGTCCGATATCACAGCCCTCACGATCTGCAGGCATCTTGTCATAATCATATGTCTCTGTCTCTACAGGAGCATCGATTGGATTTGGGAAATCCTTGATTGTAACTGCATCAACAGGAAGAAGAATCTTCTTTCCAAGTTTCTCTGCTTTTGCAAGCATCTCTTTACAGTAATCAATCTTTGTCTCATCAAGCATTGAGATACCAATCTCATAGCCCTGTGCTTTAAGGAATGTGTATGCCATTCCACCACCGATGATAAGTGTATCAGCCTTCTCGAGGAGGTTGTCGATAACATTGAGCTTGTCAGCTACTTTAGCTCCACCAAGAATAGCTACGAAAGGACGTACCGGATTCTCTACTGCCTTGCCAAGGAAGTCAATTTCCTTCTGCATAAGGTATCCGACAACATTCTCTCCACCCTTAGCTGTGATGAACTTTGTAACACCTGCTACAGAAGCATGTGCTCTATGCGCAGAACCGAAAGCGTCACATACATATACATCAGCAAGGTCAGCAAGCTCTTTTGCGAATGCATCTCCGGCTTCCTGTGGCTTTGTCTCCTCTTTGCCTCTGAAACGTGTATTCTGAAGAAGAACTACATCTCCCTCTTTCATCTCTGAAACAGCCTTTGTTGCAGCCTCACCTGTTACGTTGTAGTCAGCTACAAATGTAACCTTCTGTCCAAGCTTAGCCTCAAGAGCTGCAGCTACAGGAGCAAGTGACTCACCCTCGTTTGGTCCGTTTTTAACTTTTCCAAGGTGTGAGCAAAGGATAACCTTTCCACCGTCCTTGATTAATTTCTGGATTGTTGGAAGAGCTCCGTTGATACGGTTCTCATCTGTGATTTTTCCGTCCTTAAGTGGCACGTTGAAGTCACATCTAACGAGAACTCTCTTGCCTTTTACGTTGATATCATCAATTGATTTCTTGTTTAATGACATAATATGTCCTCCCTTATTTCAAGGCATAAGCCATGTGGCCACGCCATATTGTACATATTAAAAAATATAATTAATTCTACAATTCACAGATATTCAAAAGAAATAGCCATGCTTTAAAAAAGAGGCGCGGTTCAATTAAGACCGCGCCCCTTGAGTAGTCTTGAGATATACTGTTCTTGTGGGTACAAGAATTAAGCTAACTCTGAGAAGTACTTGATTGTACGAACCATCTGAGATGTGTAGCTGTTCTCGTTATCATACCAAGAAACAACCTGTACCTCGTACAGATCGTCAGAAACCTGGTTAACCATTGTCTGTGTTGCATCGAATAATGAACCAAATCTCATTCCAACGATATCTGAAGATACGATCTCATCCTCGTTGTAACCGAATGACTCGTTAGCTGCTGCCTTCATAGCTGCGTTGATATCCTCTTTTGTAACGCCTGCTTTCTTAACAACTGCTGTAAGGATTGTTGTAGATCCTGTTGGTGTAGGAACACGCTGTGCAGATCCGATTAACTTTCCGTTTAACTCTGGGATAACAAGGCCGATTGCCTTAGCTGCTCCTGTTGAGTTAGGAACGATATTAACTGCTGCTGCACGTGAACGACGAAGGTCTCCCTTTCTCTGTGGTCCGTCAAGAGTCATCTGATCTCCTGTGTAAGCATGGATTGTTACCATGATACCAGACTGGATTGGAGCGTACTTGTTAAGTGCATCTGCCATTGGAGCTAAGCAGTTTGTTGTACAAGAAGCTGCTGAGATGATTGTATCAGAAGCCTTAAGTGTCTCATGGTTTGTATTGTAAACGATTGTAGGAAGGTCATTTCCTGCTGGTGCAGAGATAACTACCTTACGAGCTCCAGCATTGATATGAGCCTGAGCCTTCTCTTTTGATGTATAGAATCCAGAGCACTCAAGTACAACGTCAACCTTTAACTCTCCCCATGGGCAATTGTTTGCATCTGGGAATGCGTAAATTTTGATTTCCTTACCACAAACTGTGATAGAATCATCGCTTGCAGAAACCTCATCTGCATGCTCGTATTTACCCTGTGATGAATCATACTTTAATAAGTGTGCTAACATTTTTGGGCTTGTTAAGTCGTTGATAGCTACTACCTCGTATCCCTCAGCTCCAAACATCTGTCTGAAAGCAAGACGTCCGATACGACCAAATCCGTTGATTGCTACTCTTACTGCCATTTTAATTCCTCCTAGAATTGTAAAAAGTATTTTTAGGGACATGCCCTAAGATGCTTTTATTATAGCGAATAATTCTCAAAGGTTCAAGTACTTTATTTGCGTTTGTTAAAATTTTCACTAAATATTTTCATTTACACACATTTTTTATCATTCTTCACAATTTTTCTTTTTAGATATTGCACTTTATTATAATCTCGGCTACACTTAATTAATTGCTGTAGTTCGCACTTTCCGGCAGCCAGCAGCAGACAATTATAAATCATGTAACTTATAAAGTTTTTTAACAACAATACATCGGTTTTACGGAGGTATTTATATGTGGGATCAGCACATGCACTGCATGTTTTCGGGTGACAGCGATGCCGACCCGGTATTGATGATAAAATCAGCAATCAACAAAGGGCTGGACGGCATCTGCTTTACAGACCATCTGGACTATGACTATAAAGAGGAGCCCGGGCTTTTCGACCTTGATATAGCAGCATATGAAAAGCGCATCAAAAGACTTGCAATTGTTCTTAAAGAAAAGGACTGCCCGGTAAATATCCACTGGGGCATTGAAATCGGTTTACAGCCTCATATTACAGACAAAAATAATGAGGTCACCAAAAAATATCCGTTTGACCTCGTGATCGGCTCAAGCCATGTAGTAAACGGCATTGACCCGATGCCCACAAGCCGGAGCATGTCGCGTACGATTTTGACAAGGTTTCAAATATCCTCAAGGATGCCGGGTTTATGTACTATACAGTATTTGAAAACCGCGTTCCTGCTTTTATCAAATTATAGCCCAGCCTTAAAGGCTTACGTTGTCATTCTATCTAACTATTAAACCTCACATGCATTCGCAAATGTCAAAAATAGGAGCCACCTGATCTACATTTTACATCAAGTGGCTCCTAAAGCATTGGTTCCGTAAGCTTCACTGTATAACCTCCAAGCTCCGCTTTCGCTATATGAATTTATTTTGGCATTTCCATATTGCTTTGCTATAAATCTGATTCTGTTTATGACAGGATTCTTATTCTTTTAGCTTAGCTATGGACCTCTACCCTTCTTCATAAAATCACTCCTTTTGGTTACATTATCTATGTAAACTCTTATGAGAGATTCTATCTTTCACTTTTAATCTACAAGAACTTTTTCAACGATATTATTTATTTGCTAATATATCTGTGCGATTACTGCTCTTCGGCTCGCCCTACAGATTTAAATATTCCGTTCAATCATTCTTATAGTACTTTGACTTAAATTATGTAATCCCCATTGGACTGTACCTCCTGTGTTTTATTTTGTTCCTTTCGTATCTCTTTTTGTTGATTTAAGATTACACCAATTTTGCCTATTTGTCAATATATTTTTTGATAATTTTTATTTTTATTTTAAATTGTCTGATATTTTATATATTTTTTGTTTTGTTTACACATTTCTTACAATTCAATCACATGATTAAAGGGGCAAAAGGTATCATCGATGCATGCTTGCATGCAATTCGATGTATACCTTAGTGCCCCGCACTACACCGAGAAAGTAGCAATTTGCTGCGGAAACGCAGGAAATTAGCGGATTTCGAGGTGGAGTCAGATTACGGGAATGCGTAGCATGTAGTAATCTGATTAATCATAAATAAAGGGGGCAAAATACCTTTGCCCCCCAATGCCGTCATTTATCATTTATCATTCTTCATCCTGTAATCAATACACCTGTTCAGGTAATCGACATAATCCGGATTCTTGCACATACCCTTGCCTGCCACGTCGGAAATCTTTGCCACATCCATGCCGTTACACTTGGTGGTCTTCATAACTATGTTGAGTGCTTCCTCATCAGTGTCGTTACTGATAAAGGTTCCTATACCGAATGCAACCTTTGCTTTATCCTTGAAATAATCATACAACGCAGTCGCACGCTCGAAATCCAGGCTGTCGCTGAACAAAAGTGTCTTTGTCCTTGGATTAATTCCCAGACTGTTGTAGTGGGCTATCATCTTGTCTCCCCACTCGTACGGATCCCCGCTATCCTGACGCACTCCCGAAAAAAGTGTCGCATAGGTGAGCTGAAAATCACGCAGGAAGCAGTCTGTTGTTATGGTGTCAGTAAGCGCAATACCGTTTAATATACCATACTCCTTAACCCATGCATCGAGTGCGTACCAGTTTGAATATGCCGGATTATGCTTGTGATTGCCCTGTCCTGTACACATAATCCACTCATGAGCCATTGTTCCAACCGGCTTTAAATTGAATTTCTTTGCGAGATATACGTTTGATGTACCAATAAAGTGTGAATCTGCAGGCAGCTCAACCTCTGCGAGTGCCTTTACAGCCATCTCCTGTGCCTCGGCAGACAGACGGCGTCTTAGTCCAAATTCACTGAAATCGCTAAGCCTGTATGTATCCTCCTCGAGCAGACGCACCTTCTCATCAAGCCTGCGCTTAAACTGTTTAAGCAGCACATCATAATCATATGCCATACGGAAGTACACTTCATTTACAATAGCAAGCACCGGAATCTCATACATCGAAGTATTAAGCCACGTGCCGGCTGCATCGATTGCCAGCCCACACGGTGCATCTGTTGTGATGGTAAACTCCTCATATCTTGGCTGCCAGAGTCTTAAAAAATCAACATATGTGCCTTTTATCCAGGTGATGTTATCAAGATATTCAAGCTCCTCCTCCGTAAAGCGAAGCTGACAGAAGGCCTGCACCTGTTCCTTTATCTCCTCTACCATCTCATCTGTAAAATGCACGTCTTTATTTCGGCACTTGAAGGTCCATGTCGTTTTATAGCTTGTGAACTGATGGAAAATCGTCTGTCCCATGCTGAATTTATACATATCAGTCTCAAGGAGGCTGTTTATTATTTGTGGCAATCTCAT
>PPYF01603336.1_pt1 | contig 11555 bp, 10 predicted proteins | sample 1559871 | NCBI WGS metagenome assembly PPYF01 (sample SAMN08240021, study PRJNA423297) | Human gut metagenome, whole genome shotgun sequencing project. | reverse complement strand
AAAACAGGAATTTATATTGTAACGATTTTATCTTTAGTATGTGGGTTATCTATTATTTCTGGTGTTTTTTTATATGGTCCATTTCGTAAAAGCTTTGCCAAATCTACTGTATTGTCTAACTATATGACATTAAGTACATTACACCGAGAATTTGCTATGGTTGCTACTGTATGGGGATTTATCTTATGTATTACAGGTGTGTGGATAGGTGGATTTTTTATTGCTAATGACAGCTATAATGCAGATGTACTACACACTGCAAAGCAAGAACTTGCAGTTGGTCAATCTGACATTTTACAACCATCTGAAGCTATCTCTCGAATTATGAAAGCATACCCAGATCGTCAGCTTATATCTATAGATTATCCATCTAAATTTAATAATCATCATTATGCATTTTATTTAGGTGCTGAAAATGATGATGATCCAGCTATGTTCTTGGGCCAACCAGTCTATGCTAATTTATATACTGATTCTACTAAGGATATGTATTCTACAAAAAATATCCCCTGGTATTTTACGGGCATGACTACAATGATTAATCTCCATATTCATAATCATAATACAATGGTACTTAAAATATTATGGGCCATCTGGGATATAGTTCTTATTGTAGGTATTATAACAGGCATTATGATGACTATTAAAAAGAAATTTGTTAAATCTCGTGCTATGGAATCTAAAGCACCCGTTGAGATACAACATGTTTGGCGTAAACCTATCCTTTATAGCATTTTAGTTCTCCTAGGTTTTATTGTGCCTCTTTGGTCTAATCCAATCACAAATAGTATAGCTGCCATTTGTTTAACTATTCCACTTATTGTATTCTTAATTTCTCTGATCAGAGGGAATAATTATTAATCTAGTATTTTATTAGCTTGCTCCATCAGTATAAGTATGTCGCAAATGTTTGATTACTCTAGACTTAATCAGTATGGTTCATCATTAGTTTATTGATTGATTTCGAACTAAAATGATATAATAATATATATCAACTAGGTTTTTTATGTGTTAAAACCTGTATTTATATTATGATTGAGAAAGTGGTAGTTATTATGAAATATATGAAAGCATTTATTCAGTCTGAATCATCAGGCGGTATTATGCTCTTACTTGCTGCTATTCTTGGGGTTATAACCGCCAATTCGCCAATAGCTGAACAGTATTTTTCTATGATGCATATTTATTTAGGTCCAATGGATGTATTGGAGTGGGTAAATGACGGTCTAATGGCTTTATTTTTCCTATATGTAGGAATTGAAATTAAGACTGAAATGATTTCTGGTGAGCTAAACACCAACTCAAAGAGATTGTTACCAGTTTTAGCGGCATTTGCCGGAGTGGTAACACCTGCGTTAGTTTACTTTTTAATTGCCGGCTCTGTGCCAGAATACACGCATGGTTGGGGGATACCTACTGCTACTGATATTGCATTTGCTATAGGCGTTATTATGATGCTTGGTAAACGTGTATCACAGGCGATGAAGGCATTCCTTTCTGCACTGGCCGTTATCGATGATTTAATTGCTATCATAGTTATTGCCATATTTTATGGTGGTGGTGTAGATTTTCCTCATTTAATCGTTGCCGCTATTGTGACAGGTGCATTGTGGTATACGAATAAACAAGGCTATGTGAGACCCGTTTTATATGGTGTACTAGGTGCCGTCCTTTGGTATTTTGTTTTAAAATCTGGTGTTCATGCCACTATCGCTGGTGTTGTGTTAGCTATGACTATTCCTGCAACGGGTAAGTTGGATGGCGAAACAGTGTACCCTATGCACGCATGGGCGGATAAACTGAAAAACTGGGTTAATTTTTTAATTATTCCTTTATTTAGTTTCTTAAATGCCGGTGTATCCTTCTCAGATGTTTCTGTAGATCATTTGTTCCACCCGGTCGTTTTAGGTGTTTCATTAGGCCTTATCTTGGGGAAACAGCTTGGTATTTTCTCTGCTGTTTACGTATTAGTACAATCCAAGATAATTAAGATGCCGACGAATACAACCTGGCCTGAGGTGTATGGTACTGCTATCGTTTGTGGTATCGGTTTTACCATGAGTTTGTTTGTGGCCACTTTGGCATTCCCGCCTGGTGTAACTCAAGAAATGTCTAAAATTGGTATTTTTATTGGATCTATTATATCTGGTTTATTAGGTGCTACCGTTTTATCAGTAGCATATAAAATTAGAACGGCTAGAAATAAGTAGTGAGTTAAGAATATTAGGAAGGAATCATATGGAACGGATATTTGTATTTTTACGTTCTCCTGGTGCTGCAACTACTGTATTACTAGGAGCTACAATTATTGCTTTAATCGTTGCGAATTCTCCATTGGCGACACAATACATGTCATTAGTCAATTTACCATTGGGTCCATTAACTGCCATGGAATGGGTTAATGATGCATTGATGGCTATCTTCTTTCTTTTTGTAGGCTTAGAAGTAAAACGTGAATTGGTAAGCGGTGAATTAAACACAAATGCCAAGCGCATCATGCCAGGTATTGCTGCTTTATTTGGGGTTATTGTACCTGCTATTATTTTCTACCTTATAGCAGGATCCAATGATGTATATGTACATGGCTGGGCAATTCCGACTGCTACGGATATTGCGTTTGCCATTGGCGTTATTACTGCATTAGGTTCTCGCGTACCTAATTCTATGAAAGTGTTCTTGACAGCTTTGGCTGTTATTGATGACTTAATTGCGATTATCGTCATTGCCATATTCTATGCAGCAAGTATTAATCTATTTTATTTAGTGGCATCCGTTATTGTGACGGGGTTATTGATTTATTGTAATCGAACCGGATATGTACGATCCTTATCATACATTATTCTCGGTATTATTTTATGGTACTGTATTTTACGGTCTGGTTTACATGCTACGATGGCAGGTGTAATTCTTGCGATGACAATACCAGAACGCGGCAAAATCGGTAAAAAATATGTGAGACCGATGCAACACTGGGAACATTATTTATCTAACTGGGTAAGCTTTGTTATTGTTCCTATTTTTGCTTTCTTTAATGCCGGTGTAAGTCTTGGTGGATTTGGTGTAGCAGATTTAACACATCCAGTTGTTTTAGGCGTTGCCCTAGGTCTTGTTTTAGGGAAACAAATCGGTATCTTTGGTGCTATGTTTGGCATGATTAAGTTAGGTATTGTACCTATGCCAGCAGAAGCTAACTGGAAATTTATTTATGGTACATCCATTGTATGTGGTATTGGTTTTACTATGAGTATATTTGTTTCCGTTCTAGCTTTTGATCCAGGTCATGCTCAAGAGATGGCTAAAGGTGGCGTATTGATTGGTTCCATCATTTCTGCTATCATTGGTTATGGCTACTTACGAATTGTAGGGGCTAAACGAAAAGAATGTCATATTGGGGTATATCATAATTGCTAAGTTAAGCAATAAAGGGGAATGTACGTGATTAAGAGAATTTTAATACTATGTACTGTGCTATGTATGACTAATATGATGGCCTTCGCACAGGCGACGTCAGTTGATAAGGGACAACGAGGTCATCATGTACAGAAAATTCAAACCATGTTAGTGCATCAAGGATATCTTAATGATTCAGCAGATGGTATTTTTGGGCGTAACACTGAATTAGCAGTACGTAAGTTTCAAAAGGCTAAAGGCCTCGCTGTAGATGGGCGTGTAGGTGCGGCTACGATGAGTGCTTTAGAAAAGGAAGAAACTCGTTTTGGCGATTCCGCCATCTCGCGTAGTCATAATGGGGTTCCCAATAAGTATGTACGCGTTATGACGATGCATGCTAGTGCATATAGTGCTCAGGACCCAGGGAATAGTAATTATACGGCAACTGGCAGTCGCTTAAAAAAAGGTATTGCTTCGGTAGATCCACGGATTATACCATTAGGTACAAAGATGTTTATTGAAGGTTATGGCTATGCCGTGGCTGATGATGTTGGCGGAGCTATTAAAGGTAGTCGTATTGACCTAGCCTTTAATTCTCGCGCAGAAGCTTTGCGATTTGGTCGTCAAACTGTAAAAGTATATATTTTATAACTATATATAAACTGTTGAAAGCTCTAGTCTATGACTAGAGCTTTTTCCGAATTATATATTTTTTCTCAATGCGAATATTCGGAAATTCATGGTATAATATAGATATCAATATAAATCGAGTATTCAGCAAAGGAAGGCTTATGAATAAAGTTCGACGTGTTGAAAGAATGGTGGCAATGACTAAATTATTAGTCGATTCTCCACAAAAACTTATATCTCTTAATTATTTTTGTGATTTTTTCGGAATGGCGAAATCTACAGTAAGTGAAGATTTAACCTGTGTCCGTCAATCGATGGAACATTTTCAGTTGGGTACTCTAGAAACGGTAGCGGGGGTAGCTGGCGGTGTTCGATTCATACCTCATCGAAAAGGCGAGCAGGCCAATGAAATCTTACGCGATGTGCAGCAACGTTTGCGTGAACCAGATCGTATTATTCCCGGTGGATTTATTTATATGTCGGATATTTTGTATGATTGGCATGTGATGACTCGGTTAGGCGAAATTATTATGACTCGCTTTGTAGATCGCAATCCAGATTATATTTTGACGGTAGAAACAAAAGGGATTCCTTTGGCGGTTATGGTGGCTAGGGCTTTCAACAAGCCACTTGTCATCGCGCGTCGTGATAGTAAGGTTACAGAAGGATCTGCCATTAGTATTAACTATGTAACGGGTTCATCTGGTCGAATTCAAACGATGACATTAACTAAACGCGCTATTCCACAAAATGCGAAGGTGCTAATTATTGATGATTTCATGAAGGCTGGCGGTACGGCTAAAGGCCTGACCGAGCTTGTACATGAGATGAATGGTAAAGTGGTGGGAACAGGTGTTCTAGTGGCTACTGCTGAACCAAATCCTAAGTTAATCAATGATTATGAATCACTATTTACGTTCCATGGCATTGATGAAAGTACAAATGAAATTCACATCGAACCTGTATTTGATACGATTGATAGATAGGAGTTTACTATGAATATTGCAAGTCTTATTTTAGCAGCTGGTAAGGGTACACGAATGAAGTCCAAATTGCCAAAGGTACTTCATAAAGTTGGCGGTAAAGCCATGGTTGAACGCGTTCTAGAAACTGTTCAATCTCTTGGAACCGATAAGGATGTTGTTATCGTTGGCTTTGGTGGTAATGCAGTACAAGACTATCTAGAAGGTCGTGCTGAATTTGTACGTCAAGAAGAGCAAAATGGTACAGGTCATGCAGTAAAAATGGCAGAACCTGTATTAGGATCTTTTGATGGCACTATTTTATTGTTGTGTGGGGATACGCCACTCGTAACTAAGGAAAGTTTAGAAGCTCTTTTAAAAGAACATACTGCATCTGGAGCAGCGGCTACAATTTTAACGGCCCATATGCCAGATCCAACAGGTTATGGTCGTATCATTCGTAACGAAGACGGTCATGTGGTACGCATTGTAGAACAAAAGGATGGCAAACCAGAAGAGTTAGCTGTACAAGAAGTTAATACTGGTATGTATGCTTTTGATAGTAAAAAACTATGGCCTTGTCTCGGCCTATTATCCGACGATAATGCACAAGGTGAACTGTATATTACAGATGTGGTTGGTATTCTCGTAAATGGCGGCGATAAAGTAAGCGCTTATATGACTGAAAATTTTGAAGAATCGTTAGGGGTAAACTCTCGCTTGCAATTGGCTGAAGCAGAATCTATTTTAAAACATCGTAAAAATGTAGAATTAATGACCGCTGGTGTAACGATTATTGATCCTGACAATACCTATGTAGCACCAGAGGTTACTGTGGGGGCTGATACAATTCTACATCCTGGTACCGTTTTAGAAGGCAATACGGTGATTGGTGAAAATTGTGAAATTGGACCTCATACACGCTTGACGAATGTAACTGTTGGCAATAATACAGTAATTCATTTTACCTATGGTCATGACTGCGAAGTAAAAGATGGCGTAGATATTGGTCCATATGTTCATTTGCGTCCTAATACGGTTATTGGCAACAAGGTTCATATTGGTAATTTCGTTGAGGTTAAAAATTCCAATGTTGGGGAAGGCACCAAATTTCCTCATCTATCTTATATTGGCGATAGCGATGTAGGTTCTGGTGTCAATATCGGTTGCGGTACAATTACGGTAAATTATGACGGAAAAATCAAGCATCGTACAACTATCGGTGATGGTGCATTTGTAGGCTGTAACAGCAATTTGGTAGCACCTGTTACAATTGGTAATTATAGTTATGTAGGTGCAGGTTCTACGATTACTAAAAATGTTCCAGATAAGGCATTAGCAGTAGGTCGTAGCAAGCAAATTGTGAAAGAAAATTGGGTTACAGACGATACTTTCAAAAAGAAATAAGAATTTATTAAAAATTTTTCACACAAGATAGGAAAAATAGTATACAATAATAAGGCAATAAGGTTGTATATCTGTAATATTTCGTTACATATACATTGAGTAACTAACTAAGATTACGGAGAAATGAAAGGGTATCAAAATGGCATTTGAAGACGGCAAAAAACTTAAGATTTTCACAGGTAACGCAAATCCAGAGTTGGCAAAGGAAATTTGTGATTATTTAGGTTTGCCTTTAGGTGAAGCGTTTGTAGGTCGCTTTAATAATGGCGAAGTACAAATTATGATTGATGAAAGCGTACGTGGCAAAGATGTATTTATCATTCAACCAACTAGCTATCCTGTAAACGATAATTTAATGGAATTAATGGTTATGGCTGATGCGTTAAAACGTGCTTCTGCTCGTCATATTACAGCTGTAGTTCCTTACTACGGTTATGCTCGCCAAGACCGCAAAACTCGTGGTCGTGAACCAATTACTGCAAAATTAGTAGCAAACTTGATGCAAACTTCTGGTATTACACGTCTTGTAACAATTGACTTGCATGCAGGTCAAATTCAAGGCTTCTTCGATGTGCCAGTAGATCATTTATATGGTGCATCCATTTTAGCTAAATACATTAATGAAAAAAATCTTGAAGATGTTATTGTAGTATCTCCAGATCTTGGCGGTGTTACAAGAGCTCGTGATTTGGCTGACCGCATTGGTGCGCCAATTGCAATCATCGAGAAAAAACGCCCTGAACCAGGTGTAGCTAAAGTTATGAACCTCATTGGTGATGTAAAAGGCAAAAACTGTATCATCGTTGATGATATTGTAGATACAGCAGGTTCTCTTGTAGAAGGTGCTAAAGCATTAAAAGAATTTGGTGCTAAATCTGTTATGGCTGCTGTTACCCATAGTAGTAGGCCTTGGTAACCCAGGCAAGCAATATGAAGCGACAAAACATAATATTGGATTTATGGTCATCGATGCCATTACGGATAGCGTTTCTCACACTCCTTGGAGAGAAGAACAAAAGGCAGAGGTGTGCAGTATTAATGTAGCTGGTGAAAAGGTATTGCTTGTAAAGCCACAAACATTTATGAATGCAAGTGGTGAGTCTGTAGGTCCATTGATGCGGTACTATAAGATTGATCCATCTGATGTGTATTGCATTTATGATGATATGGATTTACCGGTAGGCAAATTACGTATTCGACCAAATGGTAGTTCTGGTGGGCATAATGGAATTAAATCTTTAATCTCCCATATAGGAACAGAAAATTTTCCGCGTTTTCGCGTAGGTATTGGTCGTCCATTACCACAATGGACTGTCATTGACCACGTGTTAGCACCATTTAGTGAAGAATCACAAGAGAAAGTACAAAAAGGTATCAAAGATACAGTAAAAGCTGTATTAGGCACCTTAGAGGTGGGCATAGACAAAGGGATGAATCAGTTTAATCCTAAGCGTCGTCCACAGCGATAAATAACATGCAAAAGGGCATGAGTCTCATTGAGATTCATGCCCTTTTTACGAGGTATATATGAGCAATCAAGAAAAAATGCCTTTTGTAGAGGCTTTAGAATCATATAAGGAACAACATTTTGTGCCTTTTCATACACCTGGTCATAAGATTGGTGTTGAAGCGCCTCAGTTACTAAAGGACTGGATGGGCGCAGCACTGCCATATGATTTAGGGGTTATGTATGCTCTAGATGATCTACATGAACCTGAACGGGAATTAAAAGAGGCGCAAGACTTAACTGCTGAATTATATGGAGCTGATGATTGTTGGTTTTCTATTAATGGCACGACCGCTTTAACCATGGATGCTCATCCAGAGGCTAAGGCGATTCTCTTAGTGTATCCAAACTATTATGGTGTAGGTGTAGATATTGTAACTATCGTACAAGAAGCACACAAACGAGGGATGATTGTTCTTGTTGATGAAGCGCACGGACCTCATTTACCATTTTCAGAAAATTTACCTGTTGAAGCCATTGCATCAGGTGCAGACTTAGTGGCACAAAGCACGCATAAATCGGTAGGTTCTTTGACGCAAACCTCTTGGCTATTAGGGCAAGGTGATTTAATTAATAAACGCCGCATTACACAAATGCATCAGATGTTACAAAGTACGAGTCCTAATTATATATTTTTAGCATCCCTTGATATGGCGCGCCATCAGTTGGCTACGGAAGGTAGAAATTTGGTAAATCATGCTGTGTCATTAAGTTTACAACTACGACGTGAATTGGAAGCCATAAAGGGCATTTCTATCATGTCAAGCAAGGATGTAGATAGACCTAACTATGATGTAACAAAGGTGTTGATTGATGCCAAGGAATTGGGGCTTACCGGTGTGGATTTCGAAAAACGATTACGTGCTCACCATATCGAAGTTGAACTTGTGCAGGCGCATCATGTGTTAGTACTCATCACGATAGGTGATACAGAAGAATCTATCATGACTCTTGTAAAGGCTGTACAGGCTATAAGCGATGAGATTTGTAGTAATTCATCCTTAACAAATCGTGCTGGCGAACAAATAGAGGAACGTACTGAGACTATTCAGTCAGCTACCATTCTGCCTATTCCTGTTGTACGTATGACACCGAGGGAAGCCCTTTATAAGGAGCGTAGATCCTGTATGTTTGAGTCGGCGTTGCATCATATTTGCGGTGAAACCATTGCTTATTATCCACCGGGAATTCCTTGTATAGCCGTAGGTGAAGAGATTACAGAATCTGTGTTACAATATATACAACAACGGCGTGCATTGGGGTATATGCCAAATGGTGCAGCCGATATGAACTTAGAAACAATACAAGTTGTAGAGGAGTAGAGATGGGGACTTTAATCATACTAGAAGGTGGCGATGGTAGTGGCAAAGCTACACAAACAAAGTGCTTGGTAGAACGATTACAAGCAGAAGGTCATCGTGTGCGCAGTGTTAGCTTTCCAAATTATGATAGTGATGCATCGATGCCGATTAAGATGTATTTATCGGGCCAATTTGGCACGGATGTAGACTCGGTTAATCCCTATGTAGCAAGCTCTATGTATGCTATCGATCGTTTTGCATCCTTTAGAATGGATTGGCAGTCATTTTATAATGATGGTGGCATCATTATTGCTGACCGGTATACGACGTCAAATATGGTTCATCAAATGGTGAAATATACGGATGCGGATAAACGTGTTCAATTTTTAGAATGGTTGGAAGACTTTGAATTTGTTAAGTTTGGTTTACCTCGTCCTGATGCGGTATGTTTGCTTGATGTTCCATTAGATGTGACGGAATCTTTGATGTCTGAGCGAACTGGTAAAACAGGGGGAGAGACAGGGGATATACACGAAGGAAATAGAGTGTATTTGCAAGCTGTTCACAATGCCTATGATGAATTAGTTGAACGTTATCAATGGCATCGTATTTCCTGTGCCCAACAAGATGAATCTGGAACTTTTACAATGCGCAGTATAGAATCTATACACAATGACATATACGATGTGGTAAAAACGATATTGAGATAGATTAAATCACATATCTTAGGACATGGCGACTCTTTAAAAAGTCGCCATTTTCCTATATAATAGTAATATTGGACAGGATAGGAGGGATTATGACATATTTTGATAATGTAATCGGTCAAGATACGATTAAAAACCACCTAACTGAATTGGTAAAACGGCAAACATTACCACATAGCTTGTTGTTCTATGGAGAGGCTGGACTCGGTAAACTTGATATGGCTATAGGGTTAGCATCGTTGATTTTAGGACGGCAGGTATTTCCAGGCCATAATGGGGCTGAATATCTAGAAGAGGTAAAAAATGCACGCCTTGCCAATGGTGAAAGTGAAAAGAAAATAGAAGCGGAAGGTTTGCCTATTTATATGGATAAGGGGGATGCATTTTGGATTCGTCCTATGAAATCAACCTTAAAAGTAGAACAATGGTATTCCCTATTGCAAGATCATCTATCTGTTGCTGGTCTTGGAAACCGTGTCGTTATCATTGAAGACTTTCACATGGCCAATGCTATTATGGCGAATGCCATGTTAAAAACGATTGAAGAACCACCGGCACAGGTGTACTTCATTATTATTACGAACAAGATTAATCTTGTGTTGCCAACAATTATTTCACGGTGTATGGGTGTGGGCTTTCAATCCGTTTCAGATGAAAGTATTCGCTACGCATTGCAGCAACGTGGTATTACAGGAAACATAGATGAAGCTATTTCGATGGGCCATGGTAACCCTGCTATTGTGGAAGCATTAGTACAACAGGGAACGATAGCCATGTTGGAATTAGCCATACAATGGATGCGAACATTAGGCTCTGATTCACGATGGTTTTCAAAGATTGCCATATGGTGTGAGTCATTGACCCGTGATGATGCATTGGATTTAATGCATTGGTTACGATTGTTAAGTCGCGATATGATGGCCCTTAAATGTGGTGCAACCATAGAGCAACTACAAGTACCCATGCATAGAACAGTATTATTAGAATTATTACCGCATTGGCCAATGGCCGCTTTAGCAACTGTAGCTCATGAAACATTGCGCGCGGAACAGGCACTGCGGTTACACATAAAAATCGCTCTCGTGATGGACGGTCTTAGTATCGCCCTTCACGATGCTCGTGAGGAGGTTTAGATGGTAACCATCGTTGGCGTACGATTTAAAAAGGCTGGTAAGATTTACTATTTCTTACCTGGCGAAGAAACTCTAACAATCGATGATGGCGTCATTGTAGAGACAGCGCGTGGCGTTGAATATGGTACGGTTGTAATTGGACCAAAAGAGGTGGCAAAGGATTCTTTAGTGATGCCTGTAAAAGAAGTCATGAGGAAGGCCACACCTAAGGATTTACAACAATTAGAAAAGAATGAGGAACGAGAAGAAAAAGCCTTTGCTATATGCTTAGAAAAAATTGCGAAGCGCAAATTGCCGATGAAGCTAATTAATGTGGAATACACATTTGATATGAATAAAATTGTATTCTTCTTTACTGCCGATGGGCGCATCGATTTCCGTGAACTTGTAAAGGATTTAGCCACTGTTTTTAGAACGCGTATTGAGTTACGTCAAGTAGGTGTTCGTGATGAAGCTAAAGTGTTAAATGGCATAGGTGCCTGTGGCAGACCTTTATGTTGTTCTAACTTTTTAGGTGA
>PPYF01470364.1_pt1 | contig 11556 bp, 11 predicted proteins | sample 1559871 | NCBI WGS metagenome assembly PPYF01 (sample SAMN08240021, study PRJNA423297) | Human gut metagenome, whole genome shotgun sequencing project. | reverse complement strand
CTATTACAGATAATAAGCTGAACGGCGAGGACGGAATATCTCCGACAAGTCTCGATGACGGGACGGAAAAAATGAGCCTTGAAGCGCTGGAAACTGAGAGCGATATACAAGGCGCTGATCAAAAACAAAAACTGAGTAATGTAGTTTTTGCTAGTGGAAAAAATGTTACTGTAGCTCCAAGTGGTGATAATGGACTTATTGTTACTATAGACGACACAGAGTATATATATGAAAATAATAGCGCCAGTGTTTCTGATGGTGCGTTGACAATTTTTGCTGGTGGAAAAGACGACAGCGAAACATATTCAAATGTCAAAATAACTATTATGGACGGAGCAAAAGTGAACTCTGTATATGGCGGAGGATATAATGATTCTGAAGTTGAGAATGTAAAAATTGTTATAGAAGAAGGCGCTGTTTCTGCTAATGTTTACGGCGGCGGAATGACATCTTATGGCAATGATACAGACGAAGCCAAGGTTGGAGAGTCTGTAATTGAGATAAACGGAAAGGTTAATTTGATTTACGCAGGAGGAAATGCCGCTGTAGGCGTTTCTAGAGATGATGTTATCAGTTTTGATACAGATACACCTGCTAATACAACAGCTAATAACTATGTTGGCTCCTCTGATGTAACTATAAACGGAACTGTTGGTCAGTATTTTGGCGGCAGCTATTCATATGGCGGAGTAGGAAAAGTAAACTGCGAAGTATACGGCGAAATTACAGGAAGAGGCGGCAGCAACAACCATAGCGCTGTAACAGGTACTAACGGATTCAGGGGAGCAGCCACTATGACTGTTCATAAGGACGCTGAAATTTCGGCCGAGTTATATATGTCAATGAGAGGATACATTGGAGATACAACCCTTAATAATTATGGAACAATTAAGAGAGTAAGCCTTAACCCTGACGGCGATTCTGGAAGTAATAAGGGAGAGGCTTCATACGGAAATGTGACAGTAAATAATTATGATAACGGCGTTATTGAAAACTGCAACATTGACTGCGGATGTAATAAGACAGGATTTGCCAATATCAGCGCTTATCCCGCAAAAATTACGGTAAGCGGAGATGTAGAGGTTACATCAGCATTCTGGGAAAGCAATACTGGCAGTAGCTATACCGCAGTTGAAGGACAGACTATCTATCTTAAGGACGGCGCTACATTAAAAGAAGCAGGAACATTATCAAACGTAAAAATAGTTGCTGAAGAGGTAGGAGACACTACAGTAACTGTTGAACCTGATGTACCAAAGGTGGAAGTGCCTACTGAAGTAACCCTTCCTGATAACTTTACTAGCGAAACTATTAAAAGCAACACTGAAGTAGAAGGCCTTGATAAAAATGTCAGCGGAATTGTAACAAATAGTGATGTAGAAAAGGCTAAAGAGGAGTTAGCATCAGAAATTAGCAGCGGAAACGATGTTGTTATTGAAGTTAAGCCTTATCTTGATATAACGGTAGTCGACTACAAAGCTGATACAACAGAAAAGAAATTTACTGTTGATATCACACCTAAATGTGTAGTTAAAGCTAAAGCAGGTTCATCAGAAGTTCAGTTAAAGGACGAAGTAATGGAGGTAAAGGAAGAGGTTGTAGTAACAATCCCTGTACCTGCAGATGTATTTGCAGCCGAAAACTTATTTGTAAAGCATGTGCATGGCAATCATACATATTACTATGAGGCTGAACTGAAGGATAACAAGGTTACATTTACTAATCCCAACGGCTTCAGCGAAATGACTGTATTCAATGATTCACGTGAGGGCACAATCATTTATAAGGATGAAGACGGTTCAACATACGAACGGAAATATGACGTATCCAAAATAGGAAACAATCTTGAGGACTACAGCGAAAAGGGATATATCTTTAACGGATGGATTATAGAAGGAAAAACTTATACTACTATGACAGACGAGCTTCTTACATTAATTAATGGAAAAGAAGTCAAAGCTAAAGCTGACCTTACAAAGAAAAAGACAAGCAGTGGAAGCAGCTACTCACTTGAAGAGGGCAAGGTAAGCAAGAAGGACAAGGACGATAAGGACGAGCCTGTTGTAACACCTGAGGAAAAGGGCCCCTTCTATGATGTATCGACAAGCGACCCCAACTACGACGCAATCATCAAGGTATATGAAAAAGGCTGGATGGTAGGCGTAAGCGACGGAGTATTTGCGGCAAATGGTACGCTTACAAGAGGAATGGCAGCGACAATCCTTTGGAATAAGGCTGGCAAACCCGAACCCGTAAACGTAAGCCCGTTCCTTGATGTAACAGGCGACGCATACTATGCAAAGGCAGTAGCATGGGCATACGAGCAGGGTATAGTTCTTGGATATGACGGAACAACATTCGGACCTAACGACTTTGTAACAACAGAGCAGTTTACAATAATGCTTGACAAGTCAAACGGAAACACACCCGCAGTATATGTGGGCGGAGCACCCAACGCAACTAGAGGCTGGGTTGCAGGAATGATTGCATAAAAGTTCCTGAGCAGCTTTAATAATGCAGATTTAACCTCCTTGCCGGTTTTATACCGGCAGGGAGGTTTTTGTTCAGGCCGATTATCTGGACTGAGCCGCACGTGAGTTTTATTAGATAGCTATAAAGTGTTTGACTGTTGGATGTGAAAAGGATATAATTGTCTTATATAAAGGGGGCGGCTGTATGAATAATGAGGAAAAAATATTAGGATTGCTTGAAGTTATAGCAACAGACGTATCGGGACTTAAATCAGATGTGGCGGAGCTTAAATCGGACGTAGCGGAGCTTAAGTCGGATGTAAAGCGTATTGACAACAAATTAGAAAATGTTATAGAGCCTAAAATAGATATGCTGTTTGAAGGATATCAGTCGTTATCGGAAAAGGTTGATAAAATAGATACTATGGCTGAGGATATAGAGGTATTAAAATTTGATATGGACGTTGTAAAGGCTGTTGTTACAACGCATTCCAGTAAGCTTAAAGCGCTATAAGAAAGCCACGGATATTCTCCGTGGCTTTTTAAGTTGAGACAATCGGTCTATCAGTGATTTTTACGGTATATTCCCCGTCGGCAAGACTGTCCATTATTTTTACAGCGCAGCCGTCCAAAACATATTCAGCCCCGGGACAAATGCTGTATACGCGTACCTTGGCAGTATCTGCAATAACAAAGGAGTTGGCTGTATTGGCCTGTGCAAGCTTACATCGGCAGGAGGCGCAGAAATATCCGCTGTCGGGATTAAAATCACGGTTATATTCAACGGATAACTCAGCACGGTTTTTATCCGGCTCGGAGGTTATGCTGTAGCCATTGCCTGACTGAATGTCTATGTAGCCTGAGGCTGTCTCGTTTTCTGGCTTGCGAAAGTCGATTGGGATAAGAGCGCCTTCCGAGGTATTCACAAGACAAAGCCCCTTATAGCCGAAGCCGCATAGAGGGCATCTTTCCGGCTCGGCTATAAGGGGCCTTTTGGCCTTTAGAAGCTGTAGTGAAAGACATACCGCAATTCCAAAAAAGAAAGGAAGCAGAAAGCGGCGCAGGATGATAAGGAGGGGTATTTTTTTATTTGACTTTTCGACGATCATGCACCTTTACCATCATTCTTGCTTTTTTCTACTTCCTGACTAAACAATAGGGCATTTATAGTATTAAGTACATAGGATTGGTTGCTGGGAGTTAATTGCCCTGCAAGAGTTCCTATTTCAACTGCTGTTTTAATGTTTTCAGACATATGGTTCACCTCGTTAGTTTGTTTGAATGCTAAAATAGGCTGTTATTGCTTGTTTAATTACAATATAGCACTAAAATATGTTTGTGTCAATATTAAATACAAATGAATTTGCGTGTATAGATACTTTTTTGTTGACATATAAGATTTGTAATGATAAGATAATTAAAGAGGTGATTGAAATGTCAGTAGCGGAAAAATTTAGAGCTGTAAGGCTAGCAAATGATATGACACAGGAGGAATTTGCTAAGACTTTAGGAATTTCAAGAGGAAACCTTGCTAACATAGAAATCGGGAAGGTTGAACCGACATCAGTTTTGATTAATTGTGTGTCTATGATGTATCAGGTTGATAAGGATTGGATTTTAAATGATAATAATACTGATTTTGAGATAAAAAAAGCAACTGATATAGTATCTTTGATAATGACTGGTTATGAGAAACTGGATGATAATTATAAATTATTTGTTCAAAATCAAATAGAAAAGTTGCTTGAGCTTCAGGAAAAGGAAAAAGAAAAATATATTAACGGCCTTGACAATGGGGATTGAATGGTTTATCATAATCATATAAAGAATATATGTATGTATTGCATAGAACACAATGCGAAACCCCACGGAATGGCCGTTCCGTGGGGTTTCTTTAGGCTAGCTGTCTTTAGAGTTTCGGTCTAGCCATTTGCGAAATAATTGACCAATTATATTCGCTGTGACCGAAACAATTAAGGAATATATGTATTGCATAGAGACACCTCCCTTCTCGCTGAAAACTCGAGACTGGTGTTCGACAGCAATTTAATTATACAGCACAAATTCGACATAGTCTATAAAATTGGAAAATTTTGCAGTATAATGGGAGGGCACAAAAAAAGGCTCGGTGGAACAATTCCGCCGGGCCTTTTTATTGCAAAATTCTTAAATTATGGGATTTATCTTGACTGTAAAGCGACTTTATAGTGTACTTTTAAGTAAAGGGGGCGGGAAAATGAATATAACCGAGATTGAAATAATGACAGGGCTGACAAGGGCCAACATACGTTACTATGAAAAAGAGGGCCTGATTGAGGTTGAGCGCCTGGAAAACGGATACAGGGATTACAGTCTTGAAAATGTAGACGAGCTGAGGCGGATTGTTCTGCTGAGAAGGCTACAGTTTACCATAGATGAAATAAGGAGGCTGAAAAGCGGCGAAAGCGAGCTTGGCGACGCGCTGAAAGCCAAGATTGAGAGCATAGGAGGCCAGATTGAGGAACTGGAGACGGCAAAGGCGGTCTGCTCCGAAATGCTGGCCGACAGGGTATCCTTTAGCCAGATGGACGCCAAAAAATATCTGGGACACATGTATAGCCGCCAGAGCGTTACTGACAGCGACGTGGTGAAGGGCAGCGGACACCCCTGGCGAAGGTTTTTGGCGTTTCAAACTGACAATTACATTTACGGCCTGATTATATGGACAGCCTCGTTTTTTGTTTTGGGAAGTATAAATATAAGCTTTACCCTAGGATACAGACTGATTGATATAATTGTGACCATTATGGTTTTTATGCTTATCGAGCCGTTACTGATTTCCAAGTTCGGCACAACAATTGGAAAGAAAATATTTGGGCTTGCCGTATACCATGAGTCGGGACGGAAGCTGACCTACAGGGAGGGCTTTGAAAGGTGCTTTTACAGGATGAAGGACGGCCTTGGATTTTTTATTCCTATATATTCGCTTTACAGGGCGTATGTGAGCTACAGGGACTGCTCCTATGAGCAGATTTTGAACTGGGACGAGGACGTAAAATATGTTGTAAGAAAAACATCATGGAAAAACGTCATAGCAGGAATAATAACCCCAATACTCGTATTTGTGCTGTCCATAGCCACAGTACTGGCCGGGTCGCTGCCAAGGAATAAGGGAGAGCTGACGGTGGCACAGTTCGCTGAAAACTTCAACCAGACAAGCAGACAGAACGACTTTCATACAAGGATGAACAGCGACGGAAGGCTTTTCTTTGACTATGGGAATAACGGTGACAATGTTATTATATTTGAGCAGCGCCAGCCTGAAATCAGCTTTGTGACGCAGGACGGAGTAATAAAGTCAATAAGCTATGAATTTACGTCGGAGGACAGCTTTGAAAGAAGCAAATATTCCTACGAATACATAATACTTTGGTCGCTGCTGGAGGCAAGGGAAAGCATATTCACATTTAACGGCACGGCGGTATTTATAGCGGAGGCAACGGCTGATACAACGGAAAGCGCCGCCTATGCCTTTGAGGATATTACCGTTGAAAGAACCGTTGAGCAGAGCGGATACGACATGACAGAAAGCTATTTCATAAAAGACGAGGGCACCGAGGGCAGCCTGAGCATCAAATGGAAGGTAGAAATAGAATAAATAGGTATTGCAAAAAATTTTTAATCGTTATATGCTCCTTTTAGACACCGGTGTACTTTGATAAAGGGAGCACATAATAATGAACAATAAAGGACAGGGGCCTGACGGCCTTCATAGTATAATATCAGAGAAATATCCCAATACAGCGGGCATTGTTGTTATTAAAGACGGCCAAACGGCATATGAGGATTACTTTAACGGGGCTGCTAAAAGTTCAGCCCTGCATGTGGCCTCAGCGACGAAAAGCGTTGTTTCAGCCCTTGTGGGCATTGCTATAGACATGGGCTGTATAAAATCTGAGCAACAGCGGCTGGCTGACTATTTTTCCGGCGCGCCTGAATGGATAACAATCGGGGACCTGCTTAACATGAGGGTCCCATACCGGTTTGAGGACTGGAGGGAGCCGCTTGACAGGCTGTCTATGTCACCAGACTGGGTAAGGTTCGCCCTTGATATGATTGACGGCGGGGGCCGTGTGCCCTTTAAATACTCTACGGCAGGAGCGCATCTTTTGTCCGCGGCAATAAGCGTGGCAACGGGTAAAAGCGCCAGGGAGTTCGCAAACGATACGCTGTTTAGACCAGCCGGAATGACGCTGGTTGAGGAAAATGCCGGTCAGGAATTCAGCTTTGATGGTCTGTTCGGCAGTAAGCTTAAGGGCTGGGCACATGACCCTCAGGGCATATCAGCGGGAGGCTGGGGACTTTGCATGACAGCAAGGGACATGGCGGCGTTTGGACAGGTCTATTTAAACGGCGGAGCTGTAAACGGAAAACGGATTATTTCAGAGAGCTGGATACAAAAGACCTTTACCCAAAATGCCGCACGCTACGGATATTTATGGTGGCAGATTGACGACGGAGTGTTTGCGGCTATGGGAGACGGCGGAAACATGATTTGCTGTATACCTGACATGGGTATTACGGCGGCGGTGCTGTCGCGTTTCACGCCCGGTGCTGGGGACGGCTGGGAGCTTGTGAGGGATTACATTATCCCGGCGGTGGGATAAAGGGAACCGAACGCTCCGAAATATTGGACTGATATACCGCGGCTGCTGCCAGCCGCGGTTTTTTATTTAAGGAGGAACGGGATACAATTCTTTGGCGGAGTTTAAGATTAGCCTAATTCCTGTTGCTATTTTGTGGTTTTTTGTATATCATGGTACTAAAAAGGAGGGGGTACTTTGGAAGAAAATATACCGGTAAGAGAAGAGCGCAGGCCCCATCCGTGGAGAAGATATTTCGCTCGCTGCCTGGACAGGCTTTATTATTATATAGTTTTCTGCCTTATATGGTATTTCCTGCTTAAGCAGTATCCGCTCAGGGAAATTGTCAGTATGGGGGCTGAAATAATTGTTGTGGAGATTATGATAATTTTTATTGAGCCTCTTTTTCTGATGTCATGGGTTTCAACCCCGGGCAAAGCGCTGTTCGGCGTAAGGCTGTTTCACAAAAGCGGCAGAAAGCTTACCTACAGGGAGGGACTTAGAAGGACGCTTCTGCGTCTGCGCTACGGGCTGGGCTTTTTGATACCGGTCTACAGCCTTTACAGGCTTTATGTATCCTACAGGACATGCAGTGAAGGGAAAACGCTTCCCTGGGACGAGGATGTGCGCTTTGTAATGCCCGAAAGAGTGCATTACTTTAAATATATAGCAATAACAGCCTGTCTCGCGGCGGCGAACATACTGCTGTACTATCAGGGGGAGCTGCCAAAAAACAGGGGAGACCTTACGGTTTTGGAATTTGTCGAAAATTACAACAAGGCCGCCGTTTATATGGGCGAGGACACTGTGCTCTATGAGGACGGTACGTCCCGGGGCGGCAAAAATCCGCCTGTATTCGAGTTTGAGACCGCGCAGGACGGAACGCTGACCTCCGTAAGCTTTACATGGACGGCAAAGGAGGACGTGATAGAGCCGGCAAGGTACGATTACCTTGTTATACACTCAATGCTCGGGGCGGAGGTAAACTGCTTTGAATATGGGGAATACATTAAATTTATTGATAACGGGACAAAATACCCCTTTGGGGACTACAGGCTTTCCTTTGACGGCTTCAATATTAAAAGGGACATGCATTACGACGGCTATCAGCTTAAGGACGGAAGGCTGTACATGAAAAACGGCGAAGCCTATGCCACAGAGAATTTCATATGTCTTAAGAAATAATTAATTGACAGATAAATACAAAATCATTAGACTGAAATTAAAAAACGATTAGAATTTGGAGGACGGGCATATGAGATACGAAATTATCGGCGAAAACCTTCCTGCAGTTGTGTGCAGGCTTTCACCCGGCGAGAGCATGATTACCGAAAGGGGAAGCATGAGCTGGATGTCTCCCAACATGAAAATGGAGACGACCTCAAACGGCGGAGTGGGCAAGGCGCTGGGCAGGATGTTTGCCGGAGAGGCGCTGTTTCAAAACAGGTACACCGCAGTGGGACAGGAGGGGCTTATCGCCTTTGCGTCCAGCTTTCCGGGAGCAATAAAGGCGCTTGAGATTACGCCCTCCAACCCGGTCATTGTGCAGAAGTCGGCCTTTCTGGCGGCGGAGGAGGGCGTGGAGCTTTCAGTCGCTTTCCAGAAGAAGCTGGGAGCGGGATTTTTCGGCGGCGAGGGCTTCATAATGCAGAGGCTTTCAGGCAGCGGCACAGCTTTTATCGAGATTGACGGCTTTGCCGTTGAGTATACGCTCGGCGCAGGGGAGTCAATGATTGTGGATACCGGCTATCTCGCGGCTATGGACAGCACCTGCACAATGGAAATCGTATCGGTTAAGGGCGCCAAAAACGTATTCTTAGGCGGCGAGGGCCTGTTCAACACGGTAATAAAGGGCCCGGGAAAAATAATGCTTCAGACAATGCCAATCTGCTCTACGGCAAACAGCATTGCTCCGTACATAGCAACAAAATAAATTAACGGCGGATTAAACTCCGCCGTTTTGTTTTGAGTAGGTTTTCGCAAATTCCCTTACATGCCTTTCAATAAGCGCCAGAGCCTCCTCCTCCCTGTCTGCATCGCCGTCGCAGCGGCATATAAGCAGAAATATGGGGGAATAGAAGCTCATAGCCAGTATTTCCGGGTCGGCCTCATTGAAAGCGCCGCAGTCTATAAGCTGTCTGAATACAACGCTTTGATAGTCTATACTGTCGCTGGTGAATATTTTTTTGTATAGGGAGGAAATTTCGGAATTGCTATACTGCTCTATTGTAAGCATTCGCCTGAATCTGGCGGCGAACCTGTCCTTCAGGTAAAATAGAAAAATCTTTTTTGACAGCTCCACAAGCTCGTCCACGGTTAGGGACGAGAAGTAGGGGGAGGCGTCCCCCTTATAGGCGTCCGCAATATGCAGGCTGTCGGCCAGATTATCCATAAGGCCTGTCATTTTTGTGAGAATTGTGTCGAATATGTCCTTTTTACTGGAAAAATGCTTGTAAAGAGAGCTGTCCTTTATACCGACGGCTCCGGCTATTTCCTTTACGCTTACGCCGCTGTAGCCCCTTTGGGAAAACAGGGTAAGCGCCTCGTCTATTATTTTTTCCTTTGTATTCATGCCATACCTCCGACAATTTTCTTTACCTCATCCTCTTTTTCAAACAGCACGCAGCCTCCGCTGTGGCTTCCCTCGAGACAGGCACCCTCACGCAGACTTTTAAACAGCGGGGAGGAAAGCGCCTGGATAAGCGTTTTATCCCTTACGTCCGTGTCCGAGTAGGGAGAGAAGGGACATGGCTCCGCCTGCCCGCTGGGGCTGATGTGGAAAAAGCCTCGTCCCGAGGCCAGACAGCCGCCGGAGGCCAGCTCGTCACCCGGAAATGAAATAAACAGCATCCGGGAAAAGTCTGCCCTCAGCTCCTCAAGCCTTTTTGACATGAACAGGCGTTCATATTCTGCTGGAGCAAGGCCGGCGCTGCCCGGTGCGATGGGAACGTATTCCACAAATATTACGACCTGGCAGCCCTTTTCATAAAGACCGCCGATAAACTGATCTGACATTATCTCACCGATGTTTTCGGTCGTAACGGTTATTGACGCCCCGTAAAATATTCCGTGATTGCGAAGGCTGTCCATAACTGAGCGGAGGGAGGCGTAAACGCCCTTTTCCCTGCGGTGATCTGTCCTTTCCTCTCCGCCCTCTATGCTTAAAACAGGCAGAAGATTTCTGTTTTTGTCAAAAAGCTCTATATATTTGCCCTCAAGCATTGTTCCGTTTGTGAAAACAGGAAAGAGTATTTTTTTAAACTCCGCTGCCCTTTCAAGAACATCCCGGCGCATAAGGGGCTCTCCCCCTGCCAGCAGTATAAAGCTGACGCCTATGTCCTGAGCCTCCCTGAAAATACGGCTCCATTGACTGTCGGAGAGACTGCTCTGGCTTTCTGTGTCACCGCAGGAGCCGTTGCCGCGGGCGTAGCAGCCCGCACAATGCAGATTGCAGGTTGAGGCAATGCTTGCAATAAGAAACGGAGGAATATGTACGCCGTTTTTTTCACTTTTTAAGCGAAGTGAGGCCGACTTTTTGGCGGACACGGCAAAGGAGGCCATAAAGGCGCTTTCCCTGGGATTTGAGAGGGAAGCCCTGACGGCGTCCCTAACTATATTTTCAACGCCGTTAACAAGATAGTTTTCCAGCTGGTTCATATTATCAGTCCTTTCAGTTGGCTAGCGATTACTAGCCTTATTATAGCTAGCATTTACTAGCCTGTCAAGGGGATAATAAATAATGGCTGTACTGCATGCATTTATGCTATACTTGGTTTATGAGGTGATTACGTATGCATACCTGCGCTTTTACAGGCCATAGGCCGGAGGGATTTAAATTTGGATATGACGAGGACAGCCCGCTGTGCGCCGCCCTCAAATTTGCTCTGCAAAGGGAAATTGAAAACGCTTACGAAATGGGCGTGAGGGAGTTTCTCACCGGCTGTGCCCTTGGGGTAGACATGTGGGCGGGAGAGGCAGTGCTTAACATGAGACGAAAAAGGACGGATATAAGGCTTGTGGGAGTTGTGCCCTTTAAGGGGCAGGAGAAGCGCTGGGGTCCGCAGCAGAGGGAAAGATATAACGCTCTGCTTAAAAACGCGGACGAGGTTATAACGGTCTGCGGAAATTTCAGCAGGTCGGCCTATCTTGCCAGGGACCGCTATATGGCCGAAAGGGCGGATATGCTGATAGCAGTGTACGACCGAAGCAGAAGCGGCAGCGGCACCGGCTATACAGTCAGATACGCGCTGAAGCTGGACAGACCCGTTGTAATAATTGAGCCTGACACGCTGGATGTGACCAGGATGAATTTTAAAGACTAAAGCCCGTTGAAAACGAGCAGAGGGTCGGAAGCAAAAAAACGCCGTATTTTCAAGGCAAGGAGCGCGGCCTCGGCTTAGGCGAAGGCAGTCGGAGGACAGTCAGGAGACAAACAGAGGACAGTCAGGCGGCAACAAATAAAG